>Ga0247765_1001168_pt1 | contig 14221 bp, 5 predicted proteins | sample UWRJL106311C6_FD_179949 | JGI IMG/M metagenome (GOLD analysis project Ga0247765, IMG submission 179949) | Plant litter microbial communities from Arlington Agricultural Research Station in Wisconsin, United States - UWRJ-L106-311C-6 | ecosystem: Environmental > Terrestrial > Plant litter >... | reverse complement strand
GCAGGCGCTGGTCAAGCTCCGGGCCGTCCGCGACAAGGTCGGCTACCCCGACCGCTGGCGCGACTACTCGGCCCTCGAGGTGAGGCGGGGCGACTTCACGGGGAACGTCGAGCGGGCGCTCACCTTCGAGTCGCGCCGGGACCTCGCCAAGATCGGACGGCCGGTCGACCGCGGCGAGTGGGGGGTGACGCCGGCCACGGTCGACGCCTACTACAACCCGTCGATGAACGACATCAACTTCCCGGCCGGGGTGCTGCTGCCGCCGCTCTACGATCCGAAGATGGACGCCGCCCCCAACTACGGCAACACCGGCAGCACCGTCGGCCATGAGCTGACGCACGGCTTCGACGACGAGGGTCGGCAGTTCGACGCCCAGGGGAACCTGCGCAACTGGTGGACGGCAAAGGACGACAAGGAGTTCCGTCAGCGCGCCGCCTGCGTGGCCGATCAGTACGCGCGGTACACGGTGGTGGACGACATCAAGATCAACAGCCAGCTCACCATGGGGGAGGACGTGGCGGACCTCGGCGGCACCCTCCTCGCCTATCTCGCCTGGAAAGAGGAGACGAAGAACCAGAAGCTCGAGCCGCGGGACGGCCTGACGCCCGAGCAGCGCTTCTTCGTCGGCTTCGCCCAGTGGGACTGCGGCGGCGACCGCCCCGAGGCCCGGCGCCTCTCCGCGCGGATCAATCCCCACTCGCCGCACGAGTTCCGGATCAACGGCGTGGTGGTGAACCTGCCCCAGTTCGCCCAGGCCTTCGCCTGCAAGCCGGGCCAACCGATGTACAAGGACCCGGCGAAGGTTTGCACGATCTGGTAGGGGTGCCTGCCCGGCATGCCTGACGCCGCCTCTCCACCGCCGGGGCGCGACTACTCGCAGCTCCTCGGCGCGATGAACGAGCTCCTCGCCGTGCTGTCGAGCGACGGCGGCGAGGAGGCGGCGCTGCGGGCCTCGTTCGAGGCCGCGGCGCGGGGATTCCGCGCCCGCAAGGCGCTGCTGCTGGTGATCGAGCGGCGTGAGCCGCTGCGCCTGCGCGCCGTCCACACCCTGGGCCAGCTTACGGCGGAGCAGATCGCGGCCTGCGAGCGCGGGGATTCCGTCCATGGCGTGAGCCCGTCGATGATCCAGCGCGTGGTGGCGAGCGGCGCTCCCGAGCTGATCGAGGATCCGCGGCTGCGGGCGGACGCGTCGCACACCCCCTCGCTCGCCGGCGGGCCCTACAGCGTGCTCTGCGCGCCCATCTTCGATCCCGTCCGCGATGCCGTCCTGGCCGTGATCTATCTCCAGAACAGCGGCCTGATGGAAGCCTATGGAGAGAGCGACCGCGCCTGGCTGGAAGGCTACGCCGCGGCCGTGGGGCGCCTGTTCGGCCTCTCGTTCCGCCAGTCGCTCCAGGACCGCGAGCTGCGGGAACTGCGCGAGACCCGCGGCGCGGCCGACAACATGCCCGAGATCCTCGGCGACTCCTCGCACACGGCCGCGCTGCGGCGGGTCCTGCACGAGACGTTCATCCCCGCGATGGAGGTGGAGAATCCGGAGCCGACCCTCGTCCTCGGCGAGCGCGGCACGGGCAAGGACCTGATCGCCCGCTACCTCCACGCCTACAGCTCGCGCCACAAGCGGCCGCTGGTGGTGGTCAACTGCGCCGAGATCACCGACGAACTGGCGGCCTCGCGCTTCTTCGGCCACAAGCGGGGCTCCTTCACCGGAGCCCTCACCGACGAGCCCGGCTTCTTCCGCGCCGCCGACGGCGGCGTCCTCTTCCTCGACGAGGTCGCCGAGCTGTCGCCGCGGGCGCAGGCCCACCTGCTGCGGGTGCTGGAAAACCATACGGTGACGCCGGTGGGGCAGACCCGCGAATATAAAGTGAACGTGGCCGTGGTGCTGGCCACCAATCGCGATCTGGACCAGGCGGTGCGCGACGGCGCCCTGCGGGCGGACTTCTACGATCGTTTCCGCACCCTGGCGATCCGCCTGCTCCCGCTCCGCGAGCGACCCTGGGATATCCCGCCGCTGCTCGAGCACTACCGCCGCCATCACGAGCGCAAGCATCGCAAACCCACCCTGGGATTCACCCGCGATGCGTTCCGTGCCCTGGTCTCCCACGACTGGCCCGGCAACGTGCGCGACCTGGCGCGAGCCTGTTCGCTCTTCGTGATCCACGCCCAGCCCGGAGCGTGGATCGATCGCGAGCTGATCGCGCGCTGCCTGCCCGAGGTGCTCTCCGGCACGCCCAATCCGAAAGCGGGGCCGCTGCTCGCCGAGGGAGTCCCGCTGAGCGATGCGGTGGAGGCCTTCGAGCGCGAGCTGATCCTCTCGCGCCTGGAGCAGCACGGCGGGAACGTGAAGGCCGCCCGGGAGAGCCTGGGGCTCACCAAGACGACCTTCCACCGTTATATGAAGAGTCTGGGGATCGCGGCCGGAGGCGGCTCACAGGAAGATTGAGCGCGAGCCGCCTCCGCGGTCAGATCTAGAACGCGCAGCGCGGCAATCCGCACTGGTCCTGGTTCCAGGCGCCCCCGCAATCAGGAGCGAACCACTTGTTCTGGCAGCACTGGTAGTAATCGGAGCCGGTGGTGCAACTGACCGAACCCCTCAGGTATTTCTGATAGCAGGTCTGGCCTGTGCACGAGCTTTTATAGACGTTCTGGTAGTAGAACTCGAGAGTGGTATTGAACGTGTGATTGTCCGTGTCCAGGTAGCAGTGCTGGGTCCCTGTCGTAATCAGTTTCCAGCTATTGTCCTGAAAGTCGCAGACATCACCATAGGCATCGCCGTCGCAGTTCGCCTGGTTGGAATTGGCCGCGCACGAACAGTTGTCATTCGTATCGACGACACCGTCGCCGTCGAGATCGTTGGCCGGGTGGCCGGCGAACTGACCACAGGTCGTCGTCAAGCCTCCGGCGGTCCTGCAAGAGTCGCACGGAGTGCCGCTGGAGCAGACGGAACCGCAGAGATTGAGCGCAGGCTCTCGCGGATCATCTGGATTGATCAATTTGGTGGAAATCCTACCCGCCGGCGGATTTTTGGCTTTTGCCGCGGTGGCGGGAGCCGTGGTCAGCGCCATCAGGGCGAGGCAAAAGAATGCGAGGACGGAAAAACGACGAATCATACAGTCTCCTTTGAAGAGGCTCGATCTCAAGGATCGAGGGGTGGTCGGTCGACAGCCGTTGTGGTCAGGTCGAGATGAATCTCGCGGTCGGCGGAGAGGTCGATCTGCTGGACGTGCCGCAGGCCGGTCGCGGGCACCTCGACCCGGAGCGAATAGGAGTCTTCGGCAAGCCCGGTGAAACGGAACGTTCCGTCGATCCGTGTGGTCATGGAGGCGCCGCCATTGCCGGCGGAGGCCAGTTGCACGATCGCGCCGGCGGTGGGACGGCCGTCGACCGTCAGCGTCCCGGAGAGCACGGCTCCGCCGGCGAAATCGAGGTCGAGATCGGCGGGCTCTCCGCCGAGCAGCACTTGGCTGGCGGCGCGTTTCCCGGTCTCTTCCACCTCGGCGACGACGAACCAGGGGCCAGGCTCGAGATCGAGGAGGCGGTAGCCGCCGGTGGGATCGACCTCGCCCCTGGCGCTCTTATCGGCGCTCTGGGAGGCGAAGACCTCGACCCGCGCCAGCTCGTCCTGGGGGAGCCCGAGCAAGCGCCCTCGGATCGAGCTGCCCGGCACGAGACGGAGGACCTTGCCCGTGATGGGCGCCCCCGCGACGGCGAGGATCTCGGCGGGCTCGTCCGGGGCGAAGCCGGTCTTGGAAGCCCGGAGGCGATAGGAGCCGTCTTCCACCCCGGTGAAACGGAACGAGCCGTCGGCCTGGGAGACGACCTCGCGCCCCTGCGCTGGCGGCAGGGGCCCGCCCCCTGCCGCGCCACCCGCCGGGCTCAAGAGGATCTGGGCGCCCGCGACAGGGGTGCTGCCCTGGTTCGTGACCGTCCCCGCGATCTCGGAGCCGGGATCGAGAACGAAATCCAGAGGGTGGTCGCCGGTGCCGATCCGCCGGCGGGCGACTTTGCGCGCGAGCTCCGGGTGACTGGCGCTGAAGATCCAGGGACCGGGTTCCAGGCCGGCGAGCCGGAAGCGGCCGGCTCGATCGCTGGTTGCCGTCCGGCCGCCCGGGATGGCGCCGTCACGCCCGAGGGCTTCGGAGAAGGCCTCGATGACGGTTCCGTCGAGGGGCGCGCCGGTCCTGGTGGAGACGGTGCCCGAGACGGTGCCGCCGGTCTCGAGGTGGATCTCGAGGTCGTCGCGCCGCCCTCCGGCGGGGAGCGCCACCCGGACGCGGCGCGACTCCGCGTAACCTTCGGCGGAGGCGCTGAGGAGCAGGCCGCCGGGCTCCAGGTCCCGCAGGAGGAAGTGCCCGTCGGCCTCGCTGGAGGCGTAGAAACGGCGGCCGGACAGAGGCGTGCCGTCGTCCACCGCGGCGACGACGACCGCGCCCGCCACGGGGCTGTCGCCGGCGAGGACGGTTCCGGAGATCTGGGAGGAGGGTGCCACGACCACGGTGATCGGCTCCGGAGTGGGGGGCACCACGTCGGGAGTCAGCACGGGGAGGAAGCCCGCGGCGACGACCTCCAGGCGGCAGGGCGTCCCGTCGGGCTGGTCGGCGAGGGTGAAGCGCCCCTCCTCGTCCGTGGCCGCCTGGGCGCTTGCCTCGGCGGGGGAGCGCCCCTTCTCGGCTTCTTCAGACAGGACCCGCACGCGGGCGTCCGGCACGGGCGAGCCGTCCCCCTGGACGACACGGCCCTCGATCGTCACGCCCGGCTTCAGGAAGGCCGTCCCCAGGTCCCAGGGCTTCGCGCCAACGGGCACCACGAGGCCCGGGAGAGCGAGGGGAGCGAAGCCCACGGCCCGCACGGACAGCGTGAAAGAGCCCGGGGGGATGGCCTCGAAGCGGAAGACCCCGGCCTGATCGGACGCGGCGGCGGGGATCGGCGCTCCCCCGGCGTCGCTCGGGATGAGGGTCACGCGGGCTGCGTGCACGGGTTTTCCCGCCGGGCCGCGGATCGTACCGAAGGCGGCGCGGCCCGCGCGAAGGACGAGGACCAGGCTCCCGCGCTCCGCTGGGCGTAACGCGGCGGGCACGTCCTGGCGGGCGGGCCCGTACCCTTCGCGGCGCACCTCGAGGCGGTATCCGCGATCGGTCGCCAGACCGGAGAGGCGGAACCCTCCGTCGGCGCCAGAGGTGCCCAGAGCTGCGGCGCGGAGGGGGGAGGCCAGGGCAAAGGCCCGGATCTCGGCTCGGGCGACCGGCCGGCCCGACGGTTCCACGACCTTGCCGGCGAGGCTGAAGACCGGGTCCAGAGCGATCTTCAGGAGCGAGCCGGGTCTGGAGGGGATCGCGAGCCGCTGGCGAGCGAAGCCGCTCGCCGCCGCTTCGAGCCACCGCGAGCCGTCCGCGGCCAGGGGGACGGTGAACTTTCCGCCGGCGTCGCTGCGCGCGGACAGGTCGGGGTGACCGGCCGGCCAGACGAGCCCGAGCCGGATGGGCGTTCCGTCGATCGCGGAGACCAGACGGCCGGCGAGGAGCCGGGGAGGAGTCAACTCGACGGACACGGGACCGGCCGCGTCTCCAGAGAGCCGGACCGCTCCCCGGCGGCCGTCCGCGGCGTGCAGCTCGATATCGATCTCGCGGCCCGGAGCGACGGCGACCGCCAGGTTGCCGTCGCCCTCCGTCCTCCCGAGCGGCCAGCAACCTTCGCCCTGGACGACCACCCCCGCCAGAGGCTTCCCCTCGCGATCGAGAGCCCGGACCGTGTGACGGCGGGGAGTGTCCAGCTCGAGGGTCAACATCCGCGCCGGCCCTGGAGCGGCGATGGCCACCTGCCGGGCCGACACGCCCAGATCCGCGCGGAAAGCCTGAACAGAAAGGTTTTCCCCCCGCGCCGCCGGGAGCCGGACCAGGCCGTCCTTGCCGGTGGATGCCGAGCGGTCCGCGTCGTGCCATCCTGTGGAGACGGCGCCGGCGGAGGGGATCGGCGATCCGGTCACGCGGGCCTCGGCCAGAGGCTGTCCCGCCGAGGCTCTGACCTGGATTCGCAGGCCTGTGTCCCGCGCCAGCTCGACGTCCGGCAGCCGCAGGTCTTCGAGCAGCGGCTCGAGCCCGTGCTCCATGGGTACGAAGCCGGGCGCCTCGACGCGTACCCGATAGAAGCCGGGCTGTTCGATCGGCAGCAGGAAACCGCCGTCTTCCCTCGTCGTGGCCGTGGTCGGCGCCGGGTTCGCGGATCCGATCGGCGGGAGCAGGGAGACGGTGGCTCCCGCCAGGAGCTCGGCGCGTCCCGACCTGACATGACCGGTCACCTTCAGGTCCCCGGCCCTGGCGTCGCCAAGCGCCGGAGTGACCGCGAGGAGCGCGATCACGAGTGAGTGAGCGATCTTTTTTCTGTGCAGGTTCATGCCGTTGCAGGCTACGGATGCAGAACCTGGCCCAGCGGGCAAAGTGTTAGTAAAGTGTTGATAGCAAAGGCCGGGCTCCCTGGACCCCCGCTGGAGAGTCCCAGCGATGGAACCTCAACGGGGCGGTACGGTTCCAGATCTGGAACGGAATCGGAGGCTGGGGTCGTCCCGGAAAGCCGGGCTCACCAAGACGACCGGCCTCTACGATGAAGTGATGGGGGAACTCGTTAGCAGCTCCGCATGGGGGGCTTAGCGGACTTTGAAGAACACATCGGTCGTCCGCACCGGCTCAGCAGCGCCATGCCGCCGAGAGATCCACGCCTTTCCTAGAAATCGGAAGCTGTTACCCTCGGCATCTTCTCTCATGCTCTGATGATAATGCAGGCTTATACGCTCCACGCCTGCCTGCTGAAGCGTCAAGAGTTCGCTTGCCTCGGAACGGCCGTCATGATTGTCGTCGATCCAGAGCTTCAGATCATCAAAGATGGAATCTTCCGGGTCGATGAATCCGTTTTCGTTGCCACCTTCAAAGAGACTGTCGTAGAGTGCCAGTGCTATATACCCATTCCCTGCTCTGGACCCTCCCGGAAGAACTGTATGATCACCAAATAGCTCACCTCCGTCGTCGACCAGGCCATTCCGGTTGAGGTCGAGAGTCAGAAAGGCATCTTTCTCCCCAGGTTGGGTCCACGCCGACAGGTCGAGTTGTCCATCGGCGTTGATGTCAAAGGCGACCGGGCTTTCAAGTCCGGTCAGGTGGAAGCCGTTGCCGTCGATGTCGATCAGGATCGGTGAGCAACCGTAGGCTTCACAATAAGGATCCGGGGGTGGAGGGTTTTGTTCGGAGAATGTGTTGTTGATCATGTTCGCGGTGTTGCATTCTGTCTCGGAGGGCGCCTTGTGAATGAACTGGCCCGTGGCGTAATTGTAATATTGTGGCGACATCATCATGTCGGTGGAGCAAAAGCCCGGTGTATTGTCAAGGCCGAGAAAGTGGCCCAGCTCATGTGCGATGACCTCCGCTATGGCTTCTGGGTTGTGCCCATCGCAAGGGACGAGCTGACCATTGTACATATGTTGCGAATAGATAGTGATCTCGCGGGTTGATGGATTGAAGGTTCCGCAGGCGCCGTCGGCGCGAGATCCGTTATTCCAGTTTACCATCACTGTAAACTGCGGATAGAGAGGGGCAAAATACGGAAATTCGTTGCCGCCAGTGTTGCAGCTCCACTGATTCCAGAGCGCTGCGCCTGCCTGAGCCGTTCCAGCCAGCGAGGCAGGGAAGTTGTTCTCCTGAACCCTCACGGAATCAAATCCCAGGGCGCTCGGGGTCTGGTATCCCGCTATGGTCTGCGTGCCGCATTGCGCGAAACCCGCATAGGGCGCTGCCACGAGAAGAAGCATGGCGAGAGACAGGATTCTTGAGTTCATTGCTGTTCTCCTCTGTAAGAGTTTCCGGACTCATGGTTGAAAGCGCAGCCGTCTATCGGCTGGCTGATCCCGGTGGCAGCAATTGCGAGGCCGGACAGGAGAAGGGATGTAAAGATTTGAAATTCAAGAACTTCGGGTCAGCCCCCCGGTTTCGGGGTTTCATTTCCGGTCCTTCCAGAGACCGCATCGATTCCGAAAATGAAACAGATTGAGCACGGAGGTCTCAGTCCAACTCCGGAACGATCCTCAGCGCCAGTCGCCGGAGAGCTCGAAGGCCGCCCAGAAGAAGGGGTGGGGCGAGCCGGAGCGGATCTGATCGATCTGCGCCGCCCGCAGGGCCTCATCTTTGGGTTGGCCGGCGCGGAGATAGCCGTAGAAGCTCTTCATGAAGCGGGCGGTGGAGTGATCGGCGACGCCCCACAGCGAGGCGAGGACCGAACGGGCGCCCGCGTACTGGAAGGCGCGGGTGAGCCCGACGAGACCTTCGCCGCCCATCTCCTTTCCAAGCGCCGTGTCGCAGGCCGAGAGGGTCACCAGGTCGGCGTCGAGACGCACGCTCTCGAAGATCTCCCAGGCCTGGAGGAGACCATTTTCCTGGCCTTCGGCTGGATGCTCGGGCAGGGTCAGGGCCAGGGCGGAGTTGAGCGGGAAGCGTTCGTCGAGCAGGCCGTGGCAGGCGAAGTGGATGAGGCGCGATTCCGGCCCGAGGGACTTGGCCCTCTCCTCGGTGGCTTCTCCGCCGAGGTAGACCTTGGTGTGGGGGTAGAGAGCGGCGATCGATTCCACCTCCTTGCGAGTGGAGGGGAGGGGCTTGAGGGTCCATCCGCGCCGGAGAGCCTCCTGGACTTCCGGGTTGGCGGGTGCAGGCACGGAACGCGGGTAGAGAGGGGCACCGAAGACCGAGGGGCGCTCCTCCCGAAGATCCCGGTGGGCCGGACGTGACCGTTTGAGCTCCACGTAAATCGTCGCGGAGAGCACCGAATGGATCGGCTTCCGCTCGACGAGGTAGTGCCCCCCGCGCATCAGTGCGGCGAAGGGGAGGGTGTGGAGTGGACCATCTGAAGAAACCAGGATGCGCCGGGCTCCTGTGATCCGTTCCTCCGCGGGAAGGACCAGCAGATTGTAGAGGCGCCGTGCCCGGGCCTGGAGCGCCGCGCGGTTGGACCCCGGACTCCTCAGGAGATTACGGAAGCCCTCCACCTCTTTGCGCAGGGCCTTCTCGCCGGCGGCGATCCGGAAGACCGACAGGCCGGGACCGGCCGGGCCCGCCGGCTGAACGACGAAGAGCCAGGTCCTCCCCGGCCCCACCGCGTACTCGAGGAGCACCGTTCCCGGATCGAGAGCGGAGCGAGCGGCGGCCAGATCCAGTGGAGTGAAGCTTTCGAGGACTCCGGCGCGCGGCGAGGAACGCCGGATCCGCTCCAGGACCTCGGCCTGCTCGAGGCGCAGGTCCCTCAGGCGATCCTGGAGCGCGTCGCTCTTTCCCGTGCTCTGTCCGGAAGCCCAGTTGGCAAGGGCCGCCTGGACCCGGTCATACTCGGCGTCCAGCCGGCGGCGCTGGGCGTAGAGCTTCGCTGGAAGCTCCCCGGCGAAGCGCAGGTCCCGCTGGGCCAGCATCTCCTGAAAACCCCGGCCCCGACCTCTTTCGATGAGTTTCCAGGCTTCCTGGGGCCGCGCGAGCGCGATCTGGAACTCCGCCGCCTCGAAGTAGAGATCTCCCAGGGAAGAGCCATAGAGCCACCGGGACTCCTGGGCACCGCCGAGGCGCGCCCGTTGGGCTTCCAGAGCATCGACCGCCGCCAGGTAGCTCGCCGCGGCCGCCTCGCGCTGACCTCTCCGGGCCTGCGATCGCGCCAGGGCATGATAGCTCTCCGCGAGCAGTCCACGGTACGTCTGGTGAATGCGGATCGCTGTGCGAAGATGAGTCTCGGCGGCCTTGGCGTCACCCTGCTCGAGAAGAAGAATGCCGAGCTTCAAATGAATGGCACCCGTGTCGACGGCCTCGGGGTTGATCCGCTGCCAGATGGTCAGGGCTCTTTGCAAGAGCTCCCCGGCTTCCGAGGCCCGTCCCCGCAGGCGCATGGCCTCGGCCAGGCCCACCAGGCAAGAAGCGCTTTTCGGACCCATGGGATTGAGGTCGTCGCTGATGGCGAGTGCGCGCCGCCACAGTTCTCCGGCCTTTTTACCCTGATGCCGCAGCAGCGCCAGATCGCCAAGGCCCATCAGGCGTTCTCGCGTCAGGCTGCCGTTGGGATCGAGTTTTTCAAGGAGCACGAGCTCCCGCCGGAAGAGGCTTTCGGCTGCGTCGTGATCGCCGCGCTGAACGGCGATCTTGCCAAGGTAATGCAACGTGATCGCCAAGGCCTGGCTCTCGGGTTGAACGTTTTCGGCGGCTCTCTTGGCGCGCAGGAAAACGGTCTCGGCGCCCGCGAGATCGCCGCGGTCAAGGTGCAGCTCACCGTAGTTCCAGAGCATCGTGAGCATCCAGCGGTCTGAAACTTTGAGTCTTTCCAGGAGGGCGAGAGAGCGTGCCAGATGCAACTCGGCTTGCGCGAGGTCCCCAAGCATGGCAGTGGTCGCCGCGAGGTTGTTTGCCGCCGAGGCTTCGGCATTGCTGCCGGGAGCGGCGCGGCGAGCCAGATCGTAGGCACGCCGGCTCAAACGGTCCGACTCCTCCAGGTCATCCTGCCTTTCGAGCGTGGCGCTGAGCTTGCTGAGCGCCAGAACGACAAACAGGCTTTCTGGATTGTCCTTCTCTTCCAAGGACAGGGCTTCTTCCAATTGCCGCCGGGCTCCTGTGAGGTCACCTCGCCGCCAGAACTCCCCCCACCAGCCGATATGGAGATGAAATTCCATTCGGGCTGCATTCAGTGCTCGAGCCTTCGCCAGCGCGGCCGCATAGGTTGCGTCCACCGCGGGCTCTTTCTGCGCACGGCTATAAAGTCCGGCCGCCTGGCCTCGGAGCCATAGCTCTGTAGAAGTGCAACGGTTTCCAGAGGCCAGCTCCGCCGCTTGCTCGAGCTCCTGCGCGGCGGCGGCAAAATCGCCGGCCTGCTCGCGACCGCGGGCGGCCTGGTAGGCGTCGGCAAGCGAGCCGTGCAGGAGCGGCGCCGCCGTAAGGCCTGGGGATATCGGCAACAAGCTCCAGCGGAGCTTCTCCGAGCCTCGGGCTCCTTCAAGGACAGCCCCACCGTACTGCAAGTCCTCGACCTGGAAATTCAGCCAGTCGGCCAGGGTGCGAAAATCTCCTCGTGTGACGCAATTCCCTTCTCCGCCGGAGACTCTGCACCAGGAAAAGAGCCGGTCCCCCGGCTTCAACCCCGCGTGGAGCCCTGGAGACTCCGGGGCTACGGCCTCGACGACCACCCCCGGTGTGGAGAATGGGCAGCGCGCATCCTCGGCGACGGCCGCACGGAGCGGCGAGACGGCCAGCAGGCCAAGAACCAGGGGGGAGAAGCGGAAGCTCCTATTCGCGATCATTTGCCAATATTATTGTCTTTTTTAGCCAAGGTGACCTGCGCTACCGCCAGTCGCCGGAGAGCTCGAACGCCGCCCAGAAGAAGGGGTGGGAGGATCCGCCCTTTTTTCTGATCTGATCGATCTGCGCCGCCCGCAGGGCCTCGTCTTTGGGCTTGCCGGCGCGGAGATAGCCGTAGAAGCTCTTCATGAAGCGGGCGGTGGAGTAGTCGGCGACGCCCCAGAGCGAGGCGAGGACCGAACGGGCGCCCGCGTACTGGAAGGCGCGGGTGAGCCCGACGAGACCTTCGCCGCCCATCTCCTTGCCAAGGGCCGTATCGCAAGCCGAGAGAGTCACCAGATCGGCGTCGAGGCGCATGCTCTCGAAGATCTCCCAGGCCTGGAGAAGGCCGTTGTCCTGACCTTCGGCTGGATGCTCGGGGAGGGTCAGGGCCAGGGCGGAATTGAGCGGGAAGCGCTCGTCGAGCAGGCCGTGGCAGGCGAAGTGGATGAGGCGCGACTTCGGCCCGAGGGCCTTGGCTCTCGCCTCGGTGGCTTCCCGGCCGAGGTAGACCTTGGGATGGGGGTAGAGAGCGGCGATGGACTCGACTTCCTGGCGCGTGGAGGGGAGGGGCTTGAGGGACCATCCGCGCCGCAGGGCCTCCTGGATGTCCGGGCTGGCGGATGCATCGGACGCCGAACGAGGGTAGAGAGGAGCGCCGAAGGCCGTGAGGCGCTCTGCCCGGAGGTCCCGGTGGGCCGGACGGGACCGCTCGAGCTCCGCGTATATGGTGGCGGAGAGCGCGGAATGGATCGGCTTCCGCTCGACGAGGTAGCGCCCCCCGCGCATCAGCGCGGCGAAGGGCAGGGTGTGGAGCGGCCCGTCCGGAGACACCAGGATGCGCCGGGCGCCGGTGATCCGTCTCTCGGCGGGGCTGACCAGCAGGTCGTAAAGGCGCCGCGCCCGGGCCTGGAACGCCGCGCGGCTGGACCCCGGGCGCCTCAGGAGATCGCGGAAGCTCTCCACCTCTTCACGCAAGGCCTTCTCGCCGGCGGCGATCCTGAGAACCGACAGGCCCGGACCCGCGGAGCCCGCCGACTGAATGACGAAGAGCCAGGTCTTCTCCGGCCCCACCGCGTACTCGAGGAGCACGGTTCCGGGGTCGAGAGCGGAGCGGGCCGCGGCCAGATCGAGCGGAGTGAAGCTTTCGAGAGCGCCGACGCGCGGCGAGGAGCGCCGGATCCGCTCCTGGACCTCCGCCTGCTCGAGCCGCAGGTCCCGCAGGCGATTCTGGAGCGCCTCGATCTTTCCCGTGCCCTGTGCGGGAACCCAGCGGGCGAGGGCCTCCTGGACCTGGTCGTACTCGGTATCCAGCCGGCGGCGCTCGGCGTAAAGCTCTGCTGGAAGCTCCCCTTCGAAGCGTAGATCCCGCTGGGCCAGCAGCTCCTGAAAGCCCCGGGCGCGCCCTCTCTCGATGAGTCTCCAGGCTTCCTGCGGCCGCGCGAGCGCGACCTGGTGCTCCGCGGCCTCGAAGTAGAGATTCCCCAGGGAGGAGCCGTAGAGCCATCGCGACTCCTGGGAGCCGCCGAGGCGTACCCGCTGAGCTTCGAGGGCCTCGACGGCTGCCCTGTAGCTCGCCGCGGCTTCTTTGAGCCGGCCTCTTCGCGCCTGCAACCGGGCCAGGGCCTGGTAGGCCTCGGGCAGCAGGGAGCGATTCTTCTCGCGGATGCGGATCGCCGTGCGCAGGTGAGATTCGGCGGCCTCCGTACGACCCTGTTCGAAAAAGAGAATGCCGAGCTTCAAATGGATAGAGCCGGTGTCGACCGCCTCCGGATTGATCTTCTGCCAGATCACCAGGGCTCGCCGCAGGAGCGTCTCGGCCTCCGCTCCCTGGCCCCGGAGCTTCGCCGCCTCCGCCAGGCCGCCCAGGCACAAGGCGGTTTCCGGCCCTTCCGGATTGAGCTTTTCGCTGATCGCAAAGGCGCGCCGCCACGATTCTTCCGCCTTGTCCGCCTGACGTCGCCGCAGCGCCACCGCGCCGAGACCGAGCAGGCCGTCGCGCACCAGCTTGCCGCTAGGATCGATCTTTTCAAACAGGGCCAGCTCCCGCCGGAAGAGCGCTTCGGCGGCATCGTGATCGCCTCGCTGAAGGGCGATTTCACCCAGATCGTGCAGCGTCTTTGCCATCGCCGCGCCCTCGGGCTGGACCTTTTCGAGGATTTTTTTGGCGCGGAGGAAAGCGGCTTCGGCACCCGCCAGGTCGCCACGGGCATAAAGAATGTTGCCGTAGCTCAGGAGGACCGGGACGATCGCATAGCCAGAAGGCGTGAGCTTTTCCCGGATGGCGAGAGCGCGAGCCGCATACCGTTCGGCCTGCGCGAGATCCCCGCGCCGTCCCGCGCTCACCGCGAGATTGTTCGTCGCGGCGGCCTCCCCGCCGCTGCCGGGAGCGAGGCGGAGAACCAGGTCATAGGCCCGCTGGTAAAGACGGTCCGCCTCCTCCAGGTCGTCCTGGCGTTCGGCCACGTTGCCGAGCCGCAAGAGCACGGAGGTGACTCCCAGGCCTTCCGGATGCCATCTCTCTTCCAGCTCCAGGGCCTTTTCGAGCTGCTGCCGGGCGCGAGCGGCCTCGCCGCGCAGCAGGAGCGTCTCCGACCAGCTCATCCGGAGGTGGATTTCCATACGGGCCGCTCCCAGCGTGCGGGTTTTCGCCAGGACAGACTCGTAGCCCGCATCCGCCTCGGACCACCGCCGGGCCTTGGCATGGAGCTGGGCCGCCCGGAACCGCAGCCATAGAGCCGCGCCGGCGCAGGAGTTTCCATCCGCCAGCTCCGCGGCCCGCTCGATCTCCTTCGCCGCGGACGCGGGATCGCCGGCCTGCTCGCGATCGCGAGAGGCCTGATAGATCCCGGCGAGCGCTCCCTCGAGGATCGGCGCCA
>Ga0247765_1001167_pt1 | contig 14230 bp, 10 predicted proteins | sample UWRJL106311C6_FD_179949 | JGI IMG/M metagenome (GOLD analysis project Ga0247765, IMG submission 179949) | Plant litter microbial communities from Arlington Agricultural Research Station in Wisconsin, United States - UWRJ-L106-311C-6 | ecosystem: Environmental > Terrestrial > Plant litter >... | reverse complement strand
AAAGGTCTGCTTGTTTTTTTTTTTTCCCGGTCAGGAACAAACTCGTGAAACACATATTCAAAATGGGCCTCTCAACAAGGATATTACAGAAAATCGTGCGGAACGAGGCCATGGCCTCGGATCCCCCCGAGATTTATGGCTGGCGAGTCTATCTGCTAGCTTGCTCGGTGAGTTGTCTTGCCTTGCCCAACAAAACTGGTGCCAAGGGAATAATCCTCTTTGTCGGTCTAACAGAGTGAGTCTGTAGGCCTGCTTCGGCGCCATGTCGTTTGGATGGGATTCCTCCGTGATTGGTGGTGTTATTGTCATGGAACCGTTTGTTGCGGATTACCACCTCGGAAACCCAAAGTCAGTCGCATCCGCCAACCTCGCTGCCAATATTGTCTCGACACTCCAGGCCGGCTGTTTCCTTGGCGCGCTGCTCGCATCACCCCTGACTGACCGATTCGGGCGAAAGTGGTGCCTCATTGGCGTGTCGCTGGTCATCATCGTCGGCGTCATCATGCAAGCTGCATCCCTGGGAAATCTGGGTCCCCTCTATGCTGGCCGTTTCATCGCTGGTATGGGTGTTGGTGCCGCAAGTACCATCAACCCCATCTACGTCTCCGAAAACTCCCCGCGCGCTATCCGTGGTCTCCTCACCGGCCTATACCAGCTGTTTATCGTCACGGGCGGCATGATTGCCTTTTGGATCAACTACGCCATGAGCATCCAGCACGCTGGCAGCTCCTTCATGTACATCTTCCCACTGGGCATCCAAGCCCTCCCGGCTCTTCTTCTCTGCGGATGCATGCTCCTCTGCCACGAATCCCCTCGCTGGCTGGCCCGTCAAGACCGGTGGGAAGACACCAAGCGAATCCTCTCGCGCATCCGCAACCTGCCCCCAACCCACCCTTATATCGAGGAAGAATTCCGCGAAATCGTCGACCAGCTCGACCACGAGCGCCAACTCATTGGGGACGCCACCTTTTGGAACCTGCAACGCGAAATGTGGACTATCCCGGGAAACCGCAAGCGCGTGCTCATCAGCATCACCCTCATGATCTGCCAGCAAATGACGGGCACCAACGCCATCAACACGTACGCGCCGACCATCTTCCAGAACCTCGGTCTCAAGGGGACGTCTACCAGCCTTTTTAGCACTGGGATTTATGGCATCGTAAAAGTCACCAGCTGCATCTGTTTTCTCCTCTTCATGGCCGATTCGCTCGGTCGACGCCGCAGTCTGCTGTGGACATCAATCGCGCAAGGCCTCGCCATGTTTTATATCGGATTATACGTGCGTATCTCCCCACCCAAGGAAGGCCAACCCGTTCCGGGAGCGGGGTATTTCGCTCTCGTCTGCATCTTTTTGTTTGCGGCGTTTTTCCAGTTTGGCTGGGGTCCCGCCTGCTGGATCTATGCGAGTGAAATCCCCGCCGCTAGACTGCGTTCCTTGAACGTGGCGTTTGCGGCGGCTACGCAGTGGCTGTTTAATTTTGTGGTGGCAAGAGCGGTGCCAACAATGTTGGTTACCGTGGGCAGTGATGGCTACGGGTGAGTTTTTTCTTTTTTCTTTCGGTTTCCCCCGCCTAGTACTAATCAAACCCCCTACCTGTCTCATCTTAATGAACTGTACTGACCTGAGACTGAACACGTGTACAGGACATATCTTATCTTTGGAAGCTTTTGCTTCACCATGTTCTTTTTCGTATGGTTCTTCATCCCCGAAACCAAAGGAATCTCTCTCGAGGCGATGGATCGGCTGTTTGGCGTGACGGACGCTCCGACCAAGCCGTTGACAGAAACTGTGGATGAGAAATATGATCATGAAGTTGGTAGGGAGAAGCGTGTTGAGGTTGCTTAATTACTTACCTACCTAGGCACCTAGACGAGAAATTTCATAGATGCTAAATTCCCACCAGCGTGTCGTGCTAGTTTCATACTGTATGCGAAAGGTGATGAGAATGTAGAAGATGCGTGAGAAAACAAAGGAAGAAGGCAAAAAGGCAAAAAGGCAAAAAAGGAGGGAGAAGAAAGTTGACAGAAAACAGTAGAAAGCCTGTTGTGAGCTGAGAGGGGGGAAAAGAAAAGGAAAGAAAGAAAAAACAACCAACCAAGAACACTCGGGACAGGGCTCGAATGCACACTCTGGGAATTATCACACGCCCCCGCGAAGAATTCCCTCAGGCTGGGGGAGGAATTACCTCTAGGTCTGCGCATCCTTACCACTGCACCAGGTGCTCTTGGTTGTTGAATTTGGGAATCGGAATTTCAGATGATGAGTGGAGGTATGTGTATATGCTGGCGTTGCAGGACCTTCCATTAGCAGTCCTGGCTCCACATTGATGACCAGGGGATCAAATTCAATTCCATCCCATTCCCATTCCATTCATCTTCACGACCCATGGGCCAAAATGCGTGCTGCTACAAACTTCATTTTCCACGGACAGATAGACACACAATGCGCCGCAAGATTCCACATTCATCAAAAGCAAACACAGTGTTCGGGACAGAAACCTAATGAACAAACGCACCTCTTGATCGCCAATAGCGCTAGGTGTCTCGCAAAGAGGCCCGCATGGCTCCAGGACCAAATTGTTGAGCTTGAAAATCGCATCAGTCTGGCGTTAAAGTTTGATCTAGAGACTGCCGGGGGTGGGTAGTGACATAATCTATTTCGGGCGTGTAATTTGACAGTGGTGGTCCCGTCAGAAACGCCACAAAGCAGAAGCTCGCACAATCAATTTAGACGCCACTAGTTTCAAGTTTGCCTTACGCGTCACCAAGAAAGGATCATGCATCACTTGTAAACATCAAACTGGAAATCCCGAGAAATGGTATTTTGACAAATTAAGAAAGGAGATGACTTGCAATCCCCGAGGTATCACTGAAATGACATGCCCGCTAAATCAAGACATGACGACAAACCCCCAACCCACATTTCATCAGCATTCATTCAGAGGGCATGCGATTTGCGTGCCCTTAATGCTTCCGTCAACTCCAGCAAGTGTGAGAATGGCGCCGACAACACCGCCGAGACCCTCGCCAGCAATAAAGCCTAAGGACAAGATAAGTTAGCCGAGAACAACGGACATGGACCATATCAAACATAGACTTACCAGCAGCGAGAGCATAGCCATAAATCTCCCATGTCCTGAAGCTGTACTTCCTCCATAAAGCGGCGGCAATAGCGCCCACCAGAGCAGCGTTGGCAAACACAGGAGCCGGAATGACCCACGAGAGAGCAATAGCGCCCCAGTTGGGTAGCCACTTACGGTACTTCTCGCGGTCTCCAACAAGGTAATAGTGACGGAAAACTGCCTGGGCAATCGATGTAGCTCCCATCATGATGGCAAAGATTCCGCTCGTGAGCGGGATCTTCACTGAGGGATCCGTGACAGCTACTGCGACCGCCTGCCAAGCCGACACGGAGGGAATGAAGAACGCGCAGTGTTCATCTGCCAGCGCGGGGTCGTAGATGCAGGGGTATGCTGACGTAAAGAGGATGAACAGACCGGGGGCGAGCCACACAGCAACGAAGGTGCCAATAGATTGGGCGATCCACTGCTTGACCGGCGGAGTTCCAAGCAGGAAACCCGTTCGGAAATCACTGGTCAAAGAGGTTGCAACATCAGCACCACCAGAAGCCAGACCACCGGCAACCAAGTTGAGCTTCTGGGCATGCGAAACGGTGTAGCCTGACCCGGATGTTGCAGCGCCAAAGACGAGCTGTGATGCCTTGGCGGCTGCCGTAAGCGGCGTCTGATCCGTGACCGCACCGATCTGGATTGCAAGAAAAGAGAAAAGGAAGGCGAGAACAATAGCGAGAACTGTCAAGCCGGCATGCATCTCCCACTGGAAGTGGAAGATCAGAATCGACATGACGGTTGTGCCAATAAGTCCGAGAACCCAAACCCAGTGCTTGACTTGCTGGTGAGGCGGGGCAGGGTCCTCGATATAGCCCTCGACCTTCTCACGCGCAGCGCCGTGTTTGGCAAAGAATGTGCTGGTCTTGCCGCGCTTGACTAGCGCCTGGTTGATGCTGATGCATCCCTGGGTCCAGGCTGACTTGACACCGGTCCAGATCACCTTCCACTGGATGAAAAGCTCAGCCATGGAACAGCAGACCATGACCATGACACCGGGCCAGAGAAGCCAGTAACGAGGCGAGGGAGTTTGTTTGCCCAGGTTCCTGAGCGACGTGAAGCTGTAGAGGCCGTCCCACTGAGGATCCTTGGATCTCTTGGTGCCGATGCACTCGCCGTAGTGCACAAGCAGGGGGCCGATGAGACCCCAAGCGAGAACGGAACCACCGAACATGGAAATGGCAGGGTTGAGGCCGATGAGGATACCAGAACCAATGAAGGCAGGAGTCCACTCCATGTACCAACCCCAAGACTCAATGTTCAGGGCCCAGCTGGTATAGCCGCTCCAGATGTGAATCCAGGTAAAAACATGCCAGTCGTAGAGAATGCCCACAGCATAGTAAGAAACGATGCGATGAACAAAGGCGGCGAGGAAAGAATACATCAGGCACTTGAGCTTCTTAATGGCGTTGATGCTGCCAGCAGCGCCCGCGTGCATGGAGCGGATGGTGATGCCGACAGCCGTCGCGGTGGGGAACATCAGCTTGAGTTCCCGGGCGACTTGGATGATGAAGAACTTCCGCAGAGGTGTAACGTAGAACAAGCCGATGAAAGAGCAGGCGAGTGTGATGGTGAAGATGGCGCCAATGTCCTCGCGCGGGCTGCGGCCCTCACCCATGACTCCGAGTTGATACATGGCGGGAATGCCAGCGACGAAGATGCCAGCAATACCACCGGCGCCGGTAGCAGCAGCCTGAACGATTGAATTCTCCTGAGGGCCAAACACACCGCCAATCAAGGGGATGTTCTTGCCCGACTTCTCAAAGAACCTGAGAATGCCGTATCCAAAGATGGCACCAAACATGTTGGCGCTGAAGGTGAAACCAGTCTTGAGACCTTCGGCCGGCGTTAGCTCACCAGCCACGATTAGATCCGGGAGGGTTCACGGTATGGGACCTACCGAGATACAAATTGGAGGCGTTGACAAGACCACCGAGAATGCAGCCGACGACGACGGCACGAACTGTTAACGGGTTGTCCTCGTGGGGGATCTCGGGATCCATGAGGAGGGGCTTGTAGAGATCCTCCTCCTCCTCCTCAAGCTCGCCCGAGGTGGTAGGCTTGAGCTCTTGGACCTTGGTCTCATCCTTCTCGGTTGGGGGATTTCCTTCAGAAAAAGCGTGAACATCGGCAAACGGGGCCGGGTCAGGCACGGCAGTCTTCTCTTGGTCAGCCATGGCGCCGGGAACAAGACTACAAAGTGTGGGGGAGAAGAAAGAAGAGACGGGAAGGAGAGGAAATCCAGGGCAGTGGAACGCAGCCGACGATGGTGTATTTAACCAGCTCCCGTAGCCAGGTCGCCGAGATCAGATCAGAGCTGGTGCTCAGGGAGCTCGGTGAATCTGCCCCACGGTCGCCACTCGGGATGATAAGCAATGAAACGGGGGCGTTTTTTGCCGGGGAGGGAAGCTGCCTCTGAAGTGGGTGTATTTCGCAGCCCGTGGCCTGTGCCTGTACGTACCACAGAATCCACAAAATTAAGTTGAACGGCGCTTGGCGCTGTCCAACGTCCTCTGTGATTTGCCGGATCCAAGAATCGTTCCGTATTAGGCAGGTCGGTTGGCCTCGCCAGAAACAGGCCCAGTCCGCCGCTGTCGAACACAGATTGCCGGCTGCGGGGATGTTGTTAGGCTCCTGGAAGTCATCCATCGTGTGATCATTGATGCGCGCTCCGCTGGTTGCAGCTGTGGCAGCACAAGGTTGTGAGGGGGAAAAAAGATGCCAGATCCTGAGACATTAATACCAAGACACCAACCGGCGGGTTGCTGTTATTGGCGCATCGCGGTGTCAAACACTACTGTTGAGTGCCGTCTTGGCGGCGGTCTTACCCTGCATTTTTCGCTGGCCAAGAACCAGTGGTTTTTCACTTGCTGCTCCGGGTGCGGGGAAACACCAGCGCCAACCCTGAATTCTCCTTTCGGAAGCACAGGCTTGACTCTGGAAATTTGTGGGCTTCGGCTGGTGGCGTAAGCAATTCTGGCCGATTTCAGGTTCAAACCCGGAGGCCAGAGAATTCTTCGCCATTGCCACAGCTCTCGTGAAAACCAGCCGAAACACCCCATTCCAAAGCTGCACCAAATAGGCAGGTGGGATGAGCCGACGGCAATCTGAAAGCGGTGCCCCACCGTGCCCACCGCTCATGCATACCATCTATGGTGATTGATCCAGCGATTCCAACCGCCCAGCCTATCAAGCTGTGCCTCTTTGACAATCACACCCGCGACATTGCGCGCAACAGAGCTACTACGGGCAGACAACCCCAGAGCTCTCCTGCCCATCCCGGAGAGATCCGGTAACTTGGCAGGTGTTCTCTCACAGCGTGGGAAATTCCCCACCGATGAGCGACATCGCGTCTCAACCAACCAGAGAAGTGGATCCAAAATGCCCCAACAACGGCAGCCAAAAATATACCACCCCGAATTAAGCAGGTACACAACGCATCGCCGACTGGCAGAATTTCCACCAGATCAAGACCATTTGAAAATGACACTCGACGCGGACATGATGGGCGGGGTGGTGCCATTTTGTTTGTCCTTGACTATTTAATGCAATGTCAAGTTTCCGCTCCCAAGAGCCAAGGCATGAAACGGTTTGCCGCCAGCGTTGCTAATGCACCCCCCACGCCTAAAACATGATGGTGAGCCTGTCGTTGGGGTCTTGGACATCCCTTGTCAAGACCGATCAAGCATCGCCAAGATTACAGCTCGGCTCTACAAGCCGCTGTCACACGAAGCTTACCTGCCCTTCTCGTTCTCGGCGTGGTTGTAAGACACTTTTTACCTGCTGGAAGCAGCTTGGCCCTTCGGCGTATCAGCCCCAGGAGAGACAACATCGAAAGATGGCCAAAGTTCCCCGCATCCGTCTCTGAATCCACCGTGGCCGATCTGATCTTAGTGGCACAGGAATCTAGGACACACACCACTACTTCGCTTCCAACCAACCTCGAATTACCGTGCCACTACATGAACGGATGCAACTGTACTAAGACACAGAAGGCAAGTCGGCCTGATTGAGAAAACTCGAACTGCTCGGTCAATTAAAAGAGGAGGACGGAATGATTAATCGACACACACAACGTGTAGCCGAGAATTTGGAGGATCGACTTGCCGCGGTATCCTGTCTTTGCCATCTGATCCCAGTCGCCACACATCATTCCCAAGAAGTTGCACTCTGGTTCCCGCCACCCCTTCTCCCCATCGCACGGCTCGGGGGCCTGCATGTGTCAAGTTGCCTTCCTGGGCCAGACCCTCACTGAACATCACCACAATCACGCAGTACAACTGTTGATCCGACGCCACGGATCTGGTCCTCCCATGATCCTAGCCGCGTAAAGCCTAGGAAATTTAATATATCATTCCCGCCTTCGTAGCGTTTCACCCGCCCTCTTTGGGGAGGATTCACTTTCCATAAGGCCAAGCGGCGTGAAGTGGGTGATATCTCTAGGGCCGGCCACCCGCGTACCTGTGTTGCACGTGGGTTTCTGATAACAATGGAACACCATTCTGCAGGCACCGTAAGGAATCGTCTAACCGGGATTAACTAGGCTGTCCCCAAACATAGCAATGGGGAGCTTGGGTGCCCTAGAACGTACGTATCTCCTGCCAACTTGGGCTGCAGCAAGATTACCAATGGAATAGGCAAGAGCAGGTTTTCCGTCCTTCGACACGTAAAAAGGATCTGTTAGCTGTTTTGCTGTTAATATTATTGGATGGAATTCTCCGTGGGAGGTTGGTAGTTATTCCAGACCAGGCGAAAAAACCCCGCCGGCCTTCCAGCCAGGATGAATGAGGAAGCTCGCAGACAGGGGAATATTCCTTGTTGCATCCGCTCATTTTGCCAAGTCGGGAAGTATGTTTGGGTCAATATGAACATGTACAGTCCAACCTCTGAGAGATTGTTAGCGTGCGACTTGGTGGGCATCGAGGAGAGGTTTGTGCAAGACATGAACAGTTGGGAAGCTGATCTGAAGGGGGTGAAGGTAGAATATTTAGCCCTTAATTCCAATATTCAAGACCCTGAAATTTATTCATTGAGGCCTCAAGCTTCCATCACCAATCCCTCAAAAATAGAAAAAGAATGCCGGAGCAATTTTGGTCCACAGCTGAAACCAAGTCGTAAAGTACCACGCGAGCAATCTTTTAGAGGTTGGACTGTAGTGGAGTCTCAGCTGGTCTGATCATTGACTAAAGAGAATTCAAGGTCTCCAGTCTCGAACCGCAAGTAACGATAACATAGTTATATGCGCATCAAAAGCGAAGTAAACCGCTAGAGAAATATTTCATAGGAGAGCTTGTAGAGGCTCCAAATCACCAAGATACCGTCACGTTTCCAGTCTCTAGTGATAACTTGAACTCACCGCCCTGTGACTTCATCTGTACCACCCAGAGACGGTTCTTCAAGTTTGGCGGTTTCTAGCAACCTCGCCGATTCCAGTCAAGCCTAAGAATCACTAGACGGTAGCAACGCGCAATATGAAAGTTGGATTTCGAGATTTGCATGTGTGCAACGTGATAATCAGGACAAAGAGATTCAGGACCCCAGTATACAACCTGTCGTCGCCACGCCGTTGACAGAGATGGAGAATGGTGAGATAAATGTTGACACGTCGTTGGAGCAAGATTTTAGGCACGATGCCAGATCGAACTAATCTCGGCCACGACTGGACTGAAACATAGGATCACGGTGGTATTGGAAGCATTTCATTGACGTTTTTATCGTAATTGTATCGTAAAATACAACTGTTCTGCCAGTCGGCAGAAATACAAGGCTTTGAAGCGCATTTCGTTCGAAAATGTTGAGACAAACGGTGCGTGGAAGGAGCGTGCGGCAGGAGCGACCTCAATCTCTATCGGACAATGTGGCAGCCACTTGGGGAAGGCAGAATAAAGCTCTCTCTTCCGTCCCGGCCCCCCAGATTTCTCGCCCATTCGACGCGTCGAGGAAGATTGGACTGGACAATCAGGCCGGGCTACTCGCCACGCGAGATCTCGGCGAACTTAATGCACCCAACTCAGCCCAACGGAACCTTGAAGTTATTTTTACAACGGTTCAGCCAATGCGAAGACTCGTCAGAACCTAGAAGCTTATTTGACCTCGTGTTTCAACGTCTTTGCCCCAACCGCCAAAGCTGGGCTCTGCAGAATGAGGACCTTGCCGGGACCAGAGGCACTGACTGGCACATGCCGCGACGAAACGCTGCAAATTGACGAGGCAGTCGCGATAGACACCCATAGATATTGAAATCATCCCTCCAGGGAAAGAGCAATGTAGCGTCGCTGCATGTGTGCCATTTACCGTCCCATCCTTGGGATGATGATTCCCGTTCAAGCAACACACATCACTGCACCAGCTTGATTTCCGCCCTTAGGCCCGTCATTCTCTTGTCTCCATGGCTCAGGTAGTATCTACTTGAAGTTTTGGAGGGTTTACGATAGTCGTCACAGCTCTACGATCCTTGGGTCACTTTCCTCAGGCAGTCGCCATCTCAAGATCCCAGGCACCATTCCAGCACCCATCGAGGCCCTCACGACGGTTCATCCGATCCTCCGATATGTTTACCTTCGCAGCAATTCTTACTATTGTCCTTGCAGTGAGGGTCATAGGCAGCGCCATTCCACCTCGCGATGCGACGTCCAAGACAAAACCCGAAGCTGCTATCAAGCTGGGCGCATTCTCCCTGACCCAGGTTCGAAATGAAGCGTTTGTTCCCCATGGGCCGCTTGCCCTCGCAAAAGTCTACAAGAAACACGGCATCCCCATCCCCAACGATGTGCGAGACGCCGTAGCACGGTTCAGAAAGACGAGGCCAATCAAACGAGCAACGGGCAGTGCTACGGCGACGCCCCAGGAGCACGACGTCGAGTACCTGACCCCAATATCGATTGGCACGCCCCCACAGAACCTGACGGTCGACGTTGACACGGGCTCCAGCGATCTGTGGGTCTTCAGCACCGAGATGCCCAGGTCCCAGATCAAAGGACAGACGGTATACAATGCGGGTGCGAGCTCAACGGCCCAGGAGCTGCAGGGTGCCAAATGGAACATCACATACGGCGATGGTAGCACATCTAGTGGCAATGTCTACCTTGATGTCGTCACGGTGGGCGGCCTTACCGTAGCTTCCCAGGCTGTAGAGGCTGCCAAGACGGTCTCGGATGAGTTTACGGCAGATCCCAACAGCGACGGACTAATGGGGTTGGGCTTCAGCACCATCAACTCGGTGCAGCCAGTCCCGCAAAAGACATTCTTCGATAACGCCAAGCCGGGCCTCGATGCTCCATTGTTCACCGTGGACTTGAAGAGCGGCCAGCGTGAGTATCACATTACCTGTCCCAATGACGGAACTAGACTAACACAGTGACAGCTGGCCACTACAACTTTGGTTACATTGACTCGGATGCCTACACGGGCAACATTACGTATGTACCCGTGGACGACAGCCAAGGTTACTGGGGCTGGACGTCATCGGGCTACGCCATTGGATCCGGAGGTTTCACGAGCAAAGCGATCAAGGGCATTGTAGACACGGGTACTACCCTGATTCTACTTCCCTCGAGCGTAGTCTCTGAGTACTACGGCCAGATCAGCGGTGCTAAGTACGACAAGTCGGAGGGAGGGTACGTCTTTGACTGCGGCTCCCACATGCTTGATTTCATGTATGGGGTAACAGACACCGCGAGCATTCGCATCCCCGGCAAGTACTTTACGTACGCCCCGACAGATTCAGTCGGCAAGAAATGTTTTGGGGGTTTGCAAAGTGATGGTGATTTTGGCTTCGCCATCTTTGGCGACGTTGCCCTGAAGGCAGCATTTGTGGTTTTTGATGCTGGGAGGATGCGGCTTGGGTTTGCATCCAAGTCGTTGTCATGAAGCGTGCAAGAGTGTTTCGGACGTCTGATATGACATAATTGATGTTGGTGCGCGCAGTCTAGTTATGGCCTTAGTAATTGTGATTGGGGCAACATGTATTATCACGGTCTGTTGGACTCCTCTCCTTGATATTTATTAGCAGTGTCGTCGAGGGACTGGGCTGTAGTCGCGTCCAGAGAATCGGTGAATTTAAGCCAACAATGAGGAATATTCATTGAGCCTATGGCCGTCTTCTTCTTCAGCATTCATCTTGGTAGAATGGGTAAACATCCCATTACTTGAAATGAATGCTTCTCACTTTCTCGACAGAGCAAAATGCAAGGTCGTTAACAATCGCTATGTCGTCATCTCGTGAATGTCGATAGCTCGTGGCATGCAGTGATCGGTCCTGTTCCCGCTGCCCAGACCTACACAAGCAGTGGAGAGGAGCTCGTACGGTGGGACTGGTGCGTCAAGGTAAACAGCAAAAATGAGGTCGTGCCCGGGTTCGAACCGGGGTTATTGGAAGAGTAATGATCTTGTCAAAATCCAATGTGATGACCACTACACTACACAACCTGAATCCTGTGTGCGTTGAAACCTGCAGCAGATATCATCACTCAACAGACTTACGGCAAGTGTGGGCCCACATTACCGATTAATCCAGATCAAAAAAAGGGGCACATCAACAACGGATTGAAGTTGGCGTCGTATTTTCTCACCAAGGGGGACCAAATGGGTGGCGCGTGAAGCAAGCTACGGGGAAGTCCGGTAGAAGAAGCAGCATGGACATCACTCCGATTGGATGCATTTGCAAAAAAAAAAAAAGACCACAGTGCAACCTTCTCGCAGGCGCGCGCCTTTTTTTTTCTTTCTAGAAATAACGTTATGCTGTTGCGGGTTCACCTCCCGATCAATCGTTGTTGGTCTCACTTTGGTCGCAAAATGGAGCGCCGCTGCGGCGGCGGCGGCGGCCCGGTGGGACCTAGCGAACCTCACATCAGCATCAGCAAGCGGGCAAACAGCCTGGAAATAACTACGTAGGTACCTCTGTAGTTGATCTTGTACTACACCGGAGGCATTTCCTTTTTCGAAGAAGAGAAGGAAAAATAAAGGAGACGCGACGCGGCTTGTAAATTGAACAGTCGCAGTCCGAACCTGCAATGGAACATGGGCGCTTGAAGAGTGGCGTGAATGGGACGGCACGACGGGAGCTGGGCTGGAGGTGAGAGCTCACAAAAGTCCGTCCAGTTCAGTTGCAGTGGGGTTTCAAACCCATCCGCCACCACAGCGGACAGGCGCCCTGTGCTCGTGTGCTCCCCACATCCCGCCCCCCTCCACTAAGTCTGGGACGGGCACTCACGGCCTGGACTCTCATCATCGCCAATGGAATTATCAAAAATCGACCCCTTTATTATTATGGCCTCTTGTTGAGGGTGGCACGGGAGGTTGATCTTTTTATCTATGGCTTCCCAAGCCCAAGCGCGTGGATCGGCCTCGTACCAAGCGTCGCGAGCCCGGATTCCTCACCCCGCCATCCTGGTCATCATCACTACTCAGGGCAGCCTGAATTGCGATTTCCAGGGAATTGCGTTTGTGCAAATGCAATGCATCGCAAACAAACACTCACTTCAACTTCCATTGGGGTATTGGATACCAGCCACCCAATAATAATATGAAGATCAATTATTTGAACCTCGCATTGCTCTTTTTTATTTCTTGCAGCCGCACCCAGGAAACATGCTCCATTCGCCGAATCGTACATGGCAAAAATGCTACCCTACCTACTCCGTACCCACCCAGTGAACGGGAGCCACCCTGTCTTCCCTTCTTCCCCTCCCCTGTCTTCCACATGGCGGTTTGCACACACACACACACACACACAAACACACAGACTCAAGCAGCAAAACAAAGCAAAGCAAAGCATAGCATAACAAGCACATGGTTTGCGCACGAGCACGAGCGCAGCTATGCGGAAACAATGTCGGTGTCGGGTAGTGTCATGGAACCCCCCGAAACAAGTTTGACAGTTTTTGTTTTTCTTCGCTCAGTCACTCAGTGCCCTTGTCCTTGCTCTTGGATCGGCCCGACAAAATATCCAATATGAACATCAATGACTATCCCTAGTGTAGTGTAGGTCGAATGAGAAGGGAAGAGAGGGAGAGGGAGAGGCTTCTGGTTGGGTTCCCGACGCTGCGATCCCGTCCCGTCTCCATAATCCATAAACTTGAACATGGACCATGCGACAACGAGTTTTGCTTGGACCCTTGCCCCCTGTCCCTGTTTGTTCTTTATTACATCTTGTTTTATTGCCTGTCTGTCTACTGCCTCGTACTGTCTGCTGCTGCTTCGTACTGCTACTCCGTCTCTGATGACCTGACTTGCCGTGCTAACCTAGGACCTAGGACCTGACCAAGGTAGGTAGGTAGGTAAGTAGGGCTGGGCCGGGGGCCCGGGCCAGATCAGCGGGATTGTGTTTCTGAACTGCATTCACATCCTCTGTACATCCTACATCCCCCCACCAGGGAACTCCAAAACGTTGTAAAACGGGGCGGTGCAAGTCTGGGCGGCGGCGATCATCTATCTGCGTCTTTCTGTGTGTGTGTGTGGTTGGGGCGAGTATCTCCGTGCCTACAGTACACCAAACACCGAACAACATCGCGGACGGCGGTGTCGCGGCAGATATCCATTTCCATGTTGGGGGCCTGGGCTAGCCTGAGCCTGGAACAGATTTCCCTTCACCGGAGGCCGGGACTTGCACAGTTACCGCCCCTGAGTGAGAGTTGAGTGACTTTTGCTCCGTCATCTTCATCACTGTTGCCGAACAAACACGACGCAAACAAAGACAAAAATCAGCTTTCTTTTTTTTTTTTTTTACTGGTCGCTGTAAATGGCCTGTTGTTTGATCCCTGTGTTTTCGCCCATGAACAACACCACCTGAAGCAGAAGCAAAAGCAGAGGAACAAGCAAGCAACATCTCCATGGTCCAGCTCCCACCCACAGTGTGCACATCAATGATGTGCATCAATCACCCAAGATACAAAACCCGGGGGACACTTTTGTCACGCTTACGGATTTAACGCTTGGAGTAGTGAATGGAACTGCCGATCTGCGTCACCCCTCCTGTACCGTGAACAGTGGGACCCAACCAAACCTTCCCCCCCAGACGCAAGCCGGCGCACGGTCGAGGCACGCATACCTACCACACCAAACACGGCCGGCATCGGGTTGAAGAACCGCGGAATGAGGTCCCC
>Ga0247765_1001166_pt1 | contig 14231 bp, 10 predicted proteins | sample UWRJL106311C6_FD_179949 | JGI IMG/M metagenome (GOLD analysis project Ga0247765, IMG submission 179949) | Plant litter microbial communities from Arlington Agricultural Research Station in Wisconsin, United States - UWRJ-L106-311C-6 | ecosystem: Environmental > Terrestrial > Plant litter >... | reverse complement strand
CTTTTGGTGTCTTCCTGCTCTCCCGGGGGGGGGGGGGGGGGGGGGGGGGGGGGGGTTTCTATCGAATCTATTTTTGAACCGCTACTACTACTACTACCATCAGACTATGAGTAATGTCTACGTACGTAGGTGATCACACCACGTTTCGGTGTCGTCATTCTGGCATCACCAGTTGTGTCTGATCGGGGTTGCTCGTCAGTCTGACCCTGTCTATCTGTCTGTATTCGTGCTCTTCTCAATGTGGCATTATCGGTAGTAGTTATCGACTGCGGGGTATCTTTTCCGTCTGGGTATCTGGGAGACGTATCATCTACCTAGGTATCCGCACTGGGTATCATCATCTTGGAATAATCGTTGTCTAATTTCGTTCCGTCGTTGTCTGCCCAGCTTGTCTGCGCGGCTTGCTTTTTTGTCTATCTCATACTGTGTGCGTGCGTTTCTGTCTGCCTGCCTCGTCTCTATTGATCTCGTATCGTATCGTATGTCCCCCAGCAAAGCATCGTCCCATCCTATATCCTATCCTAACCAATCCGATCCGGATCGAAACTAGCATCGCCCAGTCCAGTCCAATCCAGTCCGATAATTATCGTTCTGCCTACCTACCTACCTAGGTAGCCAGTCTAGTTTCGTGTTTCTTCTTTCAATCTTCAGCCTCATTAGGCTGATAGAATGTCCAGACAGTCGAGATGAAACAAACATGTAGGACGGATTTTGAGCCGCAGCCTCATTCCGCCCAAATCCCATGTTTCAAGATCCGAAATCCATCAATCTTGCCGGGTATTTTTTTTTCTCTAAATAAAATAAAGGAGGCGCAGTCTGGGGTATCGTGTTGGTGCTACAAAGACGGTGGATGAGGCTTGGATTAACTGGAAGGATTCCCCCCGGTAGGTATGGTAGGTAGGTAACGTTAATACCGAAGGCTGCGGCGGCACACAGTGGCACGGCGCGGGAGCCCAGGCACCGCCGTCCGTCCTCAGGCAAGCGGTCGAGTACACAAGGTACGCGGAAAAATAGGTAGGCCGGTCGGATGCAAGAACATGGAAACAAAGCTCAACAAGCGGAAAGCCGAATTCGGATAAACGGCAATCTACCTAGATAAATATCTATCTACTCCAGGAGCCGATCACACGCCGACCAGGTATATGCGCCACCCTGTAGTCTGACCCGAACCGAGCCGAAACCCCGGGCCCGTTTCCCCCGATCAGAAATATATTGAAGTTTTGATGCCGCTTCTTTCCTGGCGACTGGATGCATCACCGGAGAGGACGTAAAAGAGGGAAAAAAAAAAAAAAAAATTCACGAAAATCGCGGCGGTTGGGTCTTTCCTCCTATCGCTTTTGCTCTGAAGCAAATACTACTACAAGTTGTAAAGTCTACCCTCACATGCACACAAACTCGCTGTCTATACCCATGCTCCTTGCCCCCCTTTTCCGTTTTGCTCCCGGTAACAATGCAGATAGGAATTGCCCCTTCTTTTCTTCTCCCTTGGTCAGCTCGCTCAACCACAACAGCAAAAACACCGCCACCACCATCCCCATCACGTTCCGTCCTCTACCAGAATATTAAGGAAGGAGATGGATTGGCGAACACGGGATTGGCAAGCATGACTTCCTGTACAGCGTCACAGTATGTTAACTGCTGGGTCATGGCTTCCTCATGAGTGGGAGGATCCCTGCAAGAACTGTAGTTGACAAAGTTTTTGGGGTTCTGGGTTCAAACCCACATGGTGCGGCTAGAACTGAATGGGAGGATCCCAGTTGCCCCAAGGACCTTTATAAACACCAGCGCAGTCGCTCGTAATCCAGCCGCCATACCAATCGCCGGGCTGCGCCACGGCGCGCTCACCGTCGACAAAGCACTCCCAGGGGCCCACGAAGAAGGCGATGTAGCCCTTGATAGCTGAATATTCGCTTGGCGGGTCCATGTATGACCATATCCTGTTAGATACCGTGTCATGTGACGAAACTGGACTCATCAAAGAATAGTATGTCGCCTGGCCCTTGTATTCGCAGTACGAAGTGCGATGCGTGGTGCAGAGAGGCATGCGGACACGCGAAGGCGGAAAGTAATAGGCTGTAAACCGGGAACAAAAAAAAAACGAAGCACCCTGTGGTTAGCGTCAACTGCCACTACAATCATGGGGGAAAATAGAGGTGCGTATGGGGAATCGGGCCTAGGCATATATATGGAACCTGTTTGCAGGTATGGGAATGCAGAAAGAAAAAAAAAAAAAAAGGATGGGACGGGTGGGAGGAGGAGGAGGAGGAGACGAACTAGGGGGATGATGGGTCTCGAGAACCCAGATAGCCTCATTTGCAGGACAGTCTGCAATGAGAGCCCCATGCCACATGACCTGAATGTGCCGGTTGCATTTTTCGACAATGGGCGGGCGCGGGAGTGCCTGGACGTTGAGATGCGGCCGCTGGTTGACTCCGCCCGTCGCCATCGCTCCGGTTTGGCTTCGGGTGGTCCTGGAGTCGTCGTCGTCTCGCTGCGTTTTGCTGATGGAGGGGAGGGGACCGGTTTCCACTTCTGAGGTAGCAGCGGGGTAGAAAGACTGGAGTTGGAGTTTGCGAGATGGATTTGAGTGTGAGAAGTGCGGGAGCTCCTGTGGGTTCGGGGTTTTCTGGTTGCCTCTAGTGTGCGTGGTGCGAGTGGATGAAGGAAAGGGCAACGGGGGAAAAGCTTCTTGATACATAGAGAGTTGATCGTTGAAAGGAAAGGCAGCACGAGGGAAGGAGAAAAAAAAAGTGGTCACGGTTCGCCGCGCTTTTCGGCCCTCGAAACGAGAGAAAAGGAAAGCCCACACCCACACCCACCTTCCCTCACCCGCACAACCGGGCCGAACCTGGGAAAAAGTCAGGAATCACTACATTATCTGAACAAGCCTTCCCTGACTGACACGTCTGGCAAGCTCACTCTGCTGTGGCTGGACGAGACTTCAAGCCCACGGCGCACAGGTGCCCGCCCAGGACAAGCTTCCAGCCGAAGCCGCCCCCCCCGCCAATGCCGAAATCTTCACCGCAGGGTCTTCCCGAGCAACGTGCGTCATGGCCAGTGGCGTCGGAGGGGCTCGGTGTTTAGCCCGCAGTGGCGAGCCAATCAGGCGTCGTCTTTCAGTGCTTGCCCCACGCCCGAGGCTCAACCTCGTGCTGCCGGTCTTGGCAGCCGAACCCGGACCATGGCATCAGGCACGACGATAAGGTCATGTCATGTTTTGGAAGGCGCTGAAAAAAAAGCCTTTTTGTGTGCAATTTTGTAGCCAGACTGTCATTTGCCACCAGCTGAGATAAAGAGCAAGGCCAGGCGGCATGATGCTGCGAGTAATCAACCCGGTCCCTCAACCCCCCCGTTAGGTTCTTTGCCAAGAGACAGTTGAAAAGGAAATCCGGCACAGGGGGGGCCTAGCCCAGGGGAAAGAGGACATGGAGTCGACAACGACGACGGAAGTCGCCCGACGGCGGGGAAGGGAAACCCGGAGAAACTCCCACACACACATGTCCCGAGTCCTTCAGGGGCCATTGATCCAATCGAAAGGAACGTCCTGCAGGGAAACCACGTACTGCCGAGAGCATTTACAACCCAAGAGATAATTTCCCCGTCCCGCACTCCTTTCGTCCTACAAAGAAGGGAAAAGACGTCGCGAGGCACTTACCTTTCCGCATTACTCATCGACATGACTCGATCCGCCAAGCCCCTCGTCCTCGTCCCTCTGGCTGTCGCCCTCCTCGTGTGCCAAGCCGACGCTGCTATTGGACGTGGATGGCAGCCGATGACCAGGGCCTAACGAGAGGGCGCCCGACACGGCGGAGAGGGAAGAATCACGGTAGTCTGGATGGGGAGGCAAGAGGTCGATGGCAGAGCAGATCCTCTTTAGATGGAGAGGTGCCCAGGTCTCGTACACATTCTTGGTGAAGCGGAACGAAGTCCATCTCTCGCGACCGCGCATGGCAGTAATGTCGAACTTGTGAAGAGCGTGTGTATAGTACTTGACATGTTGACCGTCAATGACGGGGTAATACGCGTGGATCTGGACGAAGCTGCGATCGTGCGAGACGGAGAAGCCCAGAATGCGCTGATTGATCTCGTCCAAACGATCCACGGCACGAAAGAGCTCAACAACTCCCCGTATCGCAACTGCCATGGTTTCGGCGTTTTTGCGCTCGGCGTAGCAGGGCCCGTGTTTCATCTCGTAGGCCAGAAATGGGAAATACATGTAGTGTGTTCCCAGGAAGAAGGACTGGTCTCTGTTTTGCTGATTCCCCGTGAAGGGTTCGAGTTTGGCGAATTGGTCCTCCTCAAATGCCTCGTCCCGGAAACCCACAGCATAGGCAGGCTGGGGGTGCGTCTCAGTCAGGGGGATGGAGCTATCCCACTCTTCACCAACACTCTCAATGAGCGCACCCAGTCGATTATGGTCGAGCGACAGTGTCTCGGCCGACGGAACAATGAGCCTGGAGATATCTTGGGCAAACCTGCCTTCGTTCCTGCCCCGCATATTTCTAAAGGCCGTCTTGAAGGTTTCGTCGTCAAAGATGGAACCCAGCGGATGGGGTTGCTGGGCGAAGAGGAGGGCCGAGCACATGTTCTTGTCAATGTCGCAGAAGACTTCGCCCAAAGGCTCCATGTAGACATTTTTAGACTCGAGCATGCCCTCAAAGTTGTTATCACGGTACTGCTCGGCAGCGTTGATCTTTGTCTTTTTCTTCACCATGATGCTGTCACCTGGATGCAACTTGCCGTCGTCGCGTGTGACAGACGTGGTAGAGTCGGAGGGAGGAGGCCGCTTCCGCGCGATGAGATGGCGCAGAGGTAGCGCCATGTCTGGGAATTGGTTGGGCCAGCGGCCCTCCTTGGCCCAGTAGGCGACGGCGTTTGGCGGGGGAGGCGGAGGAGGAGCATCTTTGCTCGAGCCCGCTTCGCCTTGGCGAGGAGACGGCGATGTCCGTTGCCGCTTCTGGTCTGGGTCTGGGTCCGATGCAATTGACGGGCTACGCTTGAGACCTCTGTTTTCGGCTGGCTCTGGCTGCTGGGCCTGGCTGGGCACTGGCTCGGGCTCCTCGTCGGGAGTGGGCGTCAGGGCCATCGAGAGGGGGGGACAAAAAGATAAGCGTTATCGCGGAAAATATGTGGGGACACAATCTGTGTCAGGCGACACAGCACGTTGCGAGGCTCGGTCGCGGGATTGCGCTTCCGATCCTTCTTGTCAAAAAGACGCCTGTCAAGCTCGAGCAATTCTCGGATAACTACCTCACCCTCCCTCTGCTACGGGCGAAGAGCAGCCCTTTTGTGCCGCACCTCTCGCCCTCCACTCCTCTGGCGGTGTGATTGGGAGAGCGGGGAAAAGCGCAGATGCACGCTGTTGGTGGGTCTGGACAGTCCAGAACACAGCCAATCATCGGCTGTGGCGGGACGCCTGTAGACTAACCCTGCAAGCGGCACATGCGTCAGCCACAGCCATCTCTTCATTGCTCAACCACCAAGTCGCCTCCCCCCCCGGCCCTTACGACAAAACTACAACGCTTTCGACGCTTCTTGCCCACCGCCGTTGAAAGTTTCACCAGAAGACGACGAGCCGACAAAGAAACGCGATAGCCATGGCGAATCGACAACTGGCTAGAGACATGCAAGTCGAGTTTCAGGCGAGGGTAGGGCAGCCTCCGAGTCCCTCATCAAAGAAGCCTCTTTTCGCTAACCAATACTCGACAGTTTAATGCGAAACAAGCCCGCCGCGAATCCCAAAAGGCCGCAAAGCAAGACAATGAATTGAAAAAGCAAATCCAGGCTGTACGTCCCTCTCTCGCTACTCCCTCATCCTGCTGCTTGCTCTACCTCACCTCCAGTGACTAACATGACCATCCAGCTCCTTAAGAAGGGTGAAACCGCTCAAGCCGCACAAAAAGCTCGCATGCTTCTCGCCAAACAAGCCATCGCCGCACAAATGGATCAAGCCGCCGATATGGCCGAGCTCTCGGTCGCGCAGATCCAGGCCAATAACGCCATGAACCGCATGACGTATATGATGGCGCAGTCGTCGCGGACCATGAACCGAGCGCAAAAGAACGTCAACGCCGAGAAGACGCTGCTCACGCTCGAGCAGTTCAAGCAGCAGAACGAAGAATACGCAATGTCCAACGGCATCTACCAGGACGCCATGACCCAGAGCACGAGCGTCCAGGTCAGCGACGATGCCGTACAGGAGCTTCTCGGGAAGTTGGCCGACGATGCTGGACTAGAACTAGGTCAGGAATTAAACAAGGCGACGACGAGCAAGGTCGATCCCGTCAAGGAGCCCAATGAACCCACGCCCGAAGAGGAGGACGCTTTACAACAGAGGCTGAGGGCTCTGCGAGCTTAGTAACTAGGCTCGGAAGAAATTCAGGGACGCGATATGGCGACCTGGAACGTGGCGATCTGGGAAGCTGGTTACGATATGAGTTAGTATTGAGTGGCGGGCGGACGGTCGGATGGATGGTACGATGTTACACGACTTTTTTTTTACCCCCTGTTCACTCACGCTTTATCCATTTCCCGGACTGGAACTTCTCACATGATGGCGTTCGGAGCATTGTAGGACTGGGAAAGAAGGATCCTGCAGGGTGGTTGGGTGGCCGGCTAACTGGAACGCGGGGCCGGCCGATCAGGCATGATTACTGTTTTTTTTTTGTATTTCCTTTCTCATCGCCATGGATAGAGTTTTTCGTAGTAAGCCAGATCTTGTGCTGGTTAGCATCGTCAGGTCGTGGGATCTGCAAGAGACGTCAAGCCAATTTTCATCCCTTCCGTTTTTTAAATCCATACAGTAGAGCTCTAGTACCATATGAGTAGCATACCCCCACCGAGATATCTACATGCGTTGCTCTTTCCATACCTCACATGATTGCGCCCAATGCCCACTCCCCACTCCACATGTCGTCATGATGTCATGCGTTTACACCTTGTCATGAAAATACTGCCAACGCGTATAACCGGTTGTACGAGTGACATTCGAAGTCTCCGCGCCAAAACTCCACCTTCCAGAGAAAAAATGCCCTTGATAGGTCAGGCCGTGTAGATGATAATTCACATGTACAAGCTGGCCACTGCTGTGATATCCCTTCGGATCATCTCTTGCGCGGCAGCCATCTTCTGGTACAGATCGGGATCACCAATAATCCGTGCCGCGTTCTTGACCTCGCGACAAGTCTCATCCAGCCGGTTAATGGTCCGGACAATGGTACCCTCCAGGACATCTGTTAGGCCGGTAATATTCTTGAAGCTCATGCCTCTAGCCCATTCGTACACGACCTCCATTAGGCCAAATCGCGGCTTGCTCGCAAAGTCGTTGCTCTCCTCGCTCGACTGAATGACCTGATGCAGTGTCTGGACGGCGTTGACCTTTTCAGAGATGTCAATGATGGTCTTCATGCCGCGCTGCAGATTGTTCGTCAGGACGGGCACCGAGTCTGTCTTCTCTTGGAACACAAAGGCCGAGAGCAGCGCCGCAATCTCGGCGGGCTCGTAGTCGGCCAGTACATTTTCGAGAATGAGTTCGGTCAGCACAAGTTCGTCGCCCGAGTGCACCTCGCAAGCGACCTTGCCCTTGAGCTGGATGCGGCTGCCCTCATCGATGAAAGAGAGATCCTTGAGAACCTGGATACGCTGCTCATAGTCAGGCAACAGCTGGAGATTCTGGTCGGAAAGTGACTGCCGTAGCTCCTCAAGGTGCGTCTTGATTAGCCACTGATCGTGGCACATGGCATAGTGCTTGAGGAAGAGGCCGCACCGCACCGCGGCCGACTTTATAAGCTTCGTCTCGGCCTCTCTCCGCTTAGCAATAATGTCATGCATCTGAAGACTTCGGATCTTGCTGAAATCCATTTCATCCCAAATTTCTGACGTCCAATTCCGACAGATGGAGTGGATCTTTTCTTTGGCAGAATTATGACCTTCGCCGCCAAAAATATCTGGGAGAATCCCCTTGGTGACAAGTCGGCAAAGGCACACTAGGTCGCCCAGAGGCACATGCAATGTCTTAGTCGCGACGTGTCTCTTCGCTTGCGGTAGCGTGCTGAGTTGCTTTCGGAGGGATGGGACGAAAGGAAGTAGATCTGTGTCGTTCCTTACATCCCTGTGTGTCTTGATCTCGAGAACGTGCAGTGTGGGATTAGCAGCACTGCTCTTGACGCTCGCGCCTTCGGACAGTAGAATACCGGGGGTTCGGACACCATCCTTCATCCATACAATCAATCGACCTGGCGTGAACATCTTGCGGCCCACAGGAATGGCCAGCAGACCTCGGTACAGGTCTGTTGTAAGTCTTTTGTAATCTTCTCCAGCTTGGTGGCACTCGTCCATGTGCTCGTCGCATGTAGGGCATGCATCTCTCTTCACCTTGGCCAAGTCAGCCTCGGAAATTTTGACCGCCTTTTCGTGCTCGGGCAAAAGCTGCTGTGTTGCGTGCTCTGAGAAGCTGCGCTTAATCATCTCCTCGATCTTGAGTGCTTCAACGCGCAGTAGGTTCAGAATCATGTTGTAAGTCAGACGGAACTGCGACCGCAGCTTGCTAGGCTCGCCGAGAATCATCTGACGGAGATCCGTGACAGGCGGGGCTTCATCGCCGCCCGGCGGTACAACGATCACAGACCCAACAGTATCCAGGCCGCGTCTTCCGGCGCGACCGGCCATCTGAGTATATTCTCCAGGAAGAAGGTTGCGGAAAGAGTGGCCATCGTGTTTCCGGTATCCCGAGAACACGACGGTTCTGGTGGGTAAATTCAGCCCCATGGCGAACGTTTCGGTGGCGAAGAGTACCTTGACAAGCGTTTGCGCGAACAGAATTTCAACCAACTCCTTGACAATAGGCAGAAGGCCGCCGTGGTGAACTGCAACGCCTCTGGATAAGAGTTCTCGGAGCCTAATAATCTGTGGCAGTACTCTGTCTTCCGGCTTGAGACGCGCTATCGATTTCTCGATGATCATGTGAATAGCGCTCTTCTCCTGTGCAGTGCAGAAATTTTGATTGCTTAGAGCATCCGCATTCTCCTCGCAACGCTTCTTGGAGAAGACGAAGATGCAAGCCGGCAACAAGTTTTGCTTCTTGAGGAACTGTACCAAATGAACCCACAAGTTTTTGTCTTGGGCGGCCGAGGTGAAACCTCCCGGCCTGCCTGCCCTGCCCATGTGTCCAGGGGCATGGCTGGCGCGAGGCGGTCCACCTCTACCTCGTTGCTGGCCTCCCCTGCTGCCTCCACGCTGGTTCCCGCCTCGCTGATTTCCGCCTCGCTGCGGCCCGCCCCGGCCTCCACCTCTCTGGCTGCCACCGCCACGGGCCTGCGGTGCCGCTTCGATGGCCTTTGGTGGCTTGTCCTTGCCTTGAATCGCCGAGTTGGCATTCTTCCAGCCTGTCTCGAGGAATTTCTTTTCCGAGTCCACAATCTTGTAGATGTTTTTGTTAGCCCAGAGGTAGTGCTCGAGAGGGACCGGCCGCTTGGGCGTAGAAATGACATAAATGTCTTTTTGCTTGGTCCGGCCTACCCAAGAAGCAAATTCATAGGTATTGGGAACGGTAGCCGAGAGTAGAATCAGGGATACATGCTCAGGCAACATGATGATCACCTCTTCCCACACAACACCGCGCTCGTAGTCGTTGACGTAGTGTACCTCATCGAAAATAACAAACTCAACGTCTCTGATGAGGTCTGCGCCGCGATAGAGCATACTTCGCAGAATCTCGGTTGTCATGATGAGACAGCTAGCCTCTGGGTTAATCTGAACATCTCCCGTCAGAATGCCAACCTCGTCGAAGGTCTGACGAAAATCGCGAAATTTCTGGTTACTGAGCGCCTTGATGGGCGAAGTGTAGATGGCTTTCGTCATGTGCTTGGCGGCCAGCGCAATGGCGTACTCGGCTACAACAGTCTTGCCTGCTGAGGTATGCGCAGCGACGAAAACCGAATCGCCGCATTCGAGATGGTAAACGGCTTCCTTTTGGAATGTGTCGAGTTCAAAAGGCCATTCTCTGGCCATGTCAGGTACGAGCTCGCGGAAGTTGGTCATCTCGTTCTTAATGTCAACCATGTGCGCCCATTCGCGGTTGGCTTTCCTAGAGTTCGCCGCTGCAAGGGCGCTATGAGGCTCAAGGGCAGGGAATTCGACGGGAAGCATAGAATCGATGTCCTCGACGTCGCCGTCTTCCCCCTCCTCTTCTGATGAGACTACAGCAGAAAGTAGCCTCTCTCCATCGATTTCATTGTCACCAGGCGCCGCCTCGGGCTCCTGGTCGAGAACCTCTTCCACTTCTCTTGCTTGCTGCTCGCTCTCAGCGTCGGTAGTCTTCCTCTTGGTGAAGTCGATGCCTCTTGTGAGCCCTGGGGCAACTTCGAGGAGACCCCCGGCGCCCAGCTTGATGACTCTCTCCAATTTCCTCTTGCTATCCCCTTCATCAGCGGCAGCTGACCGTAGCTGGCCCTCAAGAGCCGCCGTGGACTCGAGACCGTCTAGGCCACCAGGTGCAAACGGGAAGAAGCCAGCGGCACCGCGAACGAAATCAGCCCTGCCAGCGGGCTTTCGGAGCATTGATGTACTGTCCTTGGCGGTGACGTGCGAACTAGGAACCGTGACGTGACGGTAGCCCGTAACTCGGCCTTCGAGGCCATGGCGGGTGAAGCGCGTGACAGTGCGTGTTTGCGTGGGTGCAATTTGAAAAAGGGAGGTGAAGTCGGTCGGTGTATCCCAGCGCTGTTGCAGGCGATTGAGCCATTCGTGCGAGAAGGTTGTTGACGGCGTCAGGTATTTTTCCTCGAGCGCGGCTAGGAGCTCGTCTGCGTCTTGGTGCCTATGCGGCGGGGTTCTCCGTTCAAAGAGGATATCGTCGATTGTCTCGAAGGAGCTATCATCGGACAGACGGAGCCGAGCCACGGCGTCACTTAGATCGGACATGGTGGCGGCTATTGCCGAGTTCTTTGCAAGATTGGGAGGCACGAAAGAGAGCTAGATGTAAATATGGTGGGGAACCGTTACCAAAGGATAACCCCGCCAAACACCAAACTGTGGGGTATTCTAGCTCACAGTGGAGCCAGAGAGCGTTAGTAAAGGGTTAGGGTCCCAGCACCATGAGCTCGAGGACGCAACTCAGGGAGATAAAAGAACTAGGTGTCCAGCAGATTGCGATTGAAAGGGCAGTCGTCACTCATTACATAGGTACCCATTACACAGGTAGTACAAGCTCCCTGGTTTCATTACCATAGACCGCCCATCTCGGCCATCGCTTCCTCATCCGCCTCGGTTGCTTCTTGCGCCTGCGCAGGTTTGGCACCGTTCGCGCTCTTCTTGGAGCCTGGCTGACCATCCACCTCGGCCATGAGAGCGTCTAAATCATCGTCGTACTCAGTATCTTGGGCCGGGGTTGGCTTTTGCTTCAATGTCTCCTTTCCAGATCCACCGGCGCTTTCTGGAGCCTGAGCAGGTTTGGATTGAACAGGCTGAGCATTTGCCTCTACCTCCGCCATTATAGCCTCGAGATCTTCGTCATGGTCGGGCTCAAATGCCGACTGGGCGGGCTTTTTAGGTGCTCCTCCACCCATGATACCGCCGGCTGTGCTAGATGCGGGGGGTTTAGAGACTGTGGTTTGCGCTTCTGCCTCTGCCATCAGAGCCTCAAGGTCGTCTTCCTCATCCGGCTCAAAGGCTGACTGGGTAGGCTTCTTTGGCAGACCGCCGCCAAATATGCTACGAAATGGTGGAGCACTGGGGCCAGATGCCGCATCAGCTTCGGCCACCAGAGCCTCTATATCATCGTCGTCTGGTATGTCACCGGCGGGTTTAGATGGAATAGATGCACGTGGTGTTGCACCATATATATCTTCTTCGCCGAACAAGTCGTCGTTAGTGGGGGTGCTGGCTCGGGCTTGTGCTGTCTTCTCGAAGATGGGAGCGATTCGGGAGGATTCCTTGGGAATGAGGGAGTGCGGTCGTTCCTGATCCTCGTTGTCTTCATCAACTTTTGATTTCGGCCTCCCTTCGTCTATCCACTGCAGCCGCTGATTGCGCATGACAGTCTTATGCCCGATCTTTTCAATCATGGCCAAGGCATCAAGGAAGGTAGCCTTCGGGAATAGATCGTCGAGCCATTCTTGGTAGAACGACAATAACCGTGCCGCATCGGAGAACTAGATGCTCCTGTCAGACTCCTAGCATAGCCCGTTGTAGGAAAAGGAGGCTTTACCTCGTGGCCTTTTCCCTTCAGCTTCAACCTGGGCGCCGTCTTTCGGAGTTTTGGAATGCCCTTGTCTGACAGCAGCCTGGCTTCGTCCAGCTTCACTCTTGGCGCGCGAGCCTTCTTGGCGACATCAAGCTCTTCATCGATACCAAGAACATCGGTCTTCCGCTTCTTGTCATTCTTGTTGTTCTTGGGCTCGTTGGGCTTGGTATTTTGGCCGGGTTCGGGACTTGGGCTCCTGAAGGGATCGTCCCCATCCCAGTCGGCAAGGTAGTCATTCAAGAAAGCATTGCTGTCTTCACGGCTCATTGAATCGCCAGGGTTGGTTTTGGAGGGCATCTTGGCGGTCGTCGGGCAGAGAGCATATGTTGAAGAGGATGGGTGGGTGTGTTGAGCAACCTCCAAATCCCACTTATAGAATCATCAATCTACAGGGCTTAGAAACGCGTCAAGTCGCGTCTTAGTCGTGCATGTGGGGTAACTAACTAAGCTGTGGCTCGGGCCGGCCCCGGCTGAACTACGGAAAATGATGTGGCTTTTAGAACTGTGGCTAGAGTTGAGGTTAGTATACCATTGGTGCCTGAGGCCGCCACAGTTTGGAGAGCTTCACCCAGAGCTCACTGCGCTCAAGACATCAATTCGATCGTCAATCAAGTTTCACACACCGCCCGACGACGCCATCGTCGACCTGCCGGCCGCCAAAATGTCGAACTCTCAAGCATACCAGTTTCCGAGCAAGACCGTCAAGACCGACTATCCGGTGAGTTGCGGCGCCAATTGGCCCAAATTGGCGACGAGGTGCTAACCCGTCGAAATCAGCTCATCGACAATGACCCGTACGTATTCCGCCACGTTTGCCTCCGCCAGATTGGTCGATATATCTCTTGATATCTGATTCAATTGATGCACAGACATTTCAAGCGTGTGATCAAGTATGCCAGGACATCAGATTACGTGCACGGCGCCGTCGCGGCGGCAAGCGGTCCGGGGCTGTTCTACGCGATGGAGAGGCTGCACCCATCTGGAGTCGGCAAGGGCGGGTTTGCACAAGGCATGCGGCTGGCAGGCTTCATCGGCGTTGCCGGTGGTTTTATCTACTTTTACCAACGATCAATCCGTACGTGACGATTCCCCCGAGCGACAAATACCCCGGCATATCTGGAGGAGGCATTGGTAGTTGATGGGGGAGCTGGAAAGAGGAGGAAATACATGATAACTACATCTTACGCCAGGACAGAAGCTAACAGGGATCATAGTACGGTTCTACGGCATGAGTGAGAACGCACGGGAGGTTCAGATGGACATGCGCGAGATGGTAGACAAGGTCAAGGCTGGCCAATCGCTGTACGGTGAGAGCCAGCTGACCCCGGCCATGCAAGGTGTTGCGGCGCGTCAGTCCAGATACTCGGCGCTCTTCATGTCGGTTCTTCCTTGGTTCAACTTTGTCAACCACAACCAGCACGGTGTCGACACAGCGAAGTACTATCAACAAGCGGAGAGGGAATTGGAGGCGGAGCGTTTGGCCAAGGGTGGAAACTGAGAGCTACCAGAGAGCAGAGTAAGGGGGTGAAGAGTGGGTTGTGAAAAGTTGTGGATTGTTAGGACGCTGGACACCCGAGAGCTAAAGCCACTGAGTCCGGTTGTCCCGTGTACATATGAGTTCTAGATGACTGGCCAGCAGAGGTTTCGGGCCGACAATCAGGTTTTTTTGCGTCGATCCAATTTAGATTCCCTCCCTCAGTGGTGATCGGGTTTCGTGTTGGGCGTGGGAGCTGAGGCATCGAGTGGCCATTGATGCCCACCGTTACGATACTAGTTCGATGAGAGCATACTAGGTCAAGTTCTCAAACACTTGGGAGGAGGTTCATCGGTTTGTATCCTGGAAGCTGATGACAATAGTGTTGCGCTCAACAAGTGCCGAAGCTACACGATGCCAACAACGGCTACTTTATCCAATCGCTGCCAATTTTTTTTTTTTTTTTTTTCACGGGGGGTGTTTTTTTTGGCTGATAGATAGATGAACTTCAAGATA
>Ga0247765_1001165_pt1 | contig 14252 bp, 14 predicted proteins | sample UWRJL106311C6_FD_179949 | JGI IMG/M metagenome (GOLD analysis project Ga0247765, IMG submission 179949) | Plant litter microbial communities from Arlington Agricultural Research Station in Wisconsin, United States - UWRJ-L106-311C-6 | ecosystem: Environmental > Terrestrial > Plant litter >... | reverse complement strand
TGGGTCCCCCCCCCCCTGGCCCCCCCCCCCCTGCCCCCCGGGACAAACCCCCCCCCCCCCCCAGCCCGTACAGTGTTCCGCGGATCCCACTTCGGTTTTTCTATCCGAAGTGCCCTCCTCGCGTGACACAGGGGAGACGGGGGGGGGGCAGTTATGAATTTGAGGAGGACATAAAGTCGGTGGTTTTCCTGCCTAGGCATGCAAGTTAATACAAAGCTTGAATGCAGCCCAAATTTTCTGGTTTAGAAACTTACCTTTTGTTTTTTTTTTTGTTTTTTTGTTGTTGTTTTTTCGTGAGAAAGGTGGAAGGATTGGATTTGATTTGATTGGCAATGGATACCAAACTTCACGTGCATGTTGCCCCCCCTCACCAGCAGCAGCAGCAACATCATCACCACCACCACCACCATCTCCCCCCGCTTCTTCCCATTTCCATCCCGACGCGGGATGGTAATAATATCAGTCTCGATGCGGCCAGACGAGATTACCGTAACCCTCCCTTTCTTTCACCACTAAAGAGGAGGGAAACTGACAGGTGTGGGCGACTTGTAGGCCATATTCTCGAAACTCGCATCGCTCAATTAGAAAGCGACATTCGCCAACTCGCCAGCCAGCGCGATAAAAGCCAGCGCGAACAGCTCGAGCGCGAGCAGCTTCAGCGGGAACAGATGGAGCGGGAGAAGACTCTGAGCCTGAGCCCGAGTAATAACACTCAACGCGAAAAGAGAATCATCTCGGCAGCGAGGGCGCGTAAAAGACGATTGAGAAAACAGACTTGTGGAGACTCCACTCCCCTCGGTACTCCTTTAAGTCCTGCTCCTTTGAATACTGGTCGAGGTGCTGGTCCCCTCGGTGCTGGTCCCTTGGTTGGTCGAGCCGCTGGTCGGGGTGGTCGGGAGAGAGGTGCTGGCCGGGAGGAAGGACCAGAGGGAGAACGGGGATGGGGACAAGCCCGGGGAAACCAGCGCTCTTTATCTCTCGAATCTCTTGACTCTCCGGATTCAGGGTCTCTTGCCTCTGTTGAGTCGGGGTCTCTTGCCTCTCTTGACGCGGGGCCTCTCTCCTCCCTCTCTTCTCTCGATTCCCGAGGCTCTCTTGGCGCAAAATCTCTTGACTCGAGGGTCGGGGTCGGGGTCGGGGTCGGGGTTGGTCCCGCTGTCGGGACTGGTGCATATCCCGCCCCGTATCCGTATCCTGTGAGAGAAAGAGACCCGGTCGACCGTGTCGGATATGGAAACGACTGGGCGATTGCGCCGAAACCGGGGTTGGGACAGAGACCATATGAGAGGCCGTCATATCCGCCTGGCGGAGGGGTTGGCCATTCCGGTATGGAAGAAAAAGTCGATACCATGGCGGGGACAGGGCACACAGGGTCAATGTACCTAGGGAATCGACATGGGGTGACGGGCGAAAAGGAGAGGAGGCCATGCGATGTTGGCTCGGGTCACCAGTTTGGGACGAGGTTATCGGCGGGAACGATGCGTGGTGGAGTGAGATCTATCTCGAATGTCGGTTTTTCTGCAAGATCATAAACATACCCGATGGATATGCGGGGAGAAAGTAGTAGTAGTAGTAGCACAAAGCGGTACCGACGGTGAGGGACGATTTATTACATGTACTTGATATATACCCAGTGCGACTTCAATTAAGCAAAATGTCAAAACAAGATCCCCCGAAATACAAAAAACTGGAAATAGCATGGCATGGAACGGCCCGCCACGTGCAGCTGCTGTGCTGCTAAGAATACCAAAGATGTGTAGGCGATTGAAACATTCAACCTTCAGCCGCACCAACCCCTTCCCATCCCTTCCCAGCTCAATCCCGTCGCATCGTGGTTGGAGCTGAGCGAGTGAGTGGGTAAAGCCAAGCCAAGCCGTGACTCGACCGTTTGAATGCGGCAGTGCGCGCGCGGCCCACGGCCCAGCACAGCATTTTTTCCTCGTTGGTTATTTCCTCGTTTCGCGCGCTGAATTACCTTGTTCAGAAACCGGCGGGGCGGGCGGATGGTCTTTTGTCCGACTTTCTTTTTCACACAAGAGGCTCTGCTGTGGGGGTGGGGACCTGTGAGGGGTCCAGCTGGGTATGGGTGGCTTGCACGACTTGCACACGGGAGGAGAAAGGCCCCAGTCGGGCTAACGTCGTGCCGACTCCCCCACTTTTTTTTCTGTACCAGCAAACGGCGACATACAACGTTGTCTCGAGGGACGGGGTGATGTTGTTCATGGTGGGTTGAGAAATCCGAATAGATGACCAGGTGGACAAATACGCGTGTACTCGATCGGGGGCGGAGCAATGAACGATTAAAAATCAAATGCTCGCTGAGTGATGTGCGAGGTGTGGAGAGGGTGCTGTGCGGTGTGCTGGCCGTGATATAAAACTAAGATGACTGCAAAGAAACTGCCAACTTACCAAAAATATACCCATCAACGCACTAAACTCTGAATTTCAAAGTCCATCAACGTACTAAAATCTGAATTCAAAGTTCAAAATGACAACAATCAGAAAGGCAATCATCACTGCTACCTCCATCCCTCCCTCCCCCTCAAACCTCATCGTCACGGAAGGCATCCTCCCCCCGCCGTCCGCAAATGAAGCCCAAGTGCGGATTCTCTACGCTGGATTCAACGGCGCCGACGTCAACATGTCCCGGGGGACATACCCATTGCAACGAAAAGCCCCTTTGACGCCGGGATATTGTCTCGTCGGGATTATCGAAATCCCACCCTCTACTTCCACCTCCAGTTCAGGAAACTTTAAAAAAGGAGATACAGTCATCGCCGTAACCACGTACGACGCACAAGCCGAACTCGTCAACGTGTCCGAGCGTCTGTTGATAAAAGTCCCCGCTTCCCTGGCAAGTCACGACGCAGGATTACAACAAGTCACGGCGATTTCTCTAGACTGGAATACAGCGTGGGGCATGGTCGCTCACGCTGCAAACGTACAGCCCGGACAGCGAGTTTTTATCCATGGACTAAGCGGGGCGGTGGGTCAAGGACTAGTCGCGCTAAGTAGGCTTCGCGGCGCGGAGGTTTATGGGACGGCTTCTCTGAGAAATCATGACGCTTTGCGCTCGCAAGGGGTTTGTGAGGTGTGGGATTATCGAAACAAAGAATGGGTAGGTGAGGTGGTGGGCAGACTAGGTGGGATGGATGTGGTTTTTGATCCGTTGGGATTCGAGTCGTTTGATGAATCCTGGGGCGTGTTGCGTACCGGGGGCATTCTCGTCGGTTACGGACAGAACCAGGGGTCGCTGGCGGGAGATCGCGACGCGCGCAGTCCGTGGTGGCATGTGGTCAAGTTGATGGCGCGCGGGGTGGTGCCGTTCACGGGAAAAAGAGGGACGTTTTACTATATCCGGCCGGGGACTCAGGCATATCGCGAGAGGGCAGCGGAGTTGATGGATATGCTTGCGGCAGGGGAGATCAGCGTGCCCATCAAGGCGGTGTGGGATCTCACGACAGAAGGCATCCGGGAAGCGCATCAGAGCTGGGGCAAGATTCCGGGCATGGGATCGCTGCTCATCCGAGTAGGGGCAAAAAGGCCAGTGTAACGAACGTAGTTGCTCTAGATTAGATTTCCTTGACATTCTTGTATAATCCGTAGCCTGTACCTAGGTAATAATTATTCCTGCTTTCTGCGACCCACTTCAGCCTTGATTTCCCTTGCGACGTCCATGTATTTGCTAGCGCCAATCGCTGTGAGGACGTGCCACCAGCCGTGAAATTCCAAGAGCCACGCCCAGGGTAATCCAACTTGTGCTTTTAAGACGCGTAGTTCGGCGCAGTACATGTTTTCAATGTTCCAGAGGAGATAACCTGTCATGGAGATGGCGGTCGCTTTCAACGAGCGAACAGTCCAGTCACGGGCTACCCCCTTGGGGAAAACCGCATTCGGCCCATGCACTAGGTACTGTGTACGGAGGCCGACAAGAATTAGAGCTGCCGAGAAAGCAGTGACCTGATATACTATCCGGGGAGACCAGATATAAAAGGCGGCGAAGGGGAGATGGAAAGCGGTGAGCGCGGCCGCGATCAGGCGAGACCGCGACTGAGTTTGTCCTGTCGTGTATGTAGAGTGTATCATAGACCAAGTAAGGCCGAGCATGGACAGCTCATCGGCGAACTCGAGCGACTGTCGCAACGACGCGTGGAAGAGGAATGAGCAGATGCCGAGTCCAACAAGCGTCAGCGACATGAAATCCCATTTTGGTTTGAAGAGACCTTCACTGCCTGGGCCGTACATGTATCGCAGGGCGAGACCAACTGCGCAAGTCAGCATTCAGCCAGAAAAGACGGGGGACTGGACAGACTGTAGGCGAGGTTGGTGAGCGAGTTGACAAACTCGGCAACCACAAAAGTGATGACGTAATCCTCCTCACAAAAGTTCGCTCTACTATTCGGCGGGCTCCAGGCCCCCAAGTGTGCGTAAGGGTCCGGCGGGAGGCCCAGGTTGTTGTGTTCGATCATGAAACTCATGGTGGCGGTCAATTTGTTGTTGTCGTTGTTGGGTCGAAAGATTGTGGAGCTGCTCTGAGAATTTTATCGCGTTATCAGCTGATGGCCAAGAGTCGCGTGGGTTAGGGTTAGTGGGTGGGATGATTCATAACAAGAAAAAAAGACAAGAGCTCTCGGACTGAGAGTGAACAATCCGATATGAGTAATTTATCGTAAACGATCCACTAGTGAATAGCCTTGCCCACGCTCAAAAGAGCCCATTCCAAGGCCCAGACCCATGATGTGCCCATGCAATCCCCCTTCCCAATGCCCAAAATCAAACCCACCCAGACTCCGGCCTCTAATGCACCCAAATTCTCTAATGCCCAACTCCAAAAATGCGCACCCAATTTCTCCAATGCCCAACTCCAAAATGCGAATCTTCTCAGTAGTTGACATATGGTTTCGCGCTTAATTGAAGTGTCGGACTCTGTCGGACTAGCTAGCGCTGACAGGCTGCTTTTATCTCTCACACCGCTCGTCTGGGATTGGACTTGGCGGAGTTTACAGACGAGAGCCGCTCGGAACGAGCTCGGGGGACATTCGAGACCTGGTGTGTGATTCGTTAGCAAGACAGGCGTGGGCGTTCTCAAGTCCGACGATTCGATAATGACGATTATTAATAAGGGCACGCGCCAAGGCCCCAGAAGAAGTAGACCACGGGACCAACCCAGAAGAAGGCCTTCCAAGCGCAGACAGCCATGGCGGCGGCGATGATGACGGCTGCGAGGCAGAAGAGACTGATTGCAACATCTGAGTTTGCCGTTAGCAGAGGTGTGAGATAAAAAGGAGGAATTTAAAACTTACTCTGAGCATTGGCGCCACCATTCATAGCAATGCCGATTACATTCCTCTGTTCACGGCAGAGGCTGAGAACCAGACTGCAATCGCGGCGAGGAGAAGGTTTGAGAGGAAATCACCGAAGCTGTCGAACCAGAGGCTGCTGAACAGCTTGGTGGCGAAGGAGAGGAGCTGCTGTGAAAGAGACATGGCGATCGCTGTTGTTCGTAACAAATGAGACGATTTCGAAATGCTTTGATGAGGACGGGGTTTGCTCAGCCGCGCTTCAGAGGCAGCAAGATCAGATCGTGAGAAGTCGCCGCAAGGATGAAGTTCCAAGTGAGGATTTGATTCCCCGAGGTAAGTGAATCAAGACAGATCAAGAGTCAATCAGGAGAGATTGATAGAAAACTGTTCGAAGCAAGATTGAGATTCTGGATCTGAAGAGAAGAAGAAAAGAAAAGAAGAGGAAGTTTGGAAGAGAGGGTCGAGAAGAATGTATAGTAGTGCCAGAACGCACAGGCCACTGCCAGTTCTATCGCGAGCAATGGTCTGGGACGAAAGATTGCAAGTTGTGATAAGAGGTGCTGGTTTCTCAAGATAGAAGGGCGTTGTGCTAGACTGTGTGGGTGAGTGGGTGCGTGCCGTGTGCCATCCTCGAGGCGTGACTCTCTGCTCAGCTTCAATGTTGACGACTGGACCCACTCCACTCACGCCGACGTCTCGATCATAAATCCAAGAAAGCGCAAGTCTAGAGTCGCGGTGTCGAGCTAGTTATTCTGTTTTTGATTGAGCAAACCCCAAAACCATTGGACGCGAGGCCAGTCCTCAATCTGTTTGAGGCGGCGCCGAAAAAACCCCTGTTTATTTCGCCATCACAGGGCGACCAGAGAAGATAAATTCCCAGGCAGCCAAGTTCAACATTGCGCCATAATTAATTAGTATTCCAGTACGTGCTACACGGCGTGGTTCGTCTGCCAGGGTCCTTGTGACAGGAACAGCGCGTCTGAATTTCTAACACTGGGTTGATGAGCGCGCTTGGCCGACACAACCTCTAGCGGGCGCGTTCAAATGTCGATGTGATCCATTCTTGGATGTGAACATGCTCCTCCTGTTTGCCTCCAGTCCTACCGTTCCGGGTCCCCCATTGCTTGCGCTATGGCGGTGATGATTTGTGACATGACTGGTGTTGTGGATGAGCCGGCCCTCCGTCGTGGATGATGGCGAGTTCGGTAGTTTTAGTCTTCTGTGTCTCAGATAGATCTGGTGTAGATGATGCCCTCAATGGCGGTTGTTGAGAGGAGGCCAATGTCGGCAGTGAGCGTGCTACTCGACGACTGGACTTCGCGACGACTCCGCGGCAAATACCGCGACGGTGTCTCGAGACAGCTTCATCCTCCTGCGGTTGTCCCAAGAGATGACATTCAATCGAGTATTTCGGGCAAGTTGATAAAAATACCATTCATATTTCGAGCCAGTGATCATTGTCCTCCACCTGTCGAGCGAACAATGCCAACAAGAAACATAATGATCCACTCATTCTCAAACTTCACAAATGACAAACAAAAAGGACACAATATCAGAGCAGCACGGGGTATCACAGCAGAAAGGGGAACCAAAAAAAAGACGCAAAAAGACGAGATTGCGAAAAAGACCACTCCGTACCAAAGAAAACGCTCCAACACCAGACATAACTCCAAAAAGAGACAAACTCCAAACTCCTTGACCATGCAATCTAGACCGTCCCAATCCCATCCATCCATCCATCCATCTATGCAATTTATGCAATCCAATCTATCCATGCAATTTATGCAATCCATCCAATCCATGAAAGATCCATCCAGATGCTTGCTCCAAAAAACGCCAGATCAATGCCAATGCAAATGCCAATGCAAATCTCTCTCCCATGATGAGCCCATCCAATCGATCGATCAACCAACCCTCCAAGAAGTCCACCCAGCGAATACGTGAGATCAATCAAGTATACTTGACGTCAAGATCCCACATGCCTTCCCATTCAGGTCCAGTATGCTTTGATCGAGCCAGCTCCATATCAAGTCTCTGTTCTTCAGCGTCGCGTCTTCTCTTGGCGATGAGCCATTCCTCAAACTCGGCGCGGCTACTGCAGGATTTGGCATGTAGCTCCTCAAGCGGGGTGAGTTGACCAAAGGTATCCGAGGCGCGAACCCTAGATGCGGGGTCGGAGACAATGACTTCGCGGAGCTTTGTGGCGATAGCGATGGGCGCTTGAGCGATGGGCAGAACTGTCGCGCAAGTTGCAGCAACAAGTAGCTGGACAAGGCCGAGGATTATCGCACCCGTGCTGGAGATAAGGCTGAGAAGTGCCGTGCCGACGCTCTGGAAGAACTTGGCCGAGAATGCCGTGTTGATGAAGAAGTCGGCGATGAGGGAGAAGACCATGACGATCAGTGAGAAGAGAGCCTTGAGAGGGAAGACGATTGCCGCGACCAGATAAAGAAGGTAGTGGTCGAACTGATAGAGAACTTCGGCAGCGAGAAGATAGGCAAAGTAGGCCAAGTAGCCCCAGAAGGTGACTCGAAAGGCGACCACGTAGATCAGGAAGTTCCGTGCAATCTTCATCGTGAGGATCGTAAAGAATCCAATCAACCCTAAGTAGTTAGAAAGTTAGTAGGACTGAAGTGAGCGCGCGCGCGGCGGTGTTCGGGGTCACTTACCAGAGAGTCCTCCATACCAGGGGTTAAAAACCTCAAAGACCGCATCCTCAATGAAACTGAGACCGAAGGCGAGAGCCAGAACCACAACGCAGCTTCCAAGGTCGGAAACGCTTTCAAACTGGACAAGTTCGAAAATCTTGGCAATCGCGGAATAGATGAAGGTGATCGAGAACTCGGGAGAAAAGGCTGGATCGCCATTCTCAATCATAGCGAGGATGTTGGCAAAGAATTCATTGCCGAAGAAGCGGTCGCAAGCGGTCAAGAAGAATGCTGCCATGCTGGCGGCAAGGCGCGCGACGAGATTTTCCGCGAGAGTCATGTTTAAGTCTGACTTGTGCAACGTCGGAAGAGAGATGAAGTGAAGTAAATTTCGCAAAGTTCTTTGAAGAAGACCAAATCAAGGCTGAAGAGAGTCCAAGATTTGGGTAGCTGTCAATCAAGAGGTGGTTCGGTTGAGAGAGAGCTTGAGAATCTTTGCGAAAAGATGAGGAAAAGAGGAAGAGAAGAGGAAGAAATTTGGGGAGGGGAGGGAGGTATTTATACTTGGAAACTGGCAACGCTTTGACCAGGTGAGGTCGTCACCAGCAACCCCGATTAGGAAATTCCCAGCAGGAAACAAGAAAAGCACCGAGTTGCGCCCGCGTCGGTGAATGAGAGACCTTGAAAATTTGCCATGTGATTTGACTCTGGACGATGGGGGAACTTTCCAGAATCCATTGGAATCTTGCCGAATCATGGAAATTCTGGCCATGGTTTATTAGGGGTTGCTGGGCGGCACCGAGGTGGTTGATGGTTGCTTCAGGGACACTGACAGCCTCGTGGGCAGCGGGCAGTTGGAGGGTGGGGCAAGGGGTTGTTATAGGGGGCCTCTGATTGGCTGACTCATAACAACGACCCACTCCACTAACAAACTCCCAAGCAACCCAGCGCAGCAATGTAAATCAAACCTGCTGATTGCGCGCTGTGAGTAACTTGATTGACCTGATAGATTTAATTGATTCCATCATGAATAGCTTACTAGAATAAAACTGGTGGCAGGAAATCAATGGTTCCTTGATTGTGATTGGCTGCCTTGTCAGTACTGCCTTCACGACGGGACCCACAGCAATCCACACCTCAGCTTTCAGGCCACTACCGCCGCAACACCATTAAATAAGACGCGTTCTTGATCACGCGTGTATTTTCTCTTCTTCAATAAATCTACGACCTAATTAGGCAAGCGGGGCAGCCCTCCCACAACTATAAATACCCCCCTCCTCTCTCATCTTTTGTGGTTTTCTTCTTTCTCCTTTTATCACTTTTGTAAGAGAACTTCTCCCCAAACTTCTCCTGCAAAGAATCTCTACAAACCTTCTCCTGAGCATCTTCCTCTCTTGAGAACTCTCTCTCCAGCGATCTTGACCATCTTCTTGATCACCTGACAATCAATCTGAACAATCACGATGTCTTCCTTCATGTTCTCAAGCATCTTCGGCGCGAACCCTGCCCCAGTTGTTGCTGGAATGACCGGCAATGTGAATCCTGCCAACAGGTTCTCCGCACCCATTATCTACAAGCCGGAGGATCTCATCCCTCGCGAGAACACTGGCACCATCGAGATCACGATGGACGATGCTCAGAGTCCCCAGACCAAGCCAACGGCAAATGAGAAGAAGAAACGCGCGCCTCTTGCGACCATGAGTAGCATCGTGAACATCTCCCCTCGCGACGCCCACGTCTCATCTCACTACAAGATCATGACGCCAGCTCATTTGATCCCGCGCAACCCCGGTGCTCCCTGCTATTCCAGCCAGTATCTCGCAAACACGGCAGCCAAGCGCAAGGTCCATATCCAGGCAGACTCAAACATGCCAGGCCGAGCCGCGACAGCTGTGAAGAAATACACGATCAAGAAAATCACCCCGGCCGACCTCATCCCGAGGGATGACTCCATCACCCGCCGGTATAAGAAGGCCATCCGGGCTCAGCGGAGAAGGGTCGCGCAGCAGGCTCAACATGCTCAGCAAGCTCAGGATCAGCAAGCTTAGAACTGAGGATTTGAGCAAGCGACTACCTGTTCTCTACAACCACGACTGAGGATTTGAGCAAGCGACTACCTGTTCTCTACAACCACGACTGAGCTAGCGATTGATCGAGACCGGTGCTAGAGGGGGATTGGCAGGCCAACCAGCACGCGGTCTCGACGGACTCACGACGAACGGCATACTTGGGATTTTGGGGGGGATTTGATCTAGGATTTGATATATTTGGTATGGGACACGGATATAGGAGGATTGGATTTAGATGGGCTTGGCATTTCATGGAATGGGACGGGATAGACATGGGATCCATAAGGTCTGATGCATGGAATGGAGTTGGAGGAGCGATTGCGCACATGGGACATGGTTTGGTTTGGTTTGGAGTTTTTGGTGGCTGGCTCTGGCTTGTGTTTGGGTTTGGGGAAGGGTTAAGGAAGTTTGGAACAGTTTTTGCTGTTCAATTAATTACTTGCCCTCTCCGAGATTTGTTTGCACGGCAGTGACGAGAGTGACGATGATTCAACAAGTGACAACCCAAATCTCAGTGTTTGTGTCCGCCCTGATCCCCAGTGCTTCTGACTCGCCACACCAGGGTGTCTCCTGCAATGTTGACATGATCAATCCCTTTGTGGTAGCGACAGCCGCAATCCCCTTTGACAACAACTCCCCGAATTGCGAAACAAAAAGCGAAAAACCTGTTTGTTCAAGAACATTTATAGAATTGAGTCTCGTCACATTAGCCTTCTATCCAATTGCTCTGCCTCCTCTAACACCATGTTCTATGCCATTTCATTTCATTTCATTTCCTTCCACCTAAAATCTTACACACCCATCCTCCTCCACATTATCCGGGCAAACAAAGAACTTCCCCCTCAAGTGATCCCTCAAGCCATCATCATCTCCCCCGCCGGCTTGCTATGCAGCCTCTGCCACGGCAGAACAAAGCTCGCCAGGAACGAAACTCCCGCAAATGCAATCGCGACAATAAACGAGGTTCGCAGCCCTTCCAGATAAGAGAGGACAATTCCAGGAAGGATATTCGGCGGGAACACAGTGCGGAGATCAGCGGCACCGGTACCGATCACCAAGATTGGTGGGATTGAGGGGGAAGTGGTGGCGAGGCTGGAGATGAGACGGTTGGCAAAACCGGATTGTGCGGCGGAAATAGCGAAGGCGCCGGCGAGGATTTGGAAGACTGTAATCTTTATTAGTAACTGCTTTCCAACCAGAAACAAGAAGAAAAAAAGAAAAGGGAAGAGCGACGGAAAACGGGGACTCACAGGTAAGAGACGATGTCGCCGTCGACATGTCCTCATTCGTCGCGCTCGCCTGGACGATATTCAGAGCATTCTGAAACGGAAACGCAATCGAGAAACCCAAGAGAATCTGATAGCCAATCCACTTTGCCGAGGGCGTGTCAATGTCGAGCGTATATAGCAGCCCGCATCCCACGGTCGTGATGGCCGCACCAATGGCCATAAACGGCGTGGCGATTCGTGTCTTGGTGACGATGATGCCGCCCGCGATAATCGAAACACATCCCGCGACCACCAGCGGGAGGTTGTCGACGCCCGACTGGATCGCGTTCTCGCCCTTGATACTCTGAAAGTAAATGGGCAGATAGTAGAGCAGCAGGAAATAGCACCCCGCGAAGAAAAACTGAAACAGACTCGGCGCCCAGAGCCACTTCTCTTTCAACAGACGCGACGGCAACATTGCGTATTCCCCCTGGTACACCTCCCAGGCAACCAACACGGCCAGAATCACCACAAACCCCACCAACAACCCAATCACCATACTGCTCCTCCACTCGTACGTGACCCCCGCGTACTGCAACGCCAGGATGAAGCTGATGATACTCCCCATGGCCAAAACCACGCCGACGGGATCCATCTGCAACAGCTTTTCCTTAAGAGTCGCCTCCACCGGCCGAGCCTGCTTCGGATTGGTGAAAAACCCCATGATCAACAACATCGCCAGTCCTCCGATGGGAAGGTTAATATAAAAGCACCACCGCCATGTGACCCGATCCGCGAAAGCGCCTCCAAGAATCGGTCCCACAATCGCCGCAATCGTATATGAAAACCCCACGAGGCCCATTAGCGCTGGCCTTTTCACAGGCGGCGCACTGAAAGCCAGGATGACCGCTCCGCCGATATTGATTCCCGCGCCGCCAACTCCGGCAATGGCTCTCCCCACAATAAAAGCATTTGGGTTCGGTGCAACCGCACAGATCAGACTGCCGAGTTCAAAGATGAAAATGCTGACCAAAAACGTTTGTTTTAACGGAAAATATTTATAAGCTTTTCCAAAAGAGGATTGGAATCCACCGAGGCACATGAAATAGGCGGACCCATACCACGATACTTGCTCGAGACCGCCGAATTCATTCGTGATTTTGGGAATCGCCGTGCCGACAATGGTTTGGTCGAGTGAAGTCAAGAACACAGTGAGGACTATGGAGGCGACGAGCAGGATTAGCGAGAGGCCGGTGGGGTATTCATTTTCGTCTTCTTCTCCATTTTGATCTGAAGGTTTGGTGGTGGTGGTGGTGGTGTCGGCAGGAGGGGAGGGGGTGTCCGAGTCCGAGCTGGTTCCGGAAGTGATGGGTGGTTTTTCAGGCATGTCGTCGCTGACGCGGGTCGAGTCTATCTCGGTTGTGCTTCCCGCCATGTTGATTCTCAGGGTTGTCGACGGGATGGTGGTGCTGAAATTAGACCATCAATGTTAAAAGACTGCAGGTCAGAAAGGATAACCGGAAAGGACACCCAAAAAAAAAAAGTCGAAAATAAACACGGACACACGACGGACAAGGGCATTTATCAACACATTCGGAATCGAAGGATCATATCTCACAAGCTCGCAAGAACTTGACTCATTATTCAAAACATAACGCACGCACACACCCCCCTTACTAGTTTGAGGTAGGTAAAAACCCAGAAAACGGAATTCCCGCTTCGGCCTCAATGTTACACCGCGGCCGCCGGCCCAACGCCAAGCCCGCGGGCCGTTCCTCTGATTGGCCAGACCCTCCCCCAGGTAGGGCGGAACCAGCGTGCTGGTCCGAGGCTTTGTGGGTTTGGCTATCGGGGAGCGGAACAATTTTTTCTTACATGCAGTTTTCGCACAGGACGATAATTCGACAAGTCCGAGTTGGTTGAGTACGAAATTTTCGGCCAGCGGAGTTAACGAGTATTTACGGGCACCTGCATATGTTATCTGTCCATCCACTGTTATCCCCAGGAAATTTGTTCGCTGGGAGTTGGGGCATTATTCAGCGCGGTCTGGAACTCGAAATAATGCCGATGATCGTTTTAACTGCTAATTGTGTGTTGTTTGTATCACATCGGAAATGTGATTCCACCGGGTTTTCTTTTTTTTTATCATCATTATCATTTCATCATCCTTTCTTTTCATAACCGGGTCTCCCTGCTTCATACGATTGGGTTCTCACATACACCTTGGCCTGGTGCTTGTTCATGGTAGGGCGTGGCCGAGGTGCGGACCCTCGGCACGCGGGAACCGAATCCTCCCGTCGCGCGTGCTCAGCTTCTCGGCAATGCCTTCCAGAGTGCGACCAGTCTAGTCCAAAATAACGTTAGCAAGACGAACTGCGAGAATAATTTCATTTCTGAGCATTTGCGATTTGTGTTGCGCTGTGCATATAATCTAGACAGCGCTTGAGTCGTCGAGAATGCATCTGGCCATTTCAGTCGCCGAGAACTACAAGTACTTCCTGTTTATTCGACTTTGTCAAAACTCTACGCATTGACCTCCACGCCCTTTCAAGTTTAGAGGCTGGCACGTGTCGAGTCCGAGCCCAGGTCAGGTCAGGTCAGGTCGGATGCATGTTCCCCTCCATAACTAATCCGAGATTTTTTTTTCGCAGAGTTATTGTGCATTTTGCTGTTTGCGATCGTTATGCTTGCCCGTTATGGTAAGTAGCGAAGTAACAAATGCAACCAATCACGGGGAAATACGGAACGGAACGGAAACACCACTCGGAAGCAGGAAGAGTCACTCGAATATTCATTTCTTTTCTAATTAGGGAAATCGTGTCGTGTATGTATTAGACTAATTCGTCTACTTCTAGACGTTTTCCGATCTTGATGGAGCTCTTAATAAATGCCGCCTCCTTCCAGTCACTGAAGCGCGCTCAGTTTTTCGGTTTTTGCGCCCAAGCCACGCCCCTATCCATGTGTTAGCCAGGACCACCTCAAACAGAACGAGGAAAAAAAAAAAAGGAAAGAAAAGAAAGAAAC
>Ga0247765_1001163_pt1 | contig 14274 bp, 9 predicted proteins | sample UWRJL106311C6_FD_179949 | JGI IMG/M metagenome (GOLD analysis project Ga0247765, IMG submission 179949) | Plant litter microbial communities from Arlington Agricultural Research Station in Wisconsin, United States - UWRJ-L106-311C-6 | ecosystem: Environmental > Terrestrial > Plant litter >... | reverse complement strand
TAGTCCTGATCAGACCTAAGCCCCCCTCCCCGTAGGGGAGGGGGGGTCCAGTCATCGGCCTTCTATTTGGATACGTCTGTTTTGCCAATTGGTGAGGTCCCCCTGCGAGGGCGGTACGCCCTCGCTAATTTATTAATCTCCTTACTTTTATTATAATATAAATATATATTAATTATTACTTAAAACAGATAGATAGAGAGACTACTTATCTACTAAGGTAAGGACTAGAGGTTCTCTGCAGTGTAAGATTAATAATAATAATAAACTTAAGTTTATAAGCGCACTTTATTATATTTAGTTGCTAAAAAGGAATTTCGCTTTTAATTTAGATAGGTTACATATATTGTCTTACTCCGTGCGTAGGGTAAGTGCCACCCACCGGCCCTAATGGCCAAGTGGAACTTCTAATCAATACTATCTAGGTAGAAAACGCTGCGCCTGCATTGCGAGGTATCTAGTCAACCGGTACTACGTATAAAAACCTCCCTAGTCCTGATCAAACCTAAGCCCCCCTCCCCTGCAAGGGAGGGGGGGTCCGGTCATTGGCCTTCTATTTGGATACGTCTGTTCTGCCAATTAGTGAGGTCCCCCTGCGAGGGCGTACCGCCCTCGCTGGTATTTATTTCCGGGGGCTAGTCATCATCCAGGACCATTGTGTTGTCGGCCGACTGGCTCGCTAAGGCCGTGATCATCTCGGAGATGTCTCTGGAGCCGTGGTCAGTCCGCGCCAGTACTGAAGAAGCTGGGGGGCGACCCCGTTATTAAAAATATTATTTTACGTATAAGGTATTTTTTTTTACCTAATATTTACTAGGAATATAATATATTTTACTCTCTTTTTATACATATTAAAGCCTGTAAATAATTTTAGTTATAAGCTTTTTATATAGGTAAATATTTAAATATATAATTTTTAAGGATTTAATACAAAACTTACAACTAGCTAAAATATCTTTGCTAATATATGTAATTGCTTGGGTGGGTTCGAATTGGTGGTTATGCGAGGTAGCGTTGAAATTGTGCTCAAACTGTATCGTGATTTATAAATGTTGTGATGAGGCGAAGCTTGTTGTTTTTGAATGCGTTGTCGTATGAGTAGTTCGCTGCGAAGAGCTGACGGCAAGCTGCTCACCCACGGGGTGAGAGAAATCGGTACTAATTGCAATGCGACATATGCACCGAGAGGGTAATCTTCACTGTCGTCCACACGCCGCTCGCAATTCAAGACACCTCGAACAAAATCGCCACTTAGTCGACGTCATCCGATTGACCGAAGAGACCGATCGGGATGGCTCCTGCGCCTACAAGGTCTGGTGCCGCTCTGCCACGAGCATGGCTCTGTTCCTCGAGAAGGTTCAGGCCCTGTCCCGCATTGGCGATTTCCTGCGTGGCTCGCGTCCTAGGCTCAACGAGTACCGCGCAAACCCGGAGAGTACTTGGCCCAACCTGACCTCGGCCTTCAGCTTTGCAACTTGGCTGAGTGCCTTTACATGGCGTGCCAGTGTTCATTTCGCGGCCTTCCGGGTTACCTGAGGTTGGTGGCGTGCGGTAGATGGTGTGCGGTGGGGCGCCTCGTCATGTCCAGCTTGGATTCGGGCGAGGTCGTGCCTGCCAATGTCGAGCTGAAAACACCGGGCATTTGGTTGCCCACCTGATAACAACAACAACAACAACACCGGACTTCTCATTTGGGGTGATAACTTGCCCATTGGTATTCACTACTATCGTTGCTACTGAATGACGATTGACAAAGTGCCAGTTATCTCCTCAATCTTTTTTTCGTTTTTTTCTTCTCCTCTTTTTGCCACCCTTTTCTTTTCCTGCTCTCGCTCCAGCTAGCTGCTCATAAATCCCATTGTCCCAGAAGGAATTTACCCGTAGTACTTCGCATCGTGGCCGTTGGGGGTGTTGGGGGCTTTTGTTGGTCAGCGTGAGGCTAATCATAGATCAGTGTACAACCTTGACTTACGACCGGCAATGGTAGAATCGTCACGAGCTTCCAAATCAGCACGCTTGATGACCGCCGGAGCCACGGCAGCTTGGCTGATGCCCAGAATGAGGGCGATTGCGGTGAAGAAAGTGGTGAGCTGCATGTTGGCTATGGGAGAGATATGGTGCAACGGGTCGCGATCGTTAGGTTTTGGATTTTGTGTTTAGAGGTAACTACCTAGTAACAGATAATTTGCTTAAGCTGTAAGATTGTTTTTGTTGAGATTGGCAAGTCAAGGTTGGCCTTTGATGAGAAGCGCCCATTGATATATACATTCTTGAACCATCCAGATATTCTCTCTTCTTCCGCAAGCTTGGGCTCTCAGTGATGAACAATCACTTACTTGATCAAGTGAGTCAAGACCGCAAAGTCCCCAACATGACGGTCAGGAAATTTCCCTTCTCACATTATCCCAACTTCACCGGATGAAACTTACCTTACTCCCAGAGTGGGATAACATGACCATCCTTGAGCCAAGTATACGGCTCAAACGTACACCACGTAAGAAGCTGCGCATGCTGTGCCCCTATTACGCTTGGTGACATAAGGTACCTATGTAGTTATCTCACTATTTTGAGCCAGCGTATTTACGTTATGCTCGTGATAAGCCGTCGTATTCTTTTGCTATGCCCCCATTACGTCAAAATAGTTATCTCACTATATTGAGCCATCTTATTGAGTTCTGGTCGTAATACACCTTCGTAATCCTGCTTCAACTTCACGTGTTTTTTTAGGTACATATGTACGTAAAAGTTATCAATTTGGAACTGCTCTACACAAACCTATATCCCAGGTGATGGAATACGAGGTCGCGGCAAAGCCGGGCAAACAAACTAAGGAAAAGAGCATTAGCTAGGCAGCGACTCGGAAGTTGATACATTTCCAACGATGATGTATGTGTCGTGTTCCAGGCTCTCTAAATCACCTTGAATATCACGGGAAAAAACTGTAATTCCTTTCAAGAGGGAATTAGCCATCGTTCGTAAAAAAAAAAAAACACCTTAGCTAAAGCAGAAAAGTCAACAGCTCCAGATAGGGATCATGATGAATGACACTACTGGCAAGTCCAACAAACTTTCTAAAATGAAAGAAATGCTTGCTCACTATTGGGTGATGCTGCCACACAAAGACATGAGAGAACCAACTTAGACGGAGCTAGTTGCAAAACGGTTGGTACACACAGTTCTGTTCACCTTCCGCTTTATCCACAGAGAAGTGGTATCTCCGTGCAAGGGTCTAGGAGTAGAGAAGGGAAGAGAAAGACACATCAACTAATAACAGAATAGTGTTTTTTTGACAGCCCGTCCGACGGACAGTGACAGAGCATCCGTGATAGTGACGACCTCACCCAACAATTGGGGTGTCCGGATAATACACGGTAAACAGATTCATCCCGAGCTTCACCCCAGATTGCACCGGTAGACCAGCATGAAGGACCCGTTCATCCCCAGTCCCGTTCGGCCGCATGTTCATCCAAAACACAGCGTTGCCCTTCTTCGGCCTCACCAACAGCCCCATGCCTGTATCAGTGCGTGAGAACTTCTCCCCGTCCGCCTCAGCCGACACCCCAGGGACGTTTGGAAAGTACGTCTCGCCGCCGACGCAGTCGTCGCCCAGGTACACGAATATACTACTGAGGCGGTTGATTGGCCTCTTGGTGTCGTCGTACTGCATGGCACCTTTCTGGACGTTGCCATACTTGGGGAACCAGTCGAAGTGCAGGCGGAACTCGCCCCCGGGGTCGTACTTGACGATCTGTAAAGGCTCCGTCTTCTCGTGCTGGAGGTTGCCCATGAGTGACTCCATGCGGCCGAGGACGCACTGTGAGACGGGATCATCTAGTGGCACCATGGCGGATTTGGAAACGCGGTAGCGCTTGTCGACGTAGGACATGAGGTCGTAGTTGAATACCATGGAGTCATCGTATCTGGAGGAACTAGAAGTAAGAGAGGGCAGAGTGTCAATGTTTCTGCTCTCAATGCAGGAATCAAATCAAAGATTTTTTGTCGAGACGTACTATTTTCCGAGCAGGTAATCAATTTCAACGTCGGTGATAAATCCGTTCAAGTACATGATCACCGGATCAAATGACAACATCTCGATAGAGTACGTGTTGGTGCAATGGTAGTTGTGAAGTACTGGTACCTGCGAACTGGTATTTGTGGATCCGTGTGAGGATCCATGCGGGGATTCATGCCGCACGTATTCAGTAAAATACTGTGCTGTGAGAACGGAGAGGAGCGCCAGGATGGAGATGACAATAGTAGGAGTCAGTTTGGACAGCGAGGCGCGCTGCCTGGACTTGGCCGGCGGATTCTTCGTGTGAGCCTGCAAGCAAAAAAAAAAAAAATCAGCCAGATCGCCAGTGCAATTCGATTAAACATCGTCCAGACAGGAAATACTGACGCTCATATTTGGCTTGGGAGACGAATCGGTATCCTCCATGTTCAGAGAACTTGGATTCCGGCTTTCCGGGAAAGAATGTGAACGAAGACGGGGGAAGCCACCGTCGGCCGCCGCAAACTGGGATCTGGCAACGATATAGAATATAATATTGGATCACAATGCAGTGATTCACGCTTTCTTTCTCTCACAGTACGCGGGTGCTGCCTTAGTCAAGAACAGTTAAATATGCAGGCAGGTAGGGAGCAGACTCGAAGAAAACCGAGATACATGTACTCTGTCTGACCCTTCTTCTCGCCATGAGCTGCTATAGCCCGGTTTAACCACCCCTGCTTTGTATGGTCAGGAGTCAGATGTCGGTACCTTAGATGGAAGATGCAAGACTTACGTGGATGACCCGGCAGGCAGTCAGTCAATCCATCTTACCATGCCTTGCGTGTAATACGTAATATAATCGTTACTTCTTCAGAATACATACCCGTAGGTAACGTAAGTGCCGTAAATATCTTGTTATGAATTTATATTTCCGATTTTCTGACACCACATTATTGCATCTGGATATCAGAGTAGGGTGACGTGATGCAATTGGTGCTAGGTCTCCGCTATGACGCCGCAACTGTGCCGCTTACCCCCCCCCCACCAGATAATTTTGCGCAACCTGTCGGATTTGTTAAGGCGATCCCTGAGATAGTCAACCGAATTATCCGTCTGCCAAGAAAGCAAAGATTTCTAGCAGTGAGGGACCCTCCCCATGGGTTCCACACACACACACACACACACACTTCAATCAAGTCAATCAACGATTAATCCATCTTTGGCGCTGTAATCTGACACAAGCCAATTCCAAGCCTAACGTCGAACTATAGGTCATCTGCACGACTACAGTCTCTGCCTTCGCTGTGCTCCGCCGCTTCCTGGATCTCCAGCTACGAGCCCGTTTCTGCCACATGGCAGACACAGCAACTGTTACTATTTGTACGGTGTCGAGGCTATGTATTCGCTTGAGTTGTGTGTCCTTTTTCATGCAGTTATGCCAGAGCGAGAAAATGGAAAATGTTGAATGTCTGTAGTTCTCCGTTGTGTACCTTGTAACTGGGGCTCCTACATAGGTGGGTACTCACTATCAAAATTAGGGAATCACAGGTATATGAAGTGGCAGTCATGACTTCCAGTCTCCCGGCTTGCTAAGTTATCTGCAGGGCTGACCCGTGATTGCTTCAACCCCAAAACTGAGTCCATACGGTGTATAAACCTTATGCTAAGTCTCGACAAGAAAACGTAAAGGTTGGAAGGTGTGCAGCGACACATAAGAAAGACTGCTTTGGAGATCTGATCGCCCCAAATATCTCGATCATGCTCTCTCACAGTACCTCCGAAGAAGACCCTTCTGCAACCGGCCTCACAATATCCAAGAGGGGATCCAAACTCGGATCGCGCCCCCCCAAATGCTCTCGCAGCATTTCCAGCTCATTCCTACTGCCACCATATTCAAGGATCTCGCGGCGGAACTTCTCCCAAGCTTCTCGAGAACGAGGGTTCTGGGCAAATGTCGTCTGAAACAAGTCGGCAGCAAAGACGTGTGCACTGATAAGATGTTACAGCTGTTGTTAGTGACAAGACCGGTGACACCATGTGAAGGAAAAAGCGCGTACCAGACGTATGAGTAGTACCAGGCATCATATCCGGCAAGGAGATGTCCGTGCTGTACCCATTTGTAGTTTGGGGAAGGGAGACGATGGAAACTGAATTTCTCGTAGATATCATTATACACCTCCCCTTCATCCATCTGAAGTAGTACATCACGTGTAGGGGGATTGTGTATTGCCATATCGAAAAGAGACTGCCTTCTATATATATATGGGTTGCAGTTAGGCTTAAGTTGTAACGCAATCGGGGGGGAGGGGGGTTAGCACTGAAGCTTACAGATCTCCTTTAACATTGAGCAGTTTCATGCGAGCCTGGGCCTTGAGGCGTTTGTCTAGCAAATCGTCCGGAATCTTCTCCGACGGTAGGTCGCGTCCGGGATTCTCTCCCAGCCAAGCGGCCTTATACGTAGGATCCACTCTAGTGTAATGGCAACTCATAGCCTTGAGTTCGTCTTTAAGCCAGCACCAATGCTCAAACGTCATGCCGATACCCTCAACGAGCTCTCGCGCAGCTTCGTACCCGTGGAACCTTGAGTACTTTGTTTTCCCCAGGAGATCATGAAGAGTATGTCCAAATTCTGTTTACAGGGATTAGGAGGAGAGCAAGCAATATGGAGTGTGTGAGAATAAGGTGAACTTGCCATGGAAGAGCGTAATCAAACGGAAGTGGCTTAGGAGGCAACCTTTTGTCGGTCCTGAGCTTTGGAAATTACACATGATTATATTGGCAGGATAGACTCTTGTGCCGTCGGATTTCAAGTATCCCTAGACGCGTTGTATTTCAAATCAGCAGTGGTCTTTATTGGCAGAACTTCCGGTAGAACTTGGTTGACTTACGCGTTGGAGATTGACGCTCTGATTGCCCTTGTATTTGCCCGGCCGACCGAGTAGGTCGGCATAGAGATAACCAATAAAGTTCCCTCGCGTCTTAGGCCGCTCATCCCAGACAGACCATGCTTCAACGTCTTGGTGCCAAACATGTTCCCCTAGAACCTCCCGAGACAGGGGCCTGAATCGCAGCTGGAGGTAATCAGCAAATAGCTCCATCATCGCGCCAACAGTGTGGCGAACAGGGAAATATTCGGCAATCGCTTTATGGTCAACTCGGTCTGGATCTGGACTCAGGTTACGGTAGTAGGCTGTGTCCCATTCCATCAGCGGGGTACTCTTGCCATTGCTCCGTGCACTGCCTTCTACCCTCCTTCTGTCCTTCTCTTCCTCGGCCTCTGCATAAGGTGACAGGGTTTCCGACAGTCCATTTAACAGGCTGTCTATCCACTCGGTGGACTCTGCAATACGAAATGGAATCCTTGACGCTGCGTGGCTTTGGTAGCCCAGTTCTCGTGCGTTCTCGTCCCGAAGTAGAAGGACTTCTCTGAAGATCCTGACGTTCTCGGGGCATCGCTGACAATCCGAGAGATACATCCGTTTCCGCGTTTCCGGGTTCTTAGCGTGCTGGAGGATGGGGAAAGTAAGGCCGTTGTGGCTCACAAACTGTTTTCCACTTTGATCGTCAACAGTATAAGTAGCTCGATCCTGCTCAGGCACGCCATCCAGCTCATCGGCCGTAAACCATTCCCCCGTCTCGCTCTCTCTCAAGTTAGAATGGAATTCAGCACACAGTTGTTCAATCCTGGCTTCATTTCTGCGCCATTTGTCGATTCTCGCCTCTTCAGCCAGCTCCATACCGTTCTGAACAAACTCCAACAGCATCACATCCACCAGCTTTTGAGACTCGTAGTCGAGGGTCTCATTTCTGTTCTTAACTGCCTTCACCAAGATATATAAGCCTCTGTCTTTATGAGATTTGTACTCGTTCCAGATCTGCTCAGCCTGTTCAGAAGCCTGTCGACATTCGGCATCAGGGGAGCAGTATTGCAACGCTTCGATAACAGCTCGTTCGCCGGCCTGACTGTTTTCGAGTTCTGCGAGAGGCACGAGAACATTCTCAAAAGAGGCCGTAGCTGTTGTAACTGTACGTGTAATGGTATTGACGAGTCTCCGGGTTTCTTCGACGTGCCGCCGGATCGTGGGAACAATCTCTTCGGTACTCGGGAGACGTGGAAGAGGCTGCGGAAGCGAGCAATCCATGATATTGGCCATTTCTAGACTGGAGACGACGGTAACCGCGGTCTTGAGATTCTTGGGAGAAAATAGCTCGATAAAACGAGAAGGTATGTAGCACGCCGAAGATTTGGTATCAGCTTCAAACGGATTGGGGTGGAGGAAAATACCCCGCCCGGGTAAAGAGAGAGGGGTAGGTAGATCACCAGTATGTAACACCTTGCAGATCGATCTCAGCCAGCCTATCACGAACTGCTACACGAGAAGCTCAAATCCTCTGAGAAAAAGTTCGGTACTCAGTAGTTCACTTGCACCTGATGCTACTTTACTCATGACTCGAGACTTGTATCATGTAGACGATCATGCGTTACGTGGTTTGGATAACGTAAGCCAGGTTTACAATCAGAACTAGAATTATCTCGAGTAAGCCACTGTTTGGGAATTCGGAATATTACGACCAGCGAATGATCGAGCATCACATGCTCCCCTGTCAGAAGCCCAAATTGATTGGAATGTCTAGGTATCACAGCTCCAAGACAGTTAGCAATCGCAGTATTGCCTTCGTATTTGGGACCGCCCAGGTGAAACCAGAATCCACTATATCATCCCTTACGTCCTACTTGAAGTAAAGATGTCCTCTTCCGACGTATGTTCAATCTCTCTCTCTCTTTTTTTTTTTTCCAGCAGATCATTGTGTCAAAATGAATACCCCCTCGAAAGCAACGGGAGAAAAGCCGTATCAGGACATGGATGCAGGTGAAAACGACCCACTCACAGGCCACCCTGACCAGACTGAGAAGTACTCACGCTTCAAACCACGACAACCAATTCTACCATGGTTTATATCTTTGCTTCTACTTATCGCTTTGGTGTACTCGCGCCTCAATAAGCTTCAGACTTCAGATGACAGAGGTTCCTGGAGAATGACGGAGCTCGGTATTACTTTTCCATATCCTCTCTCTTCTGGAGAGAGACTATCTAGTCCTGTATAAGTGCTAATACAAGCCACAAAGGGACGTTGAAAAACGACGTTGCTCCGTCTTTACATCCCGTACGGTTCGACGCAACGCTGAGATATAACGAGAGCCACAAGCTGTATCGGCCACCTACATTTCCTGGCTTTGTTGGGGAACCGAATCAAGACATCGACCACGCGTGGGAAGATCTTATGGGTGGCAAGTGACCCCCTGGAGCACAATATGAAATAACCCAGGAGGGCAACGAGAAGCTGATTTGTTCGAACAGCCGTGACGGTATATGTCACTCAGGACGAGGCCAAGCTATTCCCCGGTGTTGAGCTCTGGCTCGACCCAGAAACCGAGTTGCACAGGGCGCAGTGAGTCCACAATTCTTGACAATACGAAGAGCGGCTCTGATCTGGAAATTAGCGTAACGGTCATGCACGATCTCCACTGCTTGGTGAGTTTTTTATTTTTGGTATCCGTGCGATATACTAATATCAGAGAGTGAAGAACTTGATACGGAAATCGAGACATTTGGACTACTATTCTGATATTATCCACTACACATTGGAACCTCACGTTGGTAGGTTCTCTAATGGCCCATAGTTCTCGAAAAAAAAAAAAAAAGGCGCTGACCACTTGATCCACTGTTGAAGAACACTGCATCGACAGCCTCCGCCAGAGCATTATGTGTACGGGAGACATGACCTTGATGCCCTGGGTTTGGTCGAAGAACAGGATTGGGGCGATGCCCCTCTTCGAGACTGCGCATACCTGTAGGAACTACGGTGCTTTGAGGGATTGGTCCATCGAACGTGATGCGGATGATGAAGTCCGCAAGTACCAGAATGCTCAGCGTTTCCGAAAGACGGGGACCTTTCGGGCTTGACGGAAATGGCATATGCTTTAGTTTTCTATGTGCGTCTGCCGGAATGAAGCTTCCCGGACTGCTGATGGCGGACACAAAGGAGACATGGAATTTTGGATTGATATTTGCCGCAGGAAATAAACCATGTTTCTGTCACACACTAAGTACTACTGCGCTAAAAAAAAGCACAGAACGTTCATTACTTCTACCCAGTGGTAATTGCTGTTTTACCTGACACATCCCCTCAGCTCTAAGACATGTTGCATCTTATTCTCCTGGAGGCAGCCAACTCCGTTTTCTGCCCGCACCTCGTCTCGGACTCATGAGGTCTTGGGGCTCATGCCGGGCGGCAAAAACTCTAAACGGTAAGCTAATTAGAGGCACCGAGACTTTTAATTATTACAAAACTACCACTGCGCTAAAAAAACAGTACGGGGACGATACTTTTACCTAGTGGTAGTAATTGCTGTTTTGTCTGACAGTTTTGCTCAAGTTGAGACGAGTGAATGCAGCCTTTTTTTGTATGTGCATATAGTTATATATGGTGACTATCATACATGTAGCTACGAACCTGCATCGATGTCGGCGTCATGCCCAAGCAGTAAAAGCGTCAACGTCTCAGACCCAGCCTTGACGGCCAGGTGGAGCACAGAATTGCCCCATATGTCTTTCAAGTTGACATCGGCCGCGGCGTCCAACAGCAGCCTTACCACTGCGTCATTACCAGCCTCGACGGCCCTGAACAAAGGCGTCCGCCGGGTGTAGTCCACCTCATTGGGGTCCATAGACTGGAGCAGCAGTTCGACGAGGCCCTCGTTCCCAGCCTCGGCCGCAAGATGCAGGGCCGTAGACCCGTTGCCGTCTCGCCGCAGGACGTCGGCGCCGTGTCGGAGGAGGAGCCGGGCCATGTGCTCGTTGCCGGTGCTGATGGCGAGATGGAGCGGCGTTAGAGAAGATTGGCATAGGCTGCTGCTGGCTGGAGAAGCGGCGGGTGGTGGCTCTGGGAACTGTTCGAGCGCCGGGTCTACCGCCCACACGGGCAGCTCACTGCTTGTTGGATCGGGCAGAACAGAGCCGGACGCGGACGGCGGTCGGACGTCGGGACAGCGAGTTACGCTGCACACGGGGCTGGTCGTCGCCGATGGCAGCATCATCTGAGAGTCTGGGTTACTAGGGTCATTGACAGCATGCGGCATCTGCGCTGCGACCATCTCAAGCGCCCTCATCCGCTTCTTTTGGTTTTTACCTGTAGTTGAGAGGACAACGTAAGCCATCGATGCAGCAGTAGGTACCGGGCTCCTCACGATAAGTTCGTTGCGCAATGCGGTTTTGTTCCCGTTTCCGTTCTCTCTTTGCAAAGTCCAGTGGTAACTCTGGTAACTCTGGCATCTCTGGGATGCCGTTGAAGGCAGCCATCATCCTCACCGTCAATGTCTAACAAAGTTCACTCCCACAGAGCGGAGAAAAAAAACCATCAAATCTTTAATATAACGAGCGCCTCAATAATGTTAACATAAACTGGTGCCCGTGACAGTTTTTGGCAGTGGGAGTGCGGCGTGAAACTATGCAGTCATGCAGCCGCCGAGGTCTCCTGACCAGATTGCCGTATATTCCAACCATTGCAGCGCCCTTACATCCCACACTTTCTCTTGAACGGCCGTCTCAACCTGCGGCACCGTCACTGGATCCCCACCAATGAGAATGAACGTGATTGTGATATGCGGCTTGGCAACAACCAGACTTGCCGAACCAGCCGGCAGGCACCCTTCCACCCCGGTTTGATCAGCAAACCAACAACCATAAGCCCGTGATAATATGTCGGCGAGTGGGTCGAGCCACCTTCTTCCAGCCAATCCCTCCAACCTTTTCATCCTTCCTTACATAGACCACCAATTCAACTAGTTCTTGGTGCACTGCAACATGATACCACGCCGCGACTTTCACTAACTTTGCTATAAGGATTTCTACGGAGCTATAACGGGGCAGATATCATTATTTCCTCGCCTTCAAAGAAATAGTTCGGCCGTACTTAAATCGATTTCCAGCAGGCCAGTCGTATCTGGACGTTGTAGTTGCCATAGGTTAGACTTGACGTATTGAGATAATGTAAAAAAATCCTGCTGGTGGTGGCGCAGCAGCTACGGATAGGCTGTGATGCACCCACGTTTCCTTATCACATACGTAGGTTGTTTAATGCATGTGCCTGGAACCGGGGGCTCCGGAGGGTGCTAGGGGAACCCAAGGGAATGGAGGATTCTGAGGAGGCTCTCCTCCGCGGAGGAGGGAGTCCTCCGTTTTAATGGGCTCCTGGCTGCCGTGGCTTGTCTACAGTTGTAATCCCAGGCGAAACATGCGGCGCCCCATTCCCCAAATCGGGAAAAGTCAATCGACAACGAGAAACGTTTCAAGAACACGCGTATTTAATGGGACGCAATTCCTAGTAAGGACATGGGCCATCTTACGTAGTTCCGGAATGGATTCGGGATCTTGATTAATCCACGACTTACACTGTACTGTGTTCGATCGAGCAGGGTCCTCGCAAAGGGTAAAGGGGGGTAAAGTGTGAGACTAGAATTCTAAGAGAGAGCCACTGTACGACCCGCTCTGTTGAGTTGGAAGAGGCCGAGTTTGTTACCGCTGGTGTCGTAATAAACTGTGCTCTTAGTCACTGATGATAGCATCTGGAGGATTGCTGAAAAACGAGGCAGCAAAAATCACGTAATATCGCCCTTCTATTAACTCGCAAAACAAAACCTCATAAACGGTAGGGCACTTCTTGCGTCATTCAACTCGTCGTAATCAAGCTATTAGGTCAGGCGTCTGGGTAGGTAAAGGTCCTGCTATCACTGCATACCGTAATACGGATACATCTCGTAATTTTACCAGCTATCTGTAACCCTACCTACCTACCTAAGCCATGCCGTTCTCTCACTAGCTATGGTAAGCAGGGTAATAATTTCAACAGCAATGATGAGATAAGTGTGAGAGCATGAGTTCATCTCCTTGTGTCTCTATAAGGCGACTGCTGTGACTGGCTACAACACCCCCGAGCTTGAACTCTCTCACAATCGGCCTCACTTGGTGAGTTCTCTTGATAACCTTGGCATTAGAGCCTTTCCGTAGCATGCAACCAGCAGATCTGGAAGCACTAACCTTAGTTTGTTGCAATTTTCATATTTGAATCCAAGATGTTCGGCAGTTACTTCAAGCGGTATGCTACATCTTCATTGCTTTCATTTAGACATTATACAAACCTGACACGGAATAGGACTAGATATCACAGTCTACCAGCGGTGGAGGATGAGCCACTCACTAGTGGTTTCAAAGCGACCGATCTCGGCCACGCCGACGAAATGCCGGCTACCCATCGCTGGAGAGTCGCGATGCAGCGATTCCCGTTTCGAGTCGTGAAGGATGTTCTACTCACCCTTCTGGCACTCTACGGGGTCGTGATGCTCGTCTACCCAACGCCAATCTGCAACTGGAGGGCAGTGGCGTCCGAGCAGGCCCGAAACAACGGGCAACCCGACACAATCGACGATGTAATGATATGCGACTGTGGCAACTCTATCAAGGAGGCGATCTCCAGAGGATGCAAGTACGACGAGTTAGCCACGGCATGGCTGCCTGCACATTGCCGGGACGAAGAACTCACGGCGGAATTTGAGAAGGCAGGAGACAATCCTGCGGGCGGGTGGATACACTGGCGTTACCCGAATAGTACAGGCGTGCTTTCTAGGGAAGAGGTCGAGTCTTATGCCGACGACTGGGACCACGCAAGGTTCTACTCGACGGGGAGGTGGCACGTCGTTCACTGCTTGTTCTACTGGAGGAAGCAGTTCAGGGCGGGTTTCACGGGCGTGATTGTTGAGCCGCGATTCAACAGCATGGAACACATTCACCACTGCGAACGAACTCTTATGCGTGAGGATCATTACACGATTGGGACAGTTTCAGGAGTAGACTTGCACTCCAGCCACCTGTGAGAAAATATAGCCGTTTATTTTGCTTTTAATCTAGGAAACGATGAGGAAACTCTAGCACAAATTGTTCATTGTCTCAGCCTGTCCCCCGAAACAGTAATAAAAATTCTGGGCTTCATGTGCTCGGGAGAAGTTTCCGTCAACATGCTGCGTAATGATGGTCACTGCCCCCGTGCCTACCTAGGTACCTCGTGGGCTAGAACGACATGTGTGATGCCGTCGCTGGAGGAACTAGAAGCATGAGCTCGCAATTAGAAGGTATATTGTTCTATGTGAGCCCCAGCGGGAGCTGGGGCGAGTTGTGGTTTTTATATACAAAGGAAATAGCTCAGCCACAGCTGAGAGCAAGCTCTTGGTC
>Ga0247765_1001162_pt1 | contig 14286 bp, 9 predicted proteins | sample UWRJL106311C6_FD_179949 | JGI IMG/M metagenome (GOLD analysis project Ga0247765, IMG submission 179949) | Plant litter microbial communities from Arlington Agricultural Research Station in Wisconsin, United States - UWRJ-L106-311C-6 | ecosystem: Environmental > Terrestrial > Plant litter >... | reverse complement strand
TGAAAACAGGGTGGAGTTAAACACTCCCCCCCCCCCCCCCCAGATTGTCAGGACTCCCATCAGACTAGGACCAGCTCCCTCGCTTGCCATCGCTTCAGGCAACCCGGCAGTTCAGCTATTCCCCGATTGGGGCCAGCCAAACCACCTGCGCTATTCCGCTGCAAACCCGTCTGGCTCCTCCGGACCGTCCCAACTGCCGTGACGTCAAAAGCCCAAGCCTCATATAAACCCTCCCAGCTGAATGGGTGGATCTTGTGGAAATCAAGGAGGCCCCTTGCCTAGGCGCCCGCAAAATTCTCCAGAATAACTCCACCAATGACAGTCTCGGCCGCAATTGCAAGGCAGGAGAATTGTGTGTTCGCCACGATACGCTCCATTGATAAACATTCAGGGGCAGCTTGCGAGAAAATGCTTACCGGGGGCAGGCTCTGGAGGTATATGCCGACATCAATTCCACGGGGTGTCCACGGGATGTGTATCCACGAGGTGCATCGGCCAGTGGATGTCCTCTAGTAAGCAACAGCCTTTGGTGATGACGATCCCAGACCGTTCCGAGCGATGCATTTCTGTCATTTTTTTTTCTCTCGATATGATTGATGGGCTATGACAGATCCATAGGACACCAGCGATGTGACGCTGGGATCCTGGATACTTCGGTAGCGGTAGACCGGGGGACACTGTTAAAGAGCCAAGAAGACCGTCTGGGGAATGGAAATTGTCGGATATGGGTCACGGCATCCGAAAAAAAAAAAAGGTTCCAGAATTTCCACTGTTCGTGTACATCGCACCTTCTCTGTTGGTGGCTAATTCGGCGCGCGCTGGGCGTCCAAGTTGCGTACAATACCGTGCGGCGCAGCGATTGGAGCGCTCCAGTTGGGTAGATATGACTCGTCGCTGCAACCCGGTGTTGTTCTTTGTTCTTGGTGCACGCGGCCTCGGTCTACGGAGATCTCTGTCCACGGACATCTGTTGCGGGTTGATGTTTGGAAGTGAGGGAAAGGCAAGTGCGGCCGGCCGGCTGTCCAGACTATGTCGACATGGTAGATCCGCTGGACAGACACTCAGGTCGTGCCTTCCCTATCGCTGAGTCGACTCGTCATCTCATGCTGCACCTTTTGCATATTTCTTGTTGCACACAGGTCCTGGACAGGGCGGACCACAGCCGGCCCGTTGTTCCAGATGGCATTTGTCTCGACAAACTGCCCGTGCTCCATCCAGTTTGGCTTTTTGGTGGATGGATTATGTTTGGAGATTTCGATCGCAGGAGAACTGGCCTGCTGCTGATTCCAAGCGCGCTCGCAGGTCTTTGAGCTTTGTGATGCTCAACTTTCCCACGACTTTGCGCTATGCCCGGACGACACTACAAGCCAGCAATACTACACACCAGATTCGATGTGTCCCTAGTCAAGGACAAGGATTTCTCTAGTAGTGGTATCTCCACATGTCCGTCGCATTTGATACCTAAAGGGAGGATCAAGAAGACACACAAAGATTGCTACCATGGTCGTTTCTGCCAATCCTCCCTGGTTGCGTTCTTGCCCACATTGCTTACCTTGCCCGTTTGTACCAGATCACCTCCCACCGCTCCGACACGCTTTTGTCGGGAAGGGCCAGCCCAGGCAGTCATCGCGGTCAATCAATTGACATGATGAACTGTTGACTGTTTAGGACGAGACTCGCATTGCCCACCGCTGTACATCAGGGCACCCTTCGATTACGCGTTGGACATTGTACGAGAGCTCTAACGCGGACGTTTCCACCACGTTCCCGGCAGCGACCCTTATCGAACCGTGAACACAACTCGAAGCAGACGTCCTGCAACGACTTTGCATCCTCTCTCCGAACCGCGGTACCGCAAAGCGGAACTACACTAGGTTGGTAGATCAGAAGGACTTGAGGGATGGAGAGACGATACGGCATAGCAACGAAGAGTATTGACACGGTGGGTAATGATTGAACTGAGTAAATACTAAACAAAATGAAATATCTTAGGTACACAAGGCTGTCGCAACAAGCCAAAAACGCAAATAAATACATTCCCGCACATTCTCATCCTCCACTTGGGTATCAATCCAGCCCCTATCCGGCCGCTATCTTCCATCATACACTCGTGCTACCATCTAAGGCTCAATCTTAACACCCGTGCTTCCACCAACAGGTCCACTCCCATTCAGCTCTTGGGGAGCACCGTAGTACTGGCGCTTGGGGTGTCCATTGATGTCTTGAGGTGCAGAGTAGTAGGTTTGGCGCTCCTTCAGACTGCTCTCCTCGTCACGGGGAATGGGACGGCCGCTTCCGTTCAGATTTTGGGGAGCGCTGTAGTAGGTCTGGCGTTCTTTCAGAGTACTTTCCTCGTCCCGGGGAATGGGACGGCCACTCCCGTTCAGATCTTGGGGAGCACTGTAGTAGGTTTGGCGCTCTTCCAGACTGCTCTCCTCGTCACGGGGAATGGGACGGCCGCTTCCGTTCAGATCTTGGGGAGCGCTGTAGTAGGTCTGGCGTTCCTTCAGACTACTCTCTTCATCACGGGGAATGGGACGACCGCTCCCATTCAGGTCTTGGGGAGCACTGTAGTAGGTCTGACGTTCCTTGATGGCCTTGGCGGCTTCCGGGCTGATGCCTTGGGGGGCAATGTAGTAAGTTTGTCGCTCATCGAGAGTGCTTCTATATCACCATCATGTCAACGCCACACTGTGTTTGTCTTGGGTTCTATCAGGAGAAGGCTTACCTGGCGACAGTCTCAGTCTGAGTCTGGCCCGGGGTAGGCAGGGCAAAGATAGGGCTGGCTGCAGCGAGGAGGCTCGCCAGGGTGAGCTTGATGATTGAAGGTTGCATGATGTATGTCGTTGTCTGGGAAGAGAAGCCGGCAGTTGAGATGTGATGAGATGAGATGAGATGAGGTGAGATGGGATGAGGAGTAGTAGACTGGATGATGATGAAGGATGATGAGGATGGAGATGTCGTACAAAGTTTGTACAACCGCCAACCTTTTTATACTCGAGAGAACCTCTCAATAAACTCTTCATCTTCATCTCGGCAGGCATAATAATCCCCTCCACTTCCCCTTCCCCTTAACTGGAAACAGACATGCCGTCCCCGTCCCCATCTGTTCCGTCAATTCTGCCCAGCCTTTGTCTAGTGGTTTATCCACGGACCACAGGGGCCGCGAAGATGAGTTTTACCCACATGCAACGTGAACTGTCCAGCCGTGAACTTACCGAAATAGGGCAGTAGTCAAGTTACATGTACAAAACCTGAATCACCACCGTCCGTCTATCTGGTGTAACATGATTCAACCCAAACGATGGATTGACTTCCTTGTCCAACCCTGTCATGCAAAAGAAGAAAGCAACATCAAAGAAACCCAAGTGCTTGTCACCCAAGCTACATGGGTAGTATGTATGGCAAGGTACTTCGGGAGTGACAACCCTTTTTGTTACAAAGGCTCAAGCACGGTGCACATTTTGACCCGTCCCATCCTGTTCGCAACCCGCTCGAACACTCTAGGGGAAAAAGGTTTCCTTGGTTTGCGCAACCGAATTGGGAAAAACGCCAAATAATGCACTACTCTACCCTATGGAGTCCAGAACGATTAAAATCTGTTAGATGGCCGCTACAGGGAATGAAAGGGTTTGATCGTGGTGTGGAATTTTTTTTTTTTTTTGGTAAAGTATGGGATGGTGCGCCCATTACGCTAAACAAGGGTGCTTCTTTTTGCCTACGACCAGATTGACGCGCGCTGAATCCTACCAGACGCGTGACGCCGACGAGGGACCCCCCTTTTGACTTTTGACACTCGTTACAAACGTTTTTACCCAGCGTCGTAGTTGTTTTGTATCAGCCACATGAGAAAAAAGTTCGCTGCATGGGGGTGGCACAACCGAAGGAGGGAAAAAAACCGGGAAAGAGTTTTGCTAGCTTGGTAGGTGGTAACTACCTAGGCGGTAGTTGGGTTACTTAGGTAGGCTAGGTGTGAGGCGCAGTCGGTGCTGGGTTGGCAGGTTGCTGGTTTTGATGGATAACCGAAGGGTTTCACAGACCCAAAGCGGCATATCACCGATGAGACGACACCATGGGTCCGGTCCTTGGCAGATTTTAGCCCAGTACTCCGTAGATCGCCAAGAGAGAGAGAGAGAGAGAGAGGACTTGCCAAGAGTAAACTGCCTTGCAAATGTGGAGAGAGAAGAGAGAGTGTGACTGTTACATGGTGAGAAGTAAATCGAATATCGGCTAGGTAAATGGAGCCAGGATAGTTCTCGTCAATCTCGATCCCGCTCACTTCAAACGCTCTACCAAAAATGCAACTTCTAAAGTTCAAACGATTCATTTCTCTCCCAAACCCTTGCACATCCACGACTCGCTAACTCAATCCTGGAACAGGCCATAATTCTCCCTCACCCACTCGGCCCACGTGGTAGCTTTCTCGCCCGTATACCTCTGCACATTCGCCACGGCCTGGTCGTGAATCTTGCCCTGATATTTGCCGTCTGTCTTGGCACTTCTCTTGCGCCAATCGTCGGCCAGAACTTGTGCGCCCGGCTCGGGTATGCCAAATGCTTCCATCATCCAGGGGATTAGTTTTTCTTCTTCCAATGGTGATACTTGCAAGTCTTCTTTTCCGAGGTGTTTTCCCAACTCGACGGCGGCGGAGCGCTGGGAAAGCATCTTGGGACCGGCAAGATATACCGCCGTTTCTTTCTCTCTATCGCTATCCGTCCTCTGTTGAACTAGGAGTCGTCCACAGACCTTTCCGATATCCCCCGGGCTGATCCAGTCAAACTCTGCGTCTGGAAACGGAATCTTGACCTCCCCTCCTTCCTTTCCAGCTGTGTTTAATGTAGACTTCCATTTCAAAGCATTAGTGTTAAAATACCCCGGCCGCACCGCCACATATCCATCTCGTCCCATGATGTCTTCCAGAACCAATTCCACCTGAGCGTGCAAATACGCGATAAAATCCCCGGGGGCTGCGTCGCTTGGGTTTTCCGGAACCGTAAAGCTCGATAAAAAGACGATAAATTCCACCCCGGCGGATTTTAGAGAAGAAATACTCCCGCGCATATGATCGGGAGACGTGTAATTCAGGTAGAGAAATGCGGCTTTTGCACCATCGGTTTCAGATACGGCGCGAGCGAGTGACGCAGCGTCGCTTAGGTCCGCGGGGATTCGTTTTAAGGAAGAAGGAAGACCGCCGGGGATGGGAATGGGCTTGGATGGGTCTCGCATCCCGAGATAGACCGTCGCGCCGAGTCGGTGGGCTTCGAGCGCGGTGGCGGAACCGACACCGCCGGTGGGGCCGAAGACGATGACTTTGGGGGGAGACATTTTTATTCTCTCCTTGTCAAATGGTTTGGAAGAGTAGAGTATGTGATGTGATGTGATTTTGTGTGTGTGTGTGTGTGTGTATGTGTCGTGAACTGACCTCAAGGTAGTAGGTAGGTAAGTTTGCACAAGAATGGTTATATGCTCCTGCCAAGACATGGAGTTAAGCCCAGCATGTCTGGTGGGTGTCAGCGACTTGGCTTGACTTGGACTTGGAACGTGCTTGCGACCTGCTTGCAACCTGTTTCCGACCAGTGCAGTCAGCCTCGGAGTCCGGACTCCATGTCGGACCCGGTCAACCCCAGACCCGAGCTGGGCGGCCAGCCGATTTCTCATCATGGCTGGGTGGAAGTCCGCATTATTGGAAATCAGTCAATAAACCACTACCAACTAAGTAAGTAGGCTGATTTGCTTAGAACGCAAAAGATACGCGCGCGGGCCGGAGTTGAAGTTGAACCCTCGGAACCGAATACTTTGTATGCATGGCCGAGTATGTTGAGTGAAGAAAAATGTTACATCACGCCGGCCGGGGGATTTTTGGTGTAATGATTCGTAAGCGTGATACAGAATTTACTGAGACAACCCAATGCTGCAAATGCTACAGGGACCAGACTGGAGACTGATAAACTAACATTGATGGCCTGTCTACGAAAAGAGCTGTCCAATACAAAATGTCTAGACAGACTCAATGGGCCGGCCAGTGGATATCGTGAAGAGTGCCCCAACTAACCCCCTTCCGCGTCGTATCATCTAGCTCTTCGCTCTCCTAAAAACACATTTTGACTGGCCGCCATTTCCCATCCCACTCAAGCTCATTGAGTTTAGAACTCGCTGGCAAATCACTAGTCAGATCAAAGACTTCAAGTTGTTGCTGTAGAGTTCAGTGAAGCCAGTCAGTCCCATGCATGTTTTACCCTGCTCACTTCACTTAATACAGCGCTGGGAGGCTGATCAACGCCTTGCGTTATCTTCGCGCACATGTTTTACCCTGGTCACTTCACTTTGCTTGTATAGCGCTGGGAAGCTGGTCGACGCGCTGCATTTCTTCGTGCAGCGCCGCCAGATTCTTCCACGGGTCTGCATTCAACGCTCATTCATTACACTAGTCTAACAAACCGTCCCACAAATCTACATTCGCGGTCGCTCCATCCTCTGCCTCCAATCCGCCTTTGGTTCCAACCACGACATTAGCGTCATGATTGGGACGTTTCGTCCGATGCGCTACAGTCGCGCATCCGACAGGTCCCATTTGAAAGACTTTCCCTCCCAAATCGGCTCCACAACCAGCCAAGCCAACGCATTCGCGGCCCGACGGAGGTGGCCGTCCTTGTCCGCCACCACCAAGAGGCGGACCACCTCCGACACGACCAGGGAGCCCGGGATTACTCTGCCGATCCTGGAGTGTATTAGTTCCAGGAGCAATCGAGAGCTGGGAGAAGGGGGTGAAAGAAGTACAGGGAAAATAGGATGAAAGAACTTATTCCCCTTCCTCCGTGGGGAATGAAGAAGTGATTAGGGATAAAGCACCCCAGGAATGGGGATGAAGAAGAGGTAAGGGTGAAGCCAGAAATCATGGGAGAAAAAAAACACTTGAGATGAAGAGGCCACAAGGGAACAAGCACCTTGGATGGAAGCTGACAAGAAAGAGGGAAAGAGACAAGGGGAAAAAAGAGCAAACACAAAGAAAGAACAAACTTACCCAAAAACGTCGTCCGTGGAAAACATGAGAGCGCCTGGCCCAAGACTCTCCACGAGCGAGACATGAACGCGCGACAACCTCAACAGGTCCCCAACTGTTTTCCGGGTCAGTCCCAGATAGCGAATGGTTTCCTCCCGCATGGGCTTGATGTCAAGAACTTCACCCTCCTTGACGACCTTGATGTCGAAAAACGCCCGCAGCTCATCGCCGTCTCGGGATTCCATTCTCAGCTCAGCTTGCATCAGGTGCCAATGTCGACCCATCTCAACCAATGCGATCTGGTACTGCAAGCGCTTGAGTGTGCTATCATAAATCCCCGACCTCGCGGCACACACGTCGAGACGAAGCTCGTTGAGGAGTCTTGGGACCTTCAGGCCTGCGAATACTTCGCGGCTGTGAGCCGCACGAAATGCCGGGGTGTTGGCAGCCATCGGGTTGTCGACGTCCCGCATGTTTCGGATGATTCTCGTCGTCCGAGCAACGACTCCACTGAGCATAATTTCGAAGAAGTAGTTGGAAATGTTCAACACGTCAAATTTCGAGATAGTGACATGGACCAGCTGGCGGCCCGTTGTGCGAGTTCTAATCTCGCCGCGGTTGCGTAGGAGGTCGTGGTAGTTGTTGCGGAGTTCCACGACAGCGGCGGTGCCACTCTCCATGTCGAATCGCACGCACATGTCGGTTTCCCTTTTTTCGCCAGTTGCTGGTATGAAGGGGCCGTTCTTGTTGTTAGGACCGCCGTACTGGTCGGAATACTGGTCGGACTCTTCGGCGTCTTCTGACGAGTCGTAATACTCGTCTTCATCGTCATTGAGCTTGGCTTGGGCTTGACCGCACATATGCCAAACTTGGTTACGGATGTACGAGTCATCATCGTTTAAATCCTTGGTAAAATCGCGAAGGTAGGAGGCGAACTTGAGTTAAGGTCAGGCAAGGATCTAGATGAAGGAGAAAAGCGGCGAGCGGGATCAGTGAACATACCTGGAGAATGGACTTGTCGGCTCCGAGAATACAGTCAACGAGCTTTAGCGTCTCGCGCTTTCTGTCATCGGGAACCGTCTCGAGCCATCGGGACAAGAAGAAGGAGACCTGGAGATTGGTCAGCCCATGTTCTACTTCAAATTGAGATTGACGCGCTCAGGGAAGCAACTTACCTTGGCCATCGCGACGCCGAGCGGGCTCTGGGCGGAATCGGTCTGGGATTGGGAGGCAGACATCTTCAGGGCTGGGGGTTCTGATGGATAGATAGCGATCAGAGTGATTCTGAAAGGAGACGTCGTCTGGCGTATCAGCTGGACAGATTACCTTCCAAGACCACCAGATGCGTGGGAAAGAAAGCGGCGAGGGGCACGAGTCTCGAGGAAGAAAGTTTGTGGCCGGGTTTTTTTCAGAAGCGTGCCGTAACAGAGAAACGTGGAAGGTGCAATGGATGGAGAGGCGGATCCCGCCGAGATAGGAAGAAGATGGCCCCATAAAGCGATTCCGGCGGGTTCCGCCTGGGGTGCGCCTTCCTCGTTTGTCCCTGTTGTCAGTCCTCAACCCATTTGGTGATGCCCTCGTCCCTCTCTGTCAGTTTGCCAATGCCATCTCTTGTCTTTTCGCGACTGCATCCAGAGTATCCAGTGTCACTTCATGACAGCACTTGTGATCATTTTGTTCTTGGAGCGATAAGGTTCCGGCCGCTCCTTCCACAGATGTGACGCCGAATTGAACGAGATCAAAGACGTGAAATTTTGATGAGAAGTCTCAGGTTCCGTGATGGAGATTTGGTGTTTGATGGCATTCTTGTGACCCCTTAGCCCCTAAACCTTATCCGAACACGCACCGGTGACTATCTACCTAAGTACCTAGGTAGACACATGACTGTTAGAATATTGCAGTATCAGCAAGAGTCTTGCGCACATGTTAGGAGGCAGTTACATTGTGGTTATGTGTTGAAAGAAAACTGCATGTGCCCGGCGAGCAAAGCGGTAGCATAGCTGCCACATTTTTATTGCCAGGCAGAAATATCAAGAGATTGTGCCTAGCATGTATTGACGCTGAGTAGGGGATTCAAAAAGCATGGTTGAAGGCGAGGTCAGGCTAGCTTCCATGGGCCGGGCCTGGGGCTGGTGGCGGGACTGAGAGACAAAAGTAAAGTCAAAGCCGGTCTTGGGCTCCTTCAGACCGGTCCGGCGTTAGCTCCAGGCGTGGTCAACCCAGGGCCGGTCGGTATGGAATTTGCACAATGCTGTTGGGGACTGCACGGGCCGGTGAGTGCGGAGCTGAGAGTAGCGAGTGTGTGAGATATATGGTTGCCCCGTGGCTATCCGTTCTTGCATGATGATCCTGGACCGGGTCTGCCCAGAATGTCTGTACCTATGTTCAATCTCCCCGTACTTGTACATGCTCCACAAGCTCGTCTCGTGACGGCCAGACAAATTCTAAAAATAATATAAAAACACGCACATTGTCGGGTAATATACAGACCTGGAGGAGGTAAAGACCCGAATCCTCGAGGGATGTTTTGCAGTGGGAGCTGCCTAATTTAGTTTTCGTTTCGTTTTCGACTAGGGTAACACTAATCCTGCAATCCTGCATGTGTGAGCCTTCTGACGTGAGGCGCTCGTGACGGCGATGGATACCATGAAGTGCGGCATTGATGCTCGCGTTCCTCAACTGGGCAGGACCGTACCTTATTACCCTGTCGTACAGCATCACGATATGTTCATGTTCATTACCTCCTCGTATTTCACGTTACCAGCCATTCCTCGTCTTGTGACCTTTGCGGGGTTGATTTACTCACTGCGGTGTGAAGGGAAGATTTTCGGGTACCATAGCTAATGGTTAGAGATAGAGTACCTAGCTAAGCGTCACTATGACAAGGCTGAGACTGACGGACTGTGTGGCTATCAACCTAGGTAAGGTAACAGGGGTACCCTGGATGATGTCCAAGCAGAACTCACTCCGCTGTTGGCACGCTAAAAGAGCGGGCCATGCCGCTGTGAACCCGAGTTTTGAATGCATGCAGAACAGAACAAGCATAGTGATGTCTCGGACCCAGGCGAGGGCCCTGCGTCCACCACGTGCTGACGTCGTACTTTGCAAAATAGAGCCTGTTCCCGAAGAAGCCCGCGCTCGGATTGTGCACGGGTGACTGAGTGAGAAGGAACGGCTGATGATTAGTTATTCGTTTCAAGTGCCTCACCCGACTCATTCGTTGCTTTGTCCCGCCACACCGCTCAGCTGTGCTCGCCTAGGGCCCCCCGGACCCGACTCCCTACGCTAAAAATCCAGCTGTGAAACATGTAACTAGATGCTCCGAGAAATGTTTTCGCCAGAGACGCATGCAGGTGACATGTCGGGGCATACCATGTATTTGATTGCCCTCAACTGGTAATTTTTTTTTTTTTTTTAACGTCACAGTTCAGCAGCAGCAGACTGGAAGCAGCAGCAGCCTGGCGGGGCTGGGAGCCTGTCCAAGTTATGCAGCGCCCATGACTGGATAAACTGCCTGCAAGATCGTCGGGACGCTGATCATTCCACTGAATCGAAACCCGGAGTTTTACTTTACCTGGTTGCTCCTAGTGCCCATGTCTCGGCATTACTTTTGCTTGAGCTGCAGCAGATCGCAAATGCCTAACCTTTCATCCCGTGGGGATCCCGTGGGCAGTGCATAGTGATGAGGGATGAAAGGCAATGCTAGTTGGCTTTGCTCACCCCCTGACGGCGAACTACTGTCGGACACCGAGGTGAGCGACTTGACAAGGGTTATGTAGGTAGGTAGTTGTCGCATGAAACCCTGGTGCCTATGGAAGCTTTGACAGGCAGGCGCTACGGTTCTTCCCAGTAAGCGGCTAGGTTGGATACTTGCCCTACAGGCGTAAGATAGGTTGGCTTAGTGCGTTACCGCCCCAGAGCGGCAGGAAGGCAGCGGAGGAAGCGAGACCCGAACTAGCGGGGGGGGGGCGGCTACGTAATCGCTCTGGCGGTAGCAGTGCAAAACCTGACCTACAGTCAGGGGAGGCCACCCTAAAAGAATTGAATTAAATTGAATTATGGAAGCTTTGACATTCTATGTTTCTTGTACAGATGGCATGGAATGGACTGGTGCGAAATGTGGCGGAACAGTCTTGCAGGTTATAAATTGTGGCCCAATACGACGGCACGCCAAAAGCGGGATTGCTGGTGCCTGCCGCCCTGCACACTGCCCCACCCACGAAGTACAGGTACATGATGGCTTGCCAAAAAACAAACAGAACGGACTTCAACCTGAACCCCTGTCATACCCAAACTACTAGGTATGTACAGACGTAGCTCCCCGACAGGCGCCGCATCTCGCCGGGGTGAGACAGCGATCAAATCCTCAAGATTCCGGGGGTCTGTCATGACCCTTGCCTTGTATGAGAGTGTCGAGGAAGATGGGCCAACATATCAGTACGCTACTACATCTTCCGGGGCGACGGGTTGTTGCTGAGGTGAGTGAGATATTGATACCAACCAACCAATTTCCTCTAGGATCACATGCACGAAAAAAAAAGGGAGAGATAAAAAATGGCGCTAAAAGATATCGATACAACGCAACAGAAGCAACAGCAGAAGCACGACTTAGCAGCGGTAGAGAGAACCATCCATGAGCTGCTGCAGGAATGCAAGGTGGCGGCAGTCTCGGTCGGGGTTTTTCATCAGGGCAAGGTTCTCTTGTCTAGGGGATATGGCACTCTAGATCCTCTAAGGAGACATGCTCCGAAGCCAGACGATGAGACTCTGTACACTCTCTGCTCCATCTCCAAGACGTTCGTCACAGCATCGTTGGGTATCCTGGTCGAAGAAGGGAAGCTGAGCTGGGAAGACCCCGTGGGCAAGTACCTGGACGATTTCCACCCAACTGGCGACGTTCGGGTCGCTAAAGAGGCAACCTTCAATGACTTTCTTCGACATTCAGGGGGTCTATCCAACCCGGTCGTCAGCATCCTGGGGCCACAGGGCAAGGTGTTGGTACCGCAGAAAGACTTCATCAACCTTGTGAACGACACGCCGACCTCGGTAGACGGTGAAGCCAACTTTCAGCGCTGGGTCTACTCCAACGTAGCATATGGCCTCATGGCCCTGGTCATTGAAAAGCTATCCGGCCAGTCATATGCAGAGTTCTTGCAGGAGCGAATTCTCAAACCCCTCGGGATGCGCCACACTGCCGTTCTCGAGCAGCAGATTGTGCAACGCAGTAATATTGCGCACGGATATGCGAAATTGGAAGATGGATCCTGGCATCCCCTGAGGCATGGATGGACATCGGAAAACAACAGTCCAGTTCTCGCCATGGTGGGGATGCGGAGTTCAGCCCGGGACATGATGATCTTTGCGGCTGCAGTGCTTCAAGCATACTGCTACGACCAGGACAATAACCAATTCGACATGTTGCCGACCGACAAGCCGAATCCTTTGAAGCAAATGGGCGCAATACTCAACGGCTACTATTGGACCCGCCCACACACCGACCCTTTTGGGAACGAAGCGGCCTATCACCTGGCGTGGCTGAGGACAAGCATGCCAACATGCATGACCTCATGGGGCTCCTGGAATTCAACACTTGCCGACATGCCAACTCTGGAGAAGGACGTGTCTTTCCGCAACGAGAACATTCTCGGAAAACGGTCTCCGCCCAGACTCATGTTCAAGTCGTCGGGCATTGGATTCTGCGGGACCGGTTCGGTGAACCTCTTTCCGGCAACCCAGAGTGCTGTCGTGGTCTTTTGCAACGGGCTGAACGCTGGGGATCTGTCCGACTTTGTTGCCATGGCGCTGATTCAAGCACTTTTCAAGCTTGAGCCCCCAATCGACATTTTGCAGGTTGCCAAATACGAAGTAGGGCTGCGCAAGCAAGAGTTTAAGCGCACAATGGACGACTTGGAGTCTCATCGTGGCAACCCCTCAATGGCTCCTCCCGCCAACGTCGACGAGTACATTGGTCAATACCACGGCCTGGCAATCGACCTAGTGGTCAAGCCGGGCAGTCAGCCCAACACTCTGCAGCTGTGCTTCAATCACCAAGAGGACCTTGTCCGAAAACTGGAACATTATGCAGACGATCAGTTCAGTTACTGGCCGACCACACGGGACGAGTGGCTGAGGGGAGGTTGGCTCGACTGGGACTACTATCTGGTTGGCCTGTTGACGTTCAAAAGGGACCCATCTGGGAGTATCAACGGGCTGACGTGGGTGTGGGAGAGGGATGCGGAGCCTCATTTTTTTCACAAGGTCCCGGCCAGGGAGATTTCGGATTGACGCTCCGCCTGTCACTCCTTATCGGCTTCACCGCCATTGACCATAGAACGAATAAATTGGTTTTTATTTTTATTTTTACTAGACAATGTACTGGTACATCATTCGTGGCTCGTGCGCTGCCTGATGTGGGAGCTGTAATCAGGAATTTTTGATCTTGGCCACAACCTGTATATGGCAACTTTTTCGTTGGTCACCCACATACATATGCAACCCACCTCCGCGGCGTTACGGGGGGGGATCCAAAGAAGAAAGGCGGTTCCACTTCTGACAGCCGCCCAGCCCGATGGACACGAAAGGTCGTGTCACTGGAGAAACAGGCCGGACATACGACCTACTCCTCGCCTCGATTTCTGCACCGCGTAGGTTTAGAAGACCTCAGGCTAAATCCAACACTACGTACCTACCTAGGTATCTACCGAGGTAAGTACGCGAGACCTTCATGTTGGGTCGATTCCGTTTTGTTGTTTGTTGTGCTTTGGTCCCTATCGATGCCCATGTCCCTGTCGAACTAGTGTATGTACTTCTAGCCCCCTTTGGTGAGAGCAGCGTCAGAACCTGACCACAACAGTGTCCAAGCACCCTGTAAAACGCAAAACCCTACCCCTAGCCAAGAAAAAGAGAAGAAGAAAAAAAAGCCCCCCTCGAAAGCGCGAGCACCGAATACCGTGCGATTTTCTCGGCGGCTTGACGACTGACACGTTGACGTGGACTGCAGGCCCTCATGTGCAGGTGGCCATCCCGCACTTTTGCGAGAAATCGAATCAGCGTGGGAGTGTGACAGCCCATTTGGGGAACAACGACCAATGATAAGACGCTGAAAAGCCGCGCCAGTCGCGCCAGCACCCTGCAGGACCGCCCGCCCCGCGGGTCTACTGTAGCATCATTCAATCGATTCTTCGGCAAGTGAACTGGAAGGAGACTGGACAGACCTACATGGGGACCCAACGACGGCCCCCAAAGTCCCCCTCCCCTCTCACCAAAAAAAAAAAAAATTAAAAAAT
>Ga0247765_1001161_pt1 | contig 14288 bp, 13 predicted proteins | sample UWRJL106311C6_FD_179949 | JGI IMG/M metagenome (GOLD analysis project Ga0247765, IMG submission 179949) | Plant litter microbial communities from Arlington Agricultural Research Station in Wisconsin, United States - UWRJ-L106-311C-6 | ecosystem: Environmental > Terrestrial > Plant litter >... | reverse complement strand
TTTTTTCCGGCGTTTGGGGCCTGGAGGTTGGGGATTGGGCAACATTAAGGGATATCAACGCAAGGGGTTGGGTTTATGACGACTGACTGACATGATACCAAAACAAATGGGGGGAGGGGGAGGCGTTTTTTTTTTTCATTTTGCATTTTTGGAGGGGATGGGATAGGATGGGATGGGAGGATAACGATCATTACTGCTAATACAGCTAATCTGATTTTTTTGGGTGGTGCAATCTTGTTCCTCTGTGGTCATGTCTCGTCTCGGCCCGTTTTTTATCCATTCCCGGCTCACCCCGCCTATGCCTATGCCATTTATCTATCTAACACACACACACACACGGAGAGAGAGAGAGAGAGAGAGAGAAATCACACCTCTCAACCACTTATATATCCCCCATCCCTAAAAAAACAAGGCAAACCCTACCTAACTATATCTCCTCAACCCATCCCTCCTCTTTCCTCCCACCACTTCCTTTTAATTATTGCCTTTTCCGGCTTGAATACCTGGTTTTGCAAGGAAAAAACATGCTCGACATGGACATCATGATATCTCCCTCTCCCTCGAAGAAAGCGAGGGACATGGACATGGGACATAGGCGGATCCAGACTCGGGAGTTTTTTTCCGGGAGAACATATCCATAAATAACAGAGCGAATTTCTGGAGGCAAGCGTGTGAAAAAACAAGGATTGATCTTGTTTGGAAATGGCTTCGGGTCGTACAAGCAAATTCGCGAGGTTAAGAACGCGTGAGGCCGGTGGGGCATGGATGGAGAGAGGGATAAGCAGGGGGGCGTTGAGTCGAGCGCGTCGATCACAGAGCATGTCTAGTCCATCCATGGTTGTTGTTCTCCGTCTTGTTCTTCGTCTTGCAGGTTTTTACGAATTTTAAATTAGCGGACACACCAAAGATATATCACCTTCTCTCATGGGTAGGAAGGGGCCATGTCCCTTGACATGACAGAGTTGACAAGCCATCAACAAGCCACTAACTGCTGCAGCTTCAAGTGTGTAGTCTTACTACTAACAATCTTGCATTGTGAGATAAGTGATGATCCTTGATTCCTTGGTGCCCAACCTGCCCGTCCTTTTGCCCTTTTGCAAACCTGCCCAGTCTAGATCCAGAGCTGCCTACCCCCACTAGTATTCCCATAATAACAGGTCCATGTACAATAATACACACAGCAAGCCAATACAAAAGTACATGGACTACAGAAGAAAAGATAAGTCACAGATCGAGAAAGACAACCGAGAAATCTATTCCACCTACACTATCCTGAACACGCAAAGTCAAAAATGCCACGCAAGGACACAGTATGCATCTGGCACGCCAGCAAGGCAGAAAGAAATATGCCAGAACAAGAAGTGCACAACTGCAAAAATAAAACATGCGAGGGGGGCATGGCACTCTGTTCGTTGAGTCTGCCGAGTTTTACCTATCGGTTGGCGCAACCGAACTGGGGTCGAGGCTGTCAACGGTCTCGACACTCTCGACACTCTCAACACTCTCAACACTCTCAACGCTCCCAACACTTTGGCGAGTCTGGGATATCCAACTGCTAGATGACTGAGATGACTGTGATGAGTCCGAGTACTTCCGGGTCTTGCTGGTGGTGTCTCTCCCCGGAGGCCTCGCTCTCCTGACGAAGAACCTGGGTGTTGGTGGCATCCCGTCGCTGGCTGCTTGGTTGTACAAGTACGACGAGTCGCTCTGAGCCTTGCAAACAATTTGAGCCACCTTATTGTTGAGGTCGGAGGCTTCGGCGCGCTCGGTGGGCTTGATACGGAGGAGATGTTTGTCGATTATGTTGAGAAGATCTGCCAGCGCAGTATTTTCTTGGCAGCGAGGGTCCTCACGCAGATGCTTGAAGGCCTTGAGCACCTCCCTATGTATCTCGGCTTGTCCTTTCGGGCTCTGCCTGAAGAAGTTGCCCCGCGCAGCTGTCGGGTTGTATTTGCTAGGCTTTCTGCGGCTGCGAAATATTTCGACCGCGTCGAAGCCGTAGAGAAGCCACACGATGAACTCGAGCAACATGCAGCCTGTGGACCACATATCGTAGCGCCTAGACCTGGGTTTCTCGTTTTTCTGGTCGTTCTCGGCCTCGGGAGCTTGATAAAGAATGGTGGTTTCGCCGGTGTTGGTGCCCGTGTTACGCAGGCCCGTCGCCTTCTCATGATACTTTGAGACCCCGACATCTGCCAGTACTAGAGTGCCAAACCCCCCAGGGTCTGTCCGATCGGTGTCTCGATAGTGAAGTATGTTTTTAGGCTTTATGTCACCGTGGCGCATACCGCTGTTATGGAGGGCGCGGATGGCGTCGATGATGCCAAAGACCTGCTCCAGCGACCACAAGATAAACTCATGCGTCCTCGGGGCCTCGGTCTCGCGGTTCCAAAACTCCCACAGATCGCCCCCCTCGGCCCACGGGAAGATGAAGCAACGAAGAGACCCCTTCTCACAGCTGGCAAGCAGCTTGATGAGATGTTTGTGTTTCAGGCACTCGACTCTCTTCAGGTTATCTTTCTCTCGATCGAACGTATCTTTATGTCTCATTTCCTTGATAGCGACAGAGGGCGACTGGCTCGACTTGGTCTTGTTAGTCTCAAACGCAGGTAGTGTGACGGCATGATGCTTACCATTGGAGACCCGAGACTCTGAACGTGGCTTGGATGGATCCACGCCTGGTAGACAAAAACACCAATGTTTTGCGCCTTCAAGACACTCCTCTGGATGGGCAGCGGACATCTGGGATCGAGGTCCAGGTCGGTGCCGGCCATGTCAAAGACCGGCGCCAGGACATACCATTGCTTCTCTAAGAAAGCCCCGACCATAGCCGGAGCCCAACATTGGAAGGAGGTGAAGGTTTTGCCCGTCTTTTTGGAGACCAGGACGCAGCTGTTGCCGAGAGCAGTTGCGGTAGCTCCCTGACGCTCGAGGGGGAGATCGCCATCGGTGATGCCGTCCTTGTAGATCAAATCCCTGATGGCCCCTTCCTGGCCGATGAGCCCGAGGACGGCAAAGACATTGCGTGCCTGGTTGCAAGCTTTGATGGGGAGGGCGTCGGACAGGCAAGAATACAGCCATGCGGGGAGTGACAGGCCATTGGCAATCACATCTTTGGTGATCAAGCCATCCACGGTACCCCGCGGCAGAAATCTGGCATCTGATTGGTCCTCGACAAGACCGCAGGGTACCGCTTCCTTTTCGAGCTTCTCGAAGAGGGATACCGTCCTCGGCTGCGCTGTTAGCATTGGGAGTGGGGTTGCGTCTGGTCAGCCCTGGCACGGCGAGCTCAAGGCACCTGACATAAAATGGATTGGCGGGGCAAACATGCGACAATAGGGTGGTGACTGGAGAGAAATGAGGAAGGACAGGGCGACGAATCGGCTTGTATAAGAACGACATTTTACCCCACCACTTTGAAGGGAATTGAATTGAAGGGTTGGCGGACAATTTGCGGACCACGACCGAAGATAGCATTCGGCAATGCGGTGATGGGGATGGGGTGTGGTGGGGGGGTGTGTCCGTGTGCAAGGCGATTGAGACAGAAGACGGAAAGGCAGCCACCACCCCTCCCCTCACCCCACAGTGCCGTGGTTGCCTTGTGGAGAGAATGGAGGGATCGTCATCTTTGAGAGCGCACTTAGCACCACAGGTCAATCCTCCCGCCCAACTCGCAGGTTGTGACCAGATTTTCCTATTCCTGTCGAGGGCTCCCTGTCCCTTCCAACGCCCACATGTGCAGTTATGAGACATGGATCAAGTTGGTTCCTGGGAGGGAAGGCATATCTTGCTGATAGGAACCTTATCGCCGCCCCGCCTGGAGGAACTGCTCAGGCAGTTTTCCGTCTCTTCTTGCCAACACACTCGAGGACCTGGATGCTGGGTCCAGTAACATCAATCATTGCGGCGAATTCCTGGGTTAGCCTGGCCGGGACGAGGAATTGGAGATGCGACAATCACTTTGTCTGTCGCTCAAACCTTGCGCCGGTCCAGATTCGGCCTGCGCCCCACACCGAAGAGGTGCATGCATCATTCATGCAAAGACACGGGATGGGTGACCTTCCACGCACCAGAGCTACCAATGCTGGTGTGTCGCTTGCGGCAGCTTCTTCAATCATGGAGGCATGAGGCCCAATGGGAAGGGACGGTATCCCACCACAATCGCAGCCTAGGGACCTCCGCTGCTCTCGCTTTGGACGGTCCTTGTCGTTCTCTCCGATCTGGGAGCCCCCGGCGCCAACAATTCGACAACATCGGTTCCGGTCCCGTGACTCAGAGCCATCTCGGTGCGTGCTAGAATGTTTTTTTTGGGAGATGCTGCCTGACAAATGAGGCAGGGATGTCCCTTTCCCGCCGCCATCGAGTCTGCAAATGTGCCCAATGCAAAGCTACCCAACCTACGTGCCTAGGTAGCTACATGCAAGTGAGGCAGGCTGAACAGAGCCGCAGAGGCATAGTTCATAAAAGAAGAGAGATGAGCAACAGCCCATGGTGCCCGAGGACTCGACAGGCTCTCGGCCCATGTTCTCGTTCCTGATCTTCTTGTAACTCCAAGTTCAAGGCCATGTTCCGCTTTTTCGGGTGGCCAGGAGTGGGCAAAGCGACTTCGGAGTCGGCCAAGGACAGACGGGAAGAATTACAACTCCAAATCCGAAATTTCCTCCAGGGCGTCGACCGCAAACATAAGTTCCTCCCCGCCGGTCGGATCTGTCAACTCGTCACCAGGAAGAGCGTGTGCGCAGTTATGCCGCCACAGATTCCCCCTGCCTTGGTCGATTTCATCTGTCGAGACGCCAAGAAGATCTTTTTGGCTCTGGTGTATGGGGGCCGGGCCGATCCCGCAGAGTTGATGCACATCATGACTTCGATCCAGCAACATGGCATGACGGATGACCGATTGCCCGTCGATGTCGAGTGTATGGGCTGCGGAGGTTCCTCCCTATGCTTTGCCCGGCATGACCGACCGCTGGACGCCTTCCACGACACCAAATGGGGCCGAACTATGATCAGCCACAGCTTCCAGAGTGATCAGCACATGTTCAATGCACCCATCTTCAACAAATCAAAGTTTGTTTACGAGCTCGACGGAGAGTGCATTTTGCCCTTTACGGAAAGGGGCGGACGTGAAAAGGACGGCCACTTCAGCACGGTTTCTGAGGCAGTCCTTCATACAGATCACGAAGATTTCACCCAGAGACAAGGTAACCAACGCCAGTCTATCCATGTGGCGCTCAAGAAATTGAAGCACTTGGATTCGGAGAAGGAATACAATATCGAGAGGGCCTGGGAACACGAAGTATCGGCCCTCCAAGAGATCAGCGAGCTTAAACACCCAAACCTTATCCAGCCCCTTGCCGCTATCAAGCATGGCACAGAACGCTACATCATGTTTGAGTGGGCCGATGGCGGCAGTCTTCGTGATGTGTGGTTACAACAAGGACCAGAGCCGTCTGTCCTCAGCAAAGACCGGGTTATGTGTGTTCTGGAGGAACTGAAAGGGCTGGCCGGTGCTCTCGCTGCCCTGCACAATACAAACAATGACACCAAAACCGCCCGAATCACAAGCTCTGCCAGTGTCTTTGGGACAACTGACTACAGCCCAATAACAGTTCAAATCAATGGTTCTACGACGGTTAAATCCTCCCTGATTCGATCTTCACCAATCGGACCCAGGGAAGTCAGCTCGCGGACGCTTCAGGTACCGAGAATCCAGATCGACCGGGACGGGTCGGAAGACGACACCGGGTCCGCGTACACTGGCACCAGCTCAGAGCTCGAGGGTTCCTACGCCAGCGAAGACCTTGGTGATGCTGAGGTGCATTGGCGTCATGGGGACCTAAAGCCTGACAACATTCTTCAGTTTAAGGATAAGGCCACAGGGGATAGGTCGAGCTCACGTTGGCTGGGGAAGCTCAAGATTGCCGACCTCGGCCTTGCTAAGCAACACATGCTCAAAACGTCGCGCCGGAATGAGCAAACTCAGCAGAAATACACGACTTCGCAATACGAGGCTCCCGAAGCAATGGCCAACACCCATGCGCCACGGTCACGGAGGTACGACATCTGGTCAATGGGCTGTGTCATCCTCGAGTTTGTCATCATTCTGCTCTACGGCAACCGTGGTTTGGAAGCCTTCTACAGTGAGCGACCACACAGTAGCAGCAGCACAGAAACTCTGTACTTCACGGTAGACAAAAGGCGTGGAATTACCGAGGTTAGCCACATCGTGGACCACTGGATGAAGCAAATACTCAAGGACCCCGAGTGCGACCGGCAGTCTGGGAGCGCCATCGGTGACCTTGTCAAACTGGTCAAGGAAAGGCTCCTGGTAGTTGATCTGCCTCAAGATGGAATGAGCCGAGATGAGCTCAGCCGATGCCGCGCTGATGCACGCGAACTACAATACCAGCTTGAGTTCATATGGAAAACGGCCAGAGATGACGAGGAACAAGGGGGCAATTACCTTTGCGACAAACAGACACGCTCTAGGGAGCGGATCCCGTTGCCAACCCGGAGCGACAAGACCAGAGCCAAGCCAACAGTGCGCTTCCTGGGTGACAATCTGCAACCAAAGAGACGGGATCAAGTATGAGCTCCTGTATCTCCGCCGCAGACACTACATGTATGGAGCCCTTCGCTGATGGGTTTTCTTCTAGGAGGTGCGTCTACACCAATGCTTGTTGCATCTGCGGTATCAGTGACTAATCCTGCAGCTTGATGCGCGCGGCTTGAACTAGACAGTAAGTCATGCTTTGGATCCCAAATTGCCGCCAGGGGAGAACGAGCTTCTAACACTGGGTGTTAGTACGTGAGTTCATGACAGACATTCTCTTTCATATTCTGTATTGCGGGCAGGCTGATCAACAACACCCTCTCGTGTATAGACGGTAAGCTCGCTCCATAGCCAACACTTCGCGCCAGTATTAACCCTAGCTTCGACAGCATTCGGTAAGCCACAACTTCATCATGCAACACGAACCAGGACAAAATGGTCTTACACACCTCGCCTGCACAGCCTTTGGACAAGACCTGGGAGTTTCCTGTCGATAATAAATTCGCAGCGGCATTCATACAGAGAAATGGCCTTTCAGAAGCCAGTTTCAATCCACGACGGAGACACCACAAGCCACTTTGCAGTCGCTGTGCTCAGCTGAATCTATCGATATCAACATCCATCCTCCGCTTCAAGGGCGGGTTAGCCGGTCTCCGAACTGACGCCCATGCATGCCGACTTCACAGGTTACTCCTCCAAGCATGTGGCTCCGCGCCTCTCGACAAAAATGCGGATCTTGAGATACGAAGGTCTGGCTCAAACCTCTACTGTCGCGGCCATTCTTCCCCAATTCTTTCACTTTGCAGATCTCCCTGTACGTTTTTTTCCCCTTTTAAAACCAGTCTCTCACTGGTCGCTTCTGGTGTCTCTTCTGTGCTTCTTTGTTGCTCTTCTTCTCGCTCACTTCCAGGCACCACCTATTTCCTCCGTCCCTCATGTTGAGATAACTGACGCCCCTGAGTAGTAACCAACGATCAGACCCCTGGTGATCTGTCTGAAGAAATTCAAATTGGAATTCCAGAGCTCTTACCCACAGGAAGCCACCCCTACTTTGACCTGCTCTCCTCCTGGTTGCAAGAATGCGAAAAGCAACACGACCAATGTCAGCGAGCGAATCAAACAGGCTCGGACAGAACAACGCTCCCAACAAGACTCATTGATGTCATTCCAGAGCTCGGGGGGGCAGAGAATCAAGTGGTACGGCTTGTCGAAACATCAACAATGACAAAGATCGAACTCAAAGGCGATATCCGCTACATTGCACTGTCGCACCCATGGGGAGACAAGCGCCACAACAATCACTTCTCCACCCTGCATGAAAATCTTTCATCTAGAATTCGAAACGGCATCTCCATAAATGACCTTCCCGACACACTGCGGGACGCCGTCGAAGTAACACGTAGGCTCGGGGTTCGTTACCTTTGGATCGACACTATCTGCATCATTCAGGGCCCGGACGGAGACTTTGGTACGGAGGCTACGCGCATGGAGACCGTTTTCAGCCTCGCCTACTGCGTGATAACAGCGAGCCGAGCGACGGGCACTTCGTCAGGTTTCTTGTTGAGCCATCGACGCCGCCGCGACTTCATAAGCCTCCCCTTCCCAGGACAACAAAGCGGCAACTTGTACATTTGCGAGGCAATCGACGACTTCCAAACTGACGTGATTGATGGCTCACTCAACAAGCGTGGCTGGGTCTTGCAAGAACGGGCTCTCGCGCGGCGCACCATCTACTTCACGGCAACTCAGACCTACTTTGAGTGTGGTGCCGGCGTGCGCTGCGAGACGTTGGCCCGCATGATGAACAACCAAGCAGCTTTCTTGGGGGATCCCAACTTCCCCGCCGTCGCCGTTCAGTCTAGCAAGGGTGGGCGAATCCGGTTGTACGAGTCGCTCTACAAGACATACTCGGCGCTGGAATTCACCAACCTGTCTGACCGACCCATTGCCATCGCCGGCTTGGAGCAGAGGCTAGTTCGCGCGTTCGATACCCACGGTGGCTATGGCGTGTTCGATGGACCCTTTTTTGGCCGGAGTCTCCTTTGGAAACGGGACGAGACGGTTCCGGGAAACCGAGAGATGAGACTCATCGATTTCGAGCTGCGCGATGAGAGATCCTTTCGTGTGCCCACCTGGTCATGGATGGCGTACGCAGGGGTTATTTCTTTCATGGACCTACCGTTTGACAGCGTCGAGTGGCGGACCGGCAGTGAAAAGGGTGTACTCTCGCCTTGGCATCATTCGTTGTCATCATCAGGCTCTGGTCATAAGAGCGGCGGTACAACTACTGCATCTAGCAGCACAACGAACACGACATGGCATACGGGGAAGACGAATGAAATGACAGTGCTGAGAGCGCGAGCAAGAAAACTAGCCATGCCCTTGTCTCAGGCGCAGGAAGGAATCATCTGGGATAAAACCGGCGGCCCGGTCCAATTCATTGAGAATCGGCCAGGAGTCGCTACTACCGAGATGGAAGTGAGATGTGTGGTAGTTGGAAGGCAAAAGGCGGCTCACAAAGGCGCCGACCGCAGCGTCCTCCAGCATTACGTGCTTGTTGTGGGCAAGACACAACCGATGGATGATGTGGATGAGAGTAAAGAAGTATACCGGAGGCTCGGGGTCGGGGCGATTCCAGGATCCTGGATCGTCCAAGACGACCTAGGGACGAAGGTTGTGATTGCTTAGGGGAGGAGAAGCAACATTTGGCCCAGGACCGAGAGGAGGATCATTTTAAGTCATAATGATCCGAAGACGAGTAGGTATTTAGGGAGTTAGTTTACGGGTACTTGGTATTACTCCGCCGGATTTATGTCAAAGCCTCGACCGACCGGAGTTATCAAGCAGCCCCGGCCATGCCAAGAATTCGGTCACGTAGCGTTGTGAGATTCCTGGGGAACAAATGCTTGATTTGAAATCAACATGGTTCGCAATACTAGCGTTGTATGCAAATCGACCTAGTTTTCGATCCTAGATTATCATTTTGGTGTGTCCAGGCCCCGCATGTCGCCGTTTGGATTGTTCAAGTGGTCTGCTCCTGCTTACAAATTCCAATAATCTCGTCATGAACCAGAGTGACGCCATCGTCTCGGTTACACCAGACTCGATGGGCAACACGACAAATATAAGAATACCAAAGGTAAAGATGATTCCTCAATAGTATTTCCGCATCTTCATCAAATTTCTCTAAAGGTATCAAAATGGCTCCCATCCGTGTTGCGCTCATTGGCCTCTCCGCCTCGGCCAAGACAGCATGGGCCAGCTCCGCTCACCTGCCCTATCTCCTCTCGCCGACCGGACGGTCCAAATACGAGATTGTCGCCCTCCTAAACTCGTCCGTTGAGGCCGCCCAGTCTGCAATTACCGCTTATGGCTTACCCTCTACCACTCGCGCCTACGGAAACCCGGAACATCTCGCGGCCGATGCAGAAATCGACTTGGTCGTATGCAATACCCGCGTCGATGTGCATGCGCCGACTATCACGCCCAGTATAGCCGCTGGAAAAGCAATCTTTTGCGAATGGCCTTTGGCACGAAATGCAAGTGAGGCGCAGGCGTTAGTTGATGCTGCGCTCCATGCTGGAAGTCTGGAAAAAACAGTCGTGGGACTACAAGGACGGGTGGTTCCCCTGACGAAAGCTATCAGAGGGGCGATTGAATCCGGCAGGATCGGCAGGGTTCTCAGCTCCGAGTTTCGAGCGTTTGGCGGGACCGTGGATCGGAATTGCTTGCCAGAGGGGCTGGCCTACTTTACAGATCGTGAAGTGGGGGGGAATATCTACACCATTGGGTTTGCACATGGTGAGTACCTACCAACTTCCAACTTACTTGCCAAACTATACCAAACATACCAAACATACCTGACCTACTAGGTCGGGTTATTAGCGGGAAAATAACTGAACTGGTGATAGCCCTTGATACCATTCTCACGGTACTTGGAGATCTCGACAGAGAGGCTAGCCGTGGCCATTTTCAGCTCCAACGACCCGAGGTCAAGATTCTCGGCAACCAAAGCGTGGTCGTCGAGACTCTAAAGTCGAGCACGCCCGACCTAATTCTGCTCGCTGGAGTGCTAAAAGAATCACCCACGACGCAAAAGAACGCAACGCTGCAGATGCGTTTGCGCCGCGGACAGCCGTTCCCTGGAGAGCCGGCGTTGACGTGGAGTATTTGTGGCGAAAAAGGCGAGATCCGACTCTTTTCCTCGGAGACTGCGTTTCTCCACATTGGAGAACATAGCCCTGCTCCGTTTATGTTGCAAATCCATGATTTTGACACAAACAAAGTTGAGAAGATTGAATATGATTGGGAAGAGTGGGAAAAGGAGTTGAATGTTCAAGCAAGAGGGATTGGCCGGCTTTATGAGGAGTTTGCGAGAGTACAAAATGGTGGAGAACAAACATTGGGGTATGCGACTTTTGGAGAGGCTCTGGATCTGCACCGCACGCTTGAGGGGTTGATTGCAGAGTGGAAGGCTTGATCAGACCAATTTGAAGTTGTGGTCCAGAGTCTCGGCAACTGTTGTTTAGTTCTAGTAGATTTGATATTGAACCATTTGTACCACCCCCCGGCCCCCCCCCAAAAGAAAGCCTCAACGTGCGCAACAACAAGATCACACGGTCGTACAGCTAGCTAGCTACCTTAGCTAGCTGTGGCTCGAAAGGGAGAGGGCTTTTCAACGACCGCCAATCACATCAAATCACGTCTGCCAGCCCCCCTGTGCCCCATCACGTGTTGCTCGAATCAAGGAAGAAAAAAAAATCCGCCATACCCCGTTTTGGAAAACTGTTCTTCGTCATAAGAAAAGAGGGGAAGTCCATCGACTGCGCCAAGACCTCAACACCACCATCGACACCAAAACCATCAACCATCAACACCACCACCATCAACGTCAGCATCAACACCACACCACCAACGCCGTGCGTCAACACCATCAACACCACACCACGAACCCAACACACATTAACACTAATACCAAGACCAACACACACCAACACCAACACCATGGCTGCGGCTGCTGCTGTTCTCAATACCGCTGAGCTCGTCAGCAGCATCGCGGAGCAGGTACGTCTTTTTGTTTCCTTCCAATTCACTCGGACATGAACAGACAATTGACAAGTTTTTCCAGATTCCCACGCACGGGAGTTCCCGCGGCCGACTTGCCTCTCTCCGGCTCGTGAACCGCACCTTCAATGCGGTGGTTACCCGTGTCTTTTACCGGGAATTACATTGCTCGTCCGGAAACACGGGCGCCCAGACCGACCATATCGCGCGACTGCACTGGCTGACTCGCAGCCCGTATCTCGACCTTGTCAAATCCTTCCACTTTTCCTCCCGGGCGGGGAGCACCCGGCTTCAAGATGGCATTCAGCTCGACTTTGAAGAGGCAGCACACAATTTGGTACAAGCCCTGCCTTTTCGTCTCCAACACTTTAGCTGGAGAGGCGCTTTGTCTCCGAGAATCCTCAATAGTCTTGAGCGCTGCCGTGGGCATATCACCTCGATGGATCTCACGTTCCCCGACGACCTTGAGCCGGATCTTTTGCGCATCCGCAGCGGCGGCGGCATGCCGGATTGGGCGTTTCCACTGCCGGATCCTGCGGGGCCTAGCACGGAACATGATGCGAAGCTATGTGATATATACCAAGGAACCTTTAACTTGGCCGTGTTTTCCAACCTGGAGAGCTTAAAGATTGTCGGGATCTACGGCGACTTGTCTTGGTGGGCGTCACACCTGGCGCGTGTCTTTCAGGCTACGCCACGGCTTAAAGAGCTGGGTCTGGCCGTGTCCAACTCAACACTTCTTCGTCTATGCTTTGTGCAAGGCGTTACGCCCTTGGTCGAATTGTTCGAGACCGTTTGCCTGGAATACGGAAGAATCGAACCCGTTCGTCGTCTGCAGCTTCGGTCCATCCATTTCGGCCAGGGGGTGAGGCCATACTCGGTTGAGCCTCTGGAGATGCTGACCGATCTTTTGTACTTGGAAGAGGTATACCTCAACAACGACAACAATGCGTCGCATCATCGCTCTTTCCACCACGGCAGAGACCCGGCCTACCAAGCTTTTGGACCGAAATACTGTCCCCGTCTCCGTCGTTTTTCTGTGAAAGTATACGACCAGGCTACGCATCAGTTTTTGGCAACATGCGCCACCCGCACTTGGGCTCGTCAGGTGGCTATTTCTTCTTCGACGTGTCTAGGACAGGGCGTCGAACCCGCCATGCTGTTACTGCGGCGGCCGACGATGTTGGCTGGACTCCCAGAAACGGATAGTACCTACGACGACGCACGGTGTTTTCGGATGCTGGAAATCGACCTCGCTCGTCGCGTGCGTCGTAATCCTAACCCGGTTCTACGGCGACGAGGACATGGACAGAGAGGAACAGCAATTGCCGCTCAGGAAATCTTGGAATCTCTGACAAGAAACGACGATAATGGCGCGCTGGAAGGGCTGGTTCTTTCTATACCTGTCCATGAAAAAAAGCCTTCCTCCTCCTCCTCTTCCACTACTGGTTCCGGTTCCGGTTCCGGTTCCGGTTCTGGTTCCGGTTCGGTTTCAGTCAAACTGGGATTTTTTCAAGAGATCCTAAACGTGCTCCCCAAACTGGTCAACCTCACGCAATTGGCCCTAAAGTTCTCCAACATTGACGGCAACGAAGGCGAGGCTGCAGGTACAGAGTTTGAACCGATTCTCGACGCGATAGCGCAGAAACTTGCCGAAGCGTCATCCTCGCTGCGGTATCTTCAGGTCTTTTATCGATACTATAGGGTTTACCGAGCACCTGCAGACCATGGCCATGAGAATGATGTTGAGAATGGCAAAGTGCAAGTACGAGTACAGGCCATGGAAGAACCATCCGAGATTGAAGCCGTAGAGCTATTCTCCAGTGGTAACACCCTTGAAAGTAACCCCCTCGACAGCAAATACCAAACAACCTATCCCCGAGGAGGCGGAGGCGGAGGCGGAGGAGGAGGAGGAGGAGGAGGAGGCGGAGGAGGGAATTACCAATGGGCGCCGATTGGAGGGGGTCCGCCTGTGCAGGTGAGAGTGTTTAGGGCCGCTGATTATGCGGACATATAACATTACCTACCTTGTATGTAGGTATTCAGTCTTAAGTCTTGTATGGTGCGTTGGATGTGGATATGGGTGTGTGTGTGTGTGTGTGTGTGTGTGTGTGTGTGTGTGTGTGTGTGTGTGTGTGTGAGAGAGAGAGAGAGAGAGAACGGAGGTATTATTGACTCCGAGAGATATGTGCAGGTGCAAGTTGCACAGCACAAATTATTTCTTTTCCGGGAGTTGTGGAGTCGGACATTTTCCGGTCAAGTTCCGTTTCCTCGGGAGAAGTTTCTTTGGGGGGGGGACAACATGATCCCCGGTCGAACCACAAACCATAATCGCGGGTAGGGAGGTACATGTATGCCGATTAATGGGTGGACGTTCTGGAAAATTGCTTAATTGATCAACTTGCCAGGGGCGCGCGGCTTTTACAGTTGACCTACCAGACCAGTTGAGAGAGACTGCCAGAGAGAGTGAGACGGGAAATGGTCACGGTCACGTAGACACACGCCTCGTATCGCCGCACTATACAGGCAAAATATCCCAAAGTCCACCCACGTCCACATGCACCCGGCAAATCTAAAGCTTGATCCCCTCCCCCAAGTACCGAAACTGCGTTTGTGTGGCCCGTGACATTCAGTCCTCCCCCCCCCCCTTATATCCTTTCTGATCCAACAT
>Ga0247765_1001160_pt1 | contig 14307 bp, 14 predicted proteins | sample UWRJL106311C6_FD_179949 | JGI IMG/M metagenome (GOLD analysis project Ga0247765, IMG submission 179949) | Plant litter microbial communities from Arlington Agricultural Research Station in Wisconsin, United States - UWRJ-L106-311C-6 | ecosystem: Environmental > Terrestrial > Plant litter >... | reverse complement strand
GGGGGGAGATATTGTTGTGGGGGGGGGGGGGAGGGTGGGGGGGGGGGGGGGGGGGAGAACACTCCACTTGGCGTGTTTCTCGTTACCATCCAGTGTACACTAACACTACCTTCCGCAGATGGCACGAGTGAGCAGGTCTACATACACTACGGAGAAAAATAAAACGAGACAAACGGATCAGATTTTTGGGGGCAAGTTCACGTCCACGTCCACGTCCTCCAGATTCCGGATTCCGGATTCCAGATTTCGGACAAATGCCATTCCCTGTATGGCCTGTACCGTCAACGTAACCATGCTGGTGAAACATCACCGGTTGCCAGAACTTGGGACTACACTAGGTAGACTACCTCACTATCTAGCGTGATGAAACTAGCATTCCTGGCACTATTACAATACACCGCCACACGAGGAATATATGTACAGGCTGACTACCTAAGGTATAGATGGGATATATGTAAAATATAGCGTACCGTAGGGAACAATGCCCTCAAGAGTCTGGTCTGGCTGATTGCACGAGGAAACAGGAACAGTAACATCGGCTCGATCCGAACCCCCCTACCTACCTACCTACCTAAACTAGTCTCCCCTTGCATTAAAATCATCACCACACGAGACGTCTGGTTGCCGTTGTTGTTCGCACACACAGCCAACCCCAAGACTACATCCTAAGTGAGGCGAGCGAGCCTGATCGCGTCTCCGAGTCCAGTGCCCTGAGTCTAGTGCTCTGAGTCTCAAGCCTCAAGTCTAGTGATCGAAATGACATGCATACATGCATGGGTTCACATCAAATGCAGAGAAAGAAAAAAAAGTATGACCCCACCAGAATCATGCGAGATGTGCAAATACCTGACGTGCCTGTCCAAGATAGAAACGACATGCAGGGGAAAGTGGAAATCGCCAAGCAAAAAAACATTGGCATGCAGGGGTCGGGAGATGGAGTTCTTTCTGCACCACGCTAGAGTTATAGCGCGCATAAGCCAGTCCTGTGTTGGAGACGACGTTGGATTCTTGGCGGTTTAGTGTAGCGACAAGGAGGTGCTACGAAGCTGGGATATGCTGGGTTCACAGAGACTTGGAATCCCGAACCGCAGCAGCTCCATCTGGTTCGCCGTGACACAAGCCACCAAACGGGCAAGCATATCGCCTCAAAGTCGGAAAATGTACACAACCAAGTAAATTGATATTACAGATATCAGCCGTTAACTCATCATGCTAACTATTACATTTCATCATTACGCAACACGTTTGCACAACCGGGTTCCGTCCTCAATCTGCGTCCACGTCTCGGTGCCCGGAGTCGAGACCGAGTAGAACACACCACGGGGATCCCACTTCTTGCGGAGGCGGAGAAGCTCGGGGTAGTTGGTGCCCCAGAAAGCCGTCTGCCAGTTGGGCTGGAAGGGATCAGCCTCGTTGATATAAGCAGCGCCCTTGGGCGCAGCCGCTCGCAGAGCACCGTCAATCGTGTAGGTCAATGTCTGCTGAGCAGCAGCCTTGGCAGAGAGAGGAGCGTTGCCGGCAAGAGGCAAGACCGAGATGATCTTGTCAACAACGTTGCGGAAACGGGGGTTCATGGCACTCTTGGACCACTCGCTCTGCGGGAGACCGCCACCGGCATTCCACATGTGGCCGACAAGGATGGCGCCAGAGTTGATGGCGGTCTTGAAGGCATGGACGATGGCAGTAGCATTATTCTGGTGGTCCTCCTTGCCAATCGTCCAACCGCCCGTCAGAGCCGAGTTACCGGCAAACTCAATCTCGAAAAGATCATTGTACAGCTCATAGAAAGTGCTGTACGTGTGATTGGTGGTGTCAAAGCCAACACCGAGAGCGTTGAGATCGTCAAAGAGGGGCTGGACAAGTGCCTGCAACTCCGCTTGCGTCTTGTTGATACCGACAATGGGGCGGACGTGCAGCAGGGGGCCAAAGATCTCGTAGTAGACGTAGAGACCATTGTCAACCCAGGTGGTCGCGTAGCTGTGGAAAATGCGGATGGCCTCCCAGACCTGAGTAGCATTGCCAGCGGCGTGGGCAGGGGTGATGTCAAGGTTGATGGCGGAGCTGGGGAGATCGTTGAAAGTCTTGTAGGTAGCCTCGACGACCACGCCAAAGGCCGAAGGACCGCCGCCACGAAGAGCCCAGAAAAGATCAGAGTTATGTTGAGCGTTGGCGATGCGAAGGAATCCGTCGGCTGTGATAACCTTGAACTGAAGCGCGGTATCCGCCAAAAAGCCCTCTCGGTTGGTCCACGGGCCGTGGCCACCACCCTGAGGAAGACCTCCAGCAACACCGACGGTAGCACACTCACCCGTCACCATGATCTTCTTGGGGTTTTGGCCGTGGAGGTGCTGCAGAGCCGTCTTGGCCTGGACACCGGCGCCGACGGTAATGGCGGAGCCGGTATAACCTCCAGGGCCCGCCCACTGGTTGGTGGTGGAAATCTGCTGGAAGTGGCGGGTGTTGATAACTAGAGAGCCCCATCCAACGCTGCGACCGAGGAAGTCATGGCCAGTGTTGCGGATAATGAGACGCAAGTTGTGGTCGCGGGCGAAGCTTACACCTGCCTGGATGTGGCCGATGCTCTTGGCCGTGATGTACAGCACGGGGTAGTAACCGAGCGTGCAAGTGTCCGACGGGTTGGTGGTAGGGCGGCAAGTGTCGTTGGTGAAGTAAGTCCAGAGACCAGCGGTCGGGTGGTTGATCTGGTACTGTTCATCGGCGAAGTTGGCCGTAACCTCGGCGCACTTGGCCGCGTCGTACGTATTGATGTTGCCGAGAGGGCCCTGGAACGTGTTGTAGCAGGCGGCTGCGGGAGGGGTGTTGACGCGCAGGTTGCCGCCAACGGTCGCGTTCAACAACTGCCACTTCCAGTTGCTTGGCCAGCAGTAGTCGCCGGGGGCACACTTGCACTTGTAGCTGTTGCCATTCCATGTCTTGGACACCCAGGGAGTGAACCAGTCGAAGAATGAAGCCGTAGCAACCGCCTCGGATTGAGTTTCAACATCGTTGAGGAGCGCCTGTGGCTCATCCTGTGCAACGACGCCCGTCGAGAGCAAAAGAGCTCCGCTCACGAGAGCGAAAAGCTGACTCTTCATGGTTCCGATGGGTCTGGAAATTATGGGGGGAAAAGAGCGACTGAGACCCGGGAAACGAGTGAAGAGGGTGGCGAGAGGGATCCCTGAAGCGAGTTCGGTAGAGCGGCGACGGGGTATTTATTCCAGAGTCGCTCTACCCTCCCGCGACCGTGGTGCTGTGGAGAAGTGTCTTCCGTGGTTGAGGCAAGGATGGGTGGTTCCCGAAGTGCTGTCCGCCGGCATGCTGCGATGGCACCCAAGACCGTGGCAATATGGACCAGCATCCGGGTTCTCGCGCCATCGGGGACCAGGCCAAGGCGCCGCCTGAATGTTCGCTCAATAGTTGCCAAGTCAAGAAGTACGATGTGACGCAGCGGGGATAAATTGTATTCCCACGTGGTGCAATATGTGATCTGCATGTTCAAATTTAGAGATTGCTGTTATCGTGAGGTGCAAAGGGTCTGTCTGCCGCGGGTGGAGGAGAAAATTCGCAAGCGAGGATATCCCGTGTGTTTAAGGAAACAGCATCCGTAACACCCGGGCATCTTGCGTCGGAGGCTTGTTCGGATCCGGCAGGCTCGGTCCATGGCACCACCTGCCAAGATTGCTGTAGGTGCTGTGGGTGCTGTGGGTGCAATTTTAACTCGCTGTTTTAGCCTCCAGCACAGGCGCGCGCATCTCGCAAGACCATCCGGTTTTCAGTTTTCCATTTAAAAGTGGATTTGCTCGGCACAGGCCGAAACCAGAACGAATCAGCTAAGAATTCTGAATGCCACCATCCACAATGTACGTCTGCGCCGTGATGTAGTCGGCGTCGGGGCTAGCGAGGAAGCCCACCAAGCCTGCAACGTCCTCAGGCACACTGACCCGACCAAGCGGAATGATCTCCTCAACCCCTTTCATAACTTCACCTTTGGGCTTGCCCTGCATCTTGGACATTTCGCTGTCAATGAGATCCCACATGCTCGTGTCGACGACGCCTGGCGCGTAGGCGTTGACGGTAATGCGATGCGGGGCTAGCTCGACTGCATAGGTGTTGCACAGCCCGCGGACGGCCCACTTTGACGCAGAATAGTGGCCGATCATGGCAGCTGGTCGGAATGCAGCCACGCTCGCTGCGGCAATCAACTTCCCCGGTGTTCCCTGGTGAATCATCTGCCGCGCCGCCGCCTGAAAGCACCAATGCACACCCGCTGCGTTGATGGCAAACATACGATCCCAATCCGCTGCCGTGACCTCGAGCAGCGGCTTTACCTGAACGATCCCCGCGTTTGCCACCATGGCAGTGAGGGGTCCAAGTGCCGAGACCGACGCGCTAACGAGCTCTCCAACAGCGTCTGGATTCGACACGTCGGCAGCGTGACCGAGAGCGCGACGACCCAGGGCTTCAATCTCAGACACGGTCGAATCGATCAATTTCTGGTTTTCCGGTACGTCATTGACGGTAATGTCGTAGCCATCCCGGGCAAGACGGAGCGAGATGGCCTTTCCGATGCCACGCGACCCCCCTGTAACGATCGCCATTCGAGGCCGGATCGCCGTGTGGGAAAAGAACCGTGGCGAGGCCGGGGCGCCAACCTTGGCGACTCGGAGCAGTTGACGAAACATGGTGGCCGGGAGAGTCATGAATTGTCGGTGAAATGCTGGAAAGTTTAGAGTGGGGAAGTTGCTAACGTTCTCTCTTCCCCGCTCATAGCCGCCCACCTTGTAGTGTAAGCCTCACACAATCAGTTGTGCAGATCGGATCAGACCCTGCGCCGGATGCGGGCACGCGGCGGGGGCCACAGCAGATCACGGGAGTTCCCGCCACACACCAGGACTTCAGTATCCAATCAGATGAACAAGCTAGACGGGAATCATCAAAGAGCATTGGCAAACACTTGTGGGAGGACGACCGGTCTAGTTAATTTATATTTATTCCGTCTTGGCATTTGCTCCGAAGTTTTGGAGGCACCACGAGGTGCAACCTCATGGATAGGCCAGGTGTTGTTTGGCCGAGACGGCTCAGCCAATCATGTAAACTCCCTCGTGGAACGCAACTTACGCAAGACTATGGTAGTAGTATTTTGAACTCTTGCAGATGCCAAGTTATTACCAAGATGATACTTCGTCCAGAATTGCTCGGTAAGCAGAGCCAAAGACCAGAGCAACAGAGTCAGCATGCATAAAGAGAGTATTGGCCCTCTCTCTGACGCTGGCAGACTGTTTCTATCCAGACAGAAGCTCGCCATGCTAGGCACTCGCATTCTCCTCGCCCTCACTTGGGCTTTTACAGCACTCGCTCTTGATCTTCACCGCTCCCGTCCCAAGAGCATTGATCTCCCCGAATCCCAGATCATCACCCCTAACGGTCCCCACTTTCACGAGTTCACCGAACGGTACTTACGAAGCAACAGTCCCGATTATAGCATTGTTATTATTGCCAATACGGAAGACGATGTCTCCAAGGCGGTAAAAATACGCTACGTCTCAGCATGTCTCCATCCCTTTTTCCGCAAAAGTTTCTGGCCATGGACCCTGGCGGGGTTTGGCGACTATGCAAGGCGGTATGAATATCTGGCTGCGGAATCTCAGTGGGGTTAAAATCACGCCTGACGGTCGTCATGCTATTGTGGAAGGCGGGGGTTTGGTTTCCGAACTGGTGAAGACGCTTGAAGCGGCAGGGAAACAGACCTCTTCAGGGCTTTGTCTGTGTGTTGGCGTAGCGGGATCAAGCCTCGGCGGAGGGGTTGGTCCGTTCATGGGGGAGTATGGTCTAGGTTTGGATCAAATTGTCAGTGCCAGAGTGGTGTTGGCAAACGGGGAGGTGGTGACGACGAACGACATGAGTCATCCGGATCTGTTTTGGGCGCTGAAAGGGGCGGGACATAATTTTGGGATTGTCACACAGATGACGCTACGCATTTATGATAAAAGGGAAGATGAGAGTTGGGTTGTGGCATTTCTGGTCTTTACCCAAGATAAACTGGAGGGTTTGTTTTCCGAGCTTAGCTCTAGACTTCCAGGAAAGCTGGGACACTTGTCGTATGATTTGCTCATGGTCCGGGATCCAACTGCTGATGCAGATAATGTGAGTTCTGAGAAAACCGCCATCTCTAAGAGATGAGTCTATTTCTAACATTACGTACAGGCTGTGCTGATTCTTCGGCTCTTCTCAAACAGCTTCAGCCTTGGAGAACTCGACGAATACATCACGCCACTACAAGAACTGTCTCCTATTGTTGTGCAGACTTTCACCACCGATTGCCCCGGTCTGATTCAAGAACTCGGATACGGGCTTGACTCAGCAACTTGCACGTCTGGCCACTACGGCGGGGTCTTTGGCATTGGCGTCAAGAACTATATCGTTTCTGATATTCGCAAATTCTAAAACCTCTTCAACGAAGCCACGTCCGCCATTCCAGAGTTTATAAACTCGCACGTCTTTATCGAAGCATACGGTACCCGTGCGATGCGTATGGTTCCGCCGAAACGTACGGGGTATGCTCATCGTCATTTGAATGCGTTGATGTGAGAAACCCAGTCCCTTTAACTCTTAACCAGTGAAAACAATCCATGGTTTATGCGCACCTAATTATGTATTGGAGACGAGTTGACTTGTGTTTTACAGAACCGTAGTTCTCAACTATGAGTCCCCAAAACCAAATCTAGATCTTGACGTCAAGGTAGACTGTTATGGTGAAAAAATGCGGGCTGCCCTGTTGGAAAGCCAGCCTCGCCAGGAGAGCTACGTTAGCTATGCGGGAGAACAGGAGACGGTGGAGGTTATGTATGGGTAAGTGCATCTTCCGTCACAGCGTATCTATACTAACAGGCCTACTAGACCTGCCTACTTACAAAATAACGGAGAAAAAAAAACCGAACTGACAAATTGTGTACGTTCACAGATACGAAGAATGGCGGATCAACAAACTGAGGCGCGTCAAGAGGGAATATGGCCCGGATAATTAGTTTGGGTTCTATGCGCCTATAAAGCCGCTACTCGATTTGTGAAGGTTATTGCTATTCTCGCTCCTCCCCCAGTTCTGTCAACCCGCAGTAGCCAAAATCCTGGGGATACTCTATTGATATTGGGAGTCCGAAATCATTATAATGAGACCCCCAGAACTGCTGCATGTGAGGCACAAGCCAGGTGTCCTCTACACCAAGACCACAAGGGTACGGCCCGATGTAGTTACTGGTGTGAAACGTGGTTGGAAAATCGGAGCCAATGTCCATCGGAGCTTGTACAGACTTATCATCTACCGCCCAGAATTCAAGTTCATCTTCAGGGTTCTCGGAGATCCCCAAAGATTCCGCTGGAGTCTGGAAGTAGGGTTGGGGTAACGCAGAAATGGTGGACGAAGGGGTTCTCGGCAGCAAAGACCGAGACGTGGACACGCCTGGCGGCGGCGGCGGCTCTTTGCCCCTAAACAAGAATTTGTGCTCAGGGGGGTTGTCAAGCTCAAACTCCTGGGGAATCCTATTCCTGGTTGGACAAGCTTCCGGGGGGTTTTCCACTTTGCGTATGCCCGGTGCGTCAGCTCCTGTTTTTTTTCTTTCTTTCTTTTTCTTCATGTTTGGATGGTGACTTACCGTCCGGCGTTAGGCCATGGCTTTCCCTACGGCGCTTGTATTTCCGAAACCTCCATTGGGCGAGGCGATGGACGTACTGCCTGGTCCTTTGAGCTAGTCAGCCCAAAAGCATGTGTCTTGGGAAGGAGAGTACTTGCGTTGCGGAGAAACCATAAGTGCAATGCATGATGTCTTTGACTTCTCGGAGACTCTTTCCTTGTTGCAGGTAAAGATCTTCTATGACCTGCCGGTGAACGGCCCAATGGGAATCTAGAAGCCGTGGGGCTTTTGGCATGGTTTCGTGTGCAAGTTTCAAAGTACCTATGGCGGTCGATGTCGAGTGTAGAGTTGGGTACAACAATGTAGAGTAGGCGGGCACCAACCTTAGGTATTGAACAAGCTCGTTTTCAGTGTGATCCTCGGCAGCGTATTTATCAAGTGTTGATGCTCTCCTTGAGGAAATCCTGATGCAGTTTACCCCTGATAAACAAAATCTCCGTGCATATAGGTATGTAGGTGTGAGCTTCGTTGTCGACATGACATGGACGTCATGATAGGATCCCTCAAGTTGTGGACACAAATTTCCACATGCCACATGGAACATTTCGCAACCAAATACAACAGCTGAAAGCTGCTTTTGGAATTCGTAACCGTCAAGTCCTGAGTTGGGCCAATCAAGTCGCGTAAACCAAATCTCCATGCAGCTATCCGTGGGGAATGTTCCGGGGAAAAAAATCCTGGCTCCTGCAAGGGGACCGCGGAGCTAGTTCCCCACCGATTGATCACATTACCATTTAGTGGAATTGCAGTCGCAATGGCCGCTGCGGATGTGATATGCCCAGATGGTACAGGGATACTTCATGCAAGGAGATTTTGTTCGGAAACCACGCATGGCCCATGTCCCGGGCCGCGCACCACCCAATAAGGCAAGAACAAGGCAACTGCCCCACATGACGGAGCTTTTATGGACGAGTCCTGGCATCTCGAGCGACGGACTTGAACTATGGACACGACCAAAGCTCTTCACTTCAATGCTCGGTAGTGACACCCCGAACTCAGCATGGAGCCATTCAGGTTGGAGCTCAACCCTTCCCTTCGGCCTCAGAGTGGCGAGGACTGGGACGCCCAAAGAGCTACACTTCAGGAGCTTTATCTGGCCCAAGACATGACCCTGTGCCAAGTCATGGCCGTCATGAAAGAGCGTGGATTTTCTGCAACGTCGGTGGACCCCCTCGATCCTCCCTTTCCCGACCTACCCCCCTAAACTTACTGACGATGACTTCGCTCCGAACAGAAAGCGGCAATATGAAGCCCGGTTCAAGAGATGGGGCCTCAGAAAGAAAACAACAGAGGAGGAGAAGATAGCAATGAGCCTGAAGCGAAAAAGACGAAGAGAAGAAGACAACAAGGACACGGAGTTTCAGTTCATCGCAGGCCGCCGCATCAACCCGCAGTTGATCGACCGGTTTGAAGTCAAGCGCGCGCGCAAGCAAACCACCGAAGTCATTGACAATTCTTCTCTGGGAGTGTCTTTAACTCGTAGGTATCTAGCTGCCCACTCATTCCGTCGCTTCTTTGATGTTTGTCCGGTCCTCTGACGACCATTCCCTGCAGCGGCTACCCCTCAGGACATACAGTGCAAAACCCCTTCGGTGTATTCCGCAGGCACAGACTCTTCCCCAGAAAACACAGCACCCGTGGTGGTTCACCCGGGATTTGATAGAATTGCCCAGCTAGCAAGGCCCGATTTCTGCAAAGATAATCAACAATCATGCGAAGACCAGGAATCACAATCGACACCGTCCGTCACAACCGTCATTCCGTCGCAATCCTTCGATCCAAATATGACTACAGTGGCACCAAGAGGCGGAGATCTTGACTATGAAGACGTTGGCATGGAGAGCTCTGATGAAGGTTTGGACAAGGAGCCCGGGGACATTGCCATGGCCGACATTGGCGAACAAGTTTTTGAGGTGGACAGCCACCTTTTGATGGAAACCCTATCCATCCAAGAAAGGTTTGTTCCACCTCAAAAAGGCCGGGGTCCCGATGATCTACAACGTCATTGTAGGTCACACAGCCACTCGTCAAGCGAGGCATCCGTGGCAGAAAGCGTTGAGTCCGAGGTGGAAATCCGCCCATCTGATGCCGTCACACGAACTGTTCGTCAAAGGAAGGCGTTGATGAAGCCCCGCCAAAGCTTGGATTCTGTTCAACATTCGCCAGTTGAACGGATGCAAGACATTAGTGATTTTCTCTGTCTCGACGGCACATACACTCCGGGTAGTGCAGTGCTGGAGGAAGCGGAGTTTCTTGCGGTCGCTCAACGGGGTGACCTCGCCGGTGTTCGCCGTTCTCTCCGCCTCTCTATCTCCCCTAATGTTATCTGCAACCAAGGCGCAACGGCTCTGCACTACGCGTCATACATGGGCCACGTTGATGTTGTTCAAAACCTATTAGCCAATGGAGCTTGCGCCGATACGCCTATCCACGGCACAGTGATTCACCATGGGAGACCAATTCAAGATCCCACCCCGCTTCGACTAGCCGCAGCCAGGGGCAACATTGGGGTAGTGAGACTGCTCCTAGAACCACCTCTTGACAAGCGTCCTGGTTACCTTGGTTCTTCGGAACCCAGCGCATCACTTTTCTGGGCCCTCTGCCATGGCCACGATGAAGTCGCATCCCAGTTGATTAAGAAAGGCGCGCGTCTTCACATAAGACCGCACACAGGACACACCGGGCCGGGGAACACAGAGGGATTTTTACTGCTCAGCTCCCAGGATTTCCGTGGCAAAGTCAAGATCACTGCCGAGCCGAGTTTGAGGTTTCTTGATGAGGTTTTCCGGACGTCAAACGACAGAGGCACTCCTGAGGTTGCTAGGAAAGACCACAATCTGGAGCTTGGGCAGTGTGCTCAACAAGGCGGCAAAGAGGTGTCATGCCCTCTGACCGTTGTAGAAGTCGACTATTCTAATATGAGATGCTGTATTGACCTTGGGCTTACACACATCATCTATCACCTCATGCCCTTCTTTGAGGGTTGCCGGGATGCTAGCGGGTGGGCACTTATACATTATGCAGCTCTGTCTGGAAACCCCGACATCATGCGAGCAATGATTACGTCTGGTGCCGACCCGAACATTTTGACTCCTGTCGGTAGCAGTCCTTTGCATCTGGTCGTGGGCCCGGGAGTGATCTCACCAATGGATACGGATACCAATGAGACGATTGAGATACTGCTTGAGAATGGGGCCATGATAAACGCCCCCGATCAGCGTGGTTATACGCCCCTGCACGTTGCTTCGGAGCAGCACAACGTCTCTGCAGTGTCACAGCTTCTCGGCTTTCAACGAGAAGACACTACCGATACTTGGCAATTGGCCAACCCAGATGCAGAGGATTTTGAAGGTTCAACCCCACTATTGCTCGCAGTCAAGGGCCACTCCAGCACACTCTCGACTGCGAAAACTGTCACCGAGCACTTAGTTTCCGTTGGTGCCCAAGTCAACCACGCTGACCAAGACGGGGTTACAGCACTTCACTGCGCCGTCCGGGCGAGAAATCTAGCGCTAGCGGTTGTCCTCCTTACTGTCGGGGCCGACTGCCGGCTCCTGGACCGAGATGGGTTTACGCCTTTGCACTTGACACTCAGCGAACCCTTGCCAGATATGGTTTCGAATAGTGGCATTTCTTTCTTTCTCCAAAAACGACTCCCTGCTATACATGCCGCGGACGCATTCTCCACTGGGGAGGAGATCTTGCAGACCATGTTAGCATGGTTGGATAACGGAGACTGTGAAGCAGCCATGAAGGCACACGGCCACGAGCTGCTTGTTCTTGCTGCGTCACGAGATGCGCTACCCGCGGCAGGGGCTCTCCTCGCTCGCGGCGCTACTACAACTGAGGGACAAGGGGGCGACGAGTTGAGGAGTGTATCGCTCCTCAGGATGGCTGGTTCACGCGGATGTCGGGAGATGGTCAGACTGATCCTTCGCCACGAAACAAGTCGCGTAGCGGTCCCCACGAATTGCGCACTGATCAATGGACAGGGTCTCACCGGAGAGTTTGACGAGTTTCTGAGACTTTTTGAGGTGTTCCTTGACGATTCCCAGGGGTCGCGAATTGTTCGAAATGAGTTCGATGCGATATGCCGAGAGAACGACCTGCGAGAAGGGCTTTATGAACTGGCCGAGGAGAGAGCGTTTTTGAAGCTGGCGAGATTCTTGGAGGGTAAAATCGGGATTGGATGTTGCAGTCCAGCAGCTGTCTTTGGGGACAGGCGCATTTAGCACCAACCCGAACTTCTTTCTCCTGTTGCATCACGCTCTCAAGCTTGTACCCTGAGCGGTTTTGTGGGACTATAGGGACGTTCCAGTGCACAACCCACATTTCATTACGCTCGCCACAATAGAGAGAGGGAGCAACATGGTGACAAAGGGAAAAATAGTTTGGGGTGGTCACGTGTCATGACACGTGCCACGGCCAGCCGACTGCCTTGGTCTTCAATGGCCTCGAAAATTCTTGAGGAAAAGCTGGATGCAATCTGGTGCGGCCAGAAGGCCTCCTTTTGAGATCCCAGATATTCCATGACATTCGTAGGGCCAAAGACACCATTGGCGATGGTTTCATAGAATGGTTGGTTGCATGTGGGTTAGTTGTGATGACAGCCGCCACAAGCGCAAGGCTTCATGCCAAGGCGCTAGCGAGCCTCGGAAAGTGGATCGCACGGGTCGTCCAAAGCCTAAGCCTGGTCATGTAATTCCTGCCGCAGGGAGCTGTCGAATGTACCTACCTAGTCAATCATATAACTTCATCCCCCTTGCCACACACACACACACCTCCAGTCATTGCAGTTTTCGTAGTCTAATCCCCGCGAAATTCATCATGTCCATAGTCGACAGAAATGACTCGAAGAAGGCTGAGAAGAAGAGCGTCTACTTCAATTTCGGCCCCGACGACTCGTATTTTCTAAGGATTGGATCACAGCACCGAAGGTATATCAAAAATTTGTGTGCGACACCGAGACAACTACGATTAACCCTTCTTTATAGTCTCGGCCGCATTGGGCCTGAGCAACCAGAGAGCTGGACTAGCGGTAAATGGCAATCGTTTGACTGTGTCGCTTGGACAGCAACATTCGGTTTCGCCTGCCGCCATGGCTCCAATCGCATCAACAGTACTTGCACGTTCCAATCTTGTGCCAGCACGAGAAATGTCTGATATCCACATGAAGGGATCAAAAACGCACCGCCGCCGCTGAAACCGTGGGTGCGCGACCGAACACACAGCCCATTGAGATACGTGGGCGGTGAGGAGAGCGATTCCTGGTTCGCCTGGATGCTGCACGGTGACCACATTGCAGGACCCAAGACTCCGCCCGGAATGAGGGACGCAGCAAACGAGGGAGGCAAAGTCTACACTAGCATCCGCTGTGCTGCGCTGGGCACCAGCAAATCGTGGTTGCTGATCTGGGAAGATGGCGAAGTACGCGCCAACCTCCAAGGGCAGTATAAGGAACTAGAAGAGAAACTCTCTGGACTCTCAGGAGATGATATCATCGTGAGTAGCATTCCCCAAATCCTTGGGTGGAGGTTTGCTTAATAATGGCTGACTTTATTACCTGTGTCAACAGTGGGCAGCCATCAACCCATTCAGAGCGGGCGACTACTTCCTCTACGAAGTCAAGAACAACGTAGCCTCATTTAGAGTCTCGGAGACTTTCGGAAAAGAACTCAATGATGCTCTCAAATCCGCGGGCATAACGACCAAAGACATCACGTTTAGCAAGAAAGCTCTGGTCAAGCGGCCGAAGACAATCCTGGAGAGGCTCAACGGGACTGAAATCGAAGCCGCCGTGGAACAGACAGTGGGGGAAAATATGAGCGGGTTGACGAACGCTATCGTTACAGTTGCCCAGATTGGTACTGCTCTGGTGGGAGCAGTGGCGTGCACCATTATGTAAGTTTTTTCGCCGCGATAGCACTACAGTGTAGGGGCTTAAATTTCCCGCCCATGGGCGGGTTGGGTTAAAGTGGGTTTGGGTACCCATGGGAAATAGCACCACTGTGATAATCTAGTAGAAAGGGAAAAAAAAAAAAAATTTCTTTTCAGCCTACTTAGTAGTAGTAATCATAGCGATTATCATAGCGTTTATTATAACTTATTTCTTTTTCTTTTTTTCTTTTCATGCTTTGCGATTACCTATGGGTAATTTCAACCCCTACTGCATCGTAAAATCTGGGATTTTCCCAAACGAAAATCTAAGCACCTGCGGCCACCATTTGCACCATGACCGAGCAACTCTACAACAGAGGCCTTCAACTGCACACAAAAGTGCCATTCTAAACAAGGGGGAGGCCGTACCGCATGAGCCCGCCAAGATCTCGCAAGCAAATCGGAAATATTTTGCTGCCTAGATGATCGTCCCCTTTCGTCTCCGGTTGCCCTTCCGGCCTCATAAGCTTGAAGCATATTTTTTCTTTTACTGTCTGTGCTCCCTTTTCCTTGTCTCTCCCTGGTTTTTGCACAGGCAGGTTCCCCCCCACTTGCTTATCCAGGGAGGGAGTGAGCCAGCCAGGCAGTTTTGCAGATTGGATAGCACGGGATGGGACAGAACCCAGATTTTGGGGGGGGGGTTTGAAAAAAAAAAAAAAAAAAAAAAAGGGAGCGAAAAAGG
>Ga0247765_1001159_pt1 | contig 14307 bp, 25 predicted proteins | sample UWRJL106311C6_FD_179949 | JGI IMG/M metagenome (GOLD analysis project Ga0247765, IMG submission 179949) | Plant litter microbial communities from Arlington Agricultural Research Station in Wisconsin, United States - UWRJ-L106-311C-6 | ecosystem: Environmental > Terrestrial > Plant litter >... | reverse complement strand
CTGCTCCAAAGAAAAAAAAAAAAAAAAAAGAAAAAAACCCGGAATTGCCGAATGCAGTAGGTATAAACGGCTGAGCTCTGTAATGTACTACCCACCTACCTATTTACCTACCTATGTAGAGTTCCTCGGTTTCACAATGGCTGAACTTGCAGCTAGTCAATTCGGTGCGAATCACATGAGTGGCTTTCAAGTTGTGCGACTTGATCTAACGTCAATCTTGACATCCAATATATGCATTATACCAGATTGCGCTTCTTAACATTACCCAAGGTGAAAATGAAATAAAAAGTAACCGAAACGAAGATACCAAGTACCTCCTCTTATCAGTACGTTAAACTCTAAACAGTGTCTGCAAGAGCGGCAACACCATTACCATTTCCGTGCAAAACAGCCGCGGGTGCAGATCGCTACAACTTTTGAGCTGACCCTCTATCAATTGGAGAACAACTATTGGCAGCACCTGCATATTTCCCGTCGGCCAGACCTACACAAATTGGGATGCAACAGTCCGTCAAACCCCTCTCAGCATGGCACGGGAGGCGTGCTGCAGGCGCGGGCTTGGCCAAGATAAGGCGCATGCTGGGAATCATTTTTATCAGATCAAACTTTGGGGTTTAGGGATCACTTGGATGCATCTGGGAAGGGGGGGGGGTCATGTCAGATTCTTGTTTGAGCTTGATATGATTCCTCATGAAGGAAGAATCCTTCCACAATCTTCAACCCGGACAAAGTTCCGTACCTATGAAGGGGCCTCTTCCCCCCTTCCGGCGGCCTCGAATGCACCGTCATGGTGTCATTTTCGAGCCACAAGTGTATCCGGGGAACCGCGAAATCGGCGTCTTGGCAGAATAGGCAACCGGGATGTGTTGTCCTGCACGAGTGGAGTGGGGGGGCTGGGTAGAATGAGGCAAAATCTAAGCGATACTACTCTACTGCGCGTGCAGAAGCGCGGTGCGGTCCGGGATTTACCATTTGAGCGACTTTGTAATGAAGACTAAGTAAAGAGGGGGACGGGCGTTTGCCCCAGATGGCCCAGAACAGTTACCCGTAGGGCTGGCCGACGTGGCCAAGATAGAAATTCAGGATTTAATTGGGGGCGGCCCGGTAACCGTTTCGTTCACAGTAAGCAACATCCATGAGATGATCTCACCCACATATACCCCATCCAACCAAGTTAGGTAGGTGCTTTGCTCATTTTTTTTGCAGCCCGAGAATATTACTTGAGTTGAGTCCAGATGGCTTATCCCGCCATCATTCTCACCAAACATTGACGACGGGAAAGTCGGCCATGACAACTCCAACTTTGGACGCGGGTTGGTCATCGAGCCGGACCGCCATGAGTGCGGGGCCGTTGACTACCCGTTTCACGGCGCCGGGAGACTGTCCGCTGGAGGCCGCCATCACCTCCTTCAATCCGGGCAATGGTCTTCGGCCCGCAATCCTGGGCTACATGCCTGGTTCTGCTTGGGCCAGCGGCTTTCTGGAACAATCCGCCATCTCCAACACATGTTATCCTTCAGGGAAGCCGGCTCAACAAGTCACGGGCTACTTCTCCCCGGGCCTCATCTGTCCGTCAGGTTGGACATCGGCCTTGACTTTTCTCAGTTCTGGGGTCTGGTACAACACGCTCGATCCCTGGACAGCATCTGCACCCGAAGTGTCCTCCAGAGTGTCAGAATACTTCCGGTCACTGCTCCCCGACGAGACTATGGTGTTATGCTGTCCCGGTGCCCAGTGAGTGTCTTCACCAATTAGAACCCGGACCTGCCGTGCCCTAACCCATAAACTCAGACGACCACAGTTCACGATCGACCCCACAGATTCCAATCTTCGATGTCGCGGCCACTACGCCGGTACCGTCGGCGTCACCATCAACGGCTATGGCGCCAACTCTAGCCCAGTCACCGCTGGTACCACCACTCGCTGGGTCTACAGCGCCGATCCCACCACCCACTCTCTCGTGCTTGCCCCCATCGGTGCCGATGCCCCCTCCTACACCATCACTATCCCCTTCAACTCCACCATCATCACAGGCTCCTCCTCCGTCACTGCGGCCATGGAAGTCTACCCAATCCAGCTCCGCTGGCAAGCCACGGATGAATCCCCCCGGGGCGGCAGAGGAGGAGCAACCGAAACCGTCGTCGTCACCGCGGCCGGCACGGCTATTTCCACGGGAAGTATCGCGGGCATCGCTGTGGGCTGCACGGCAGCTATGTCGCTGTTGATATTGGCTGTGTTTTTCATCTTCAGGTACCGGAGGCGGAGGCTGGCGGCCAGGAAGGCAGACAAGGAGAATTCTCCTGCGGAGCTTCCAGGCGATGAGAAGGATCCCGAGAAAGACCCGATTGAGCTGCTGGATGCGAGGAGGGCGGAGCTGGCGGATATGACGAGGTTGGAGATGGGTTCGGGCAGAGAGCACTGGGAGATAGGGGAGGGGAGGGACCGCTGGGAGTTAAATGGGGATGCTGGGTATTGGGAGTTGGGAGGCGCGCACGAGGTGCCAGGGATGTATGAGTTGGATGTGGAGGCACATAAACGTGGAGACGATGTCAAAAAGTTAGCGGTCAGCGGAGACGAGGAGAAATCTAAGTTGGATTGGGGCGAGGAGAAGTCAAAATTGAGCGATAAATTCGATTGGGAAAAGGAGAAGCGGGTCGAGAAAAAGGAGAGGAAACGGGGGGGCGACGAAAATGCGGAGATAAAACCAGATGACAAAAAGGAGGACGAGTTATACGAAACCTTCAAGGTGAAGGTCGAGCGTTAAAGTAAGAGATACCCGGTAATTAATGGTCGAACTTGGGAGCTCCGGTATTGTGAGGGGAAATGGGACCATGGCATGGCGGCGAATGGCGATCGGTCTTTTTACCGGGGGACCTAGAAAGATGTATTTACTTGTAAAGCGGCATTTGATGTTAATAACGACATTTCTCTGTTTGAACGGAGCGATGGCGGGGGGTGGTGGTTGCTTGCCAGCTCTACTCTTGAGTACAAGACGCGCCTTCCCGATTCTCACACAGCTTCACTCACTGAGAAGTACGTCATCTCCCAACGTGTGGCATCGGTATCCCAAGGAACGGTATCCCAAGGAAATATACTGCCACAACGCGCAGTCGTTCAATAAAGCTCGGGACCTACCGGTGCCAAGTACTAGCGACCATGGTGCAGTGCTACCATTCGAACCCGATCTCCGTTTACCATGTGGGGTCCGAAGGAGGTCCGGTCCCGGTGTGGCGCCCATTCTCGGGTGTCACAACGGATTCCTCCCCCCCCCCCGAGCTCCCGGAAGTACCGGACAGAATTTCCCCGCCCGAGATCGCGAAGCAGGAACCCCGCCTCCAGCAGCGTGCTCAAGGTTATTACCAACCCCTTGAAACAAATCCCAGGGAGCATGGAACCAGTACTTTGCTGCCTAGTTCAGTGTCCCCCTGAACTCTAAGCTGTCCCGTCCATGCCCAACACAAGTCCCAAGCATGCAATCTGCCCACCACCTTCAGTCAGGGGTATGCAAGGATCGTCACCCGTGGACGTCACGTACCTACTTAGGTAGTGCGAATCGAGCCTCGAGAGAAACTCGACCGACGTCTGCTGGTGTTTCCCTATGACGGGTCCACCCTCAGGCCGCAGAGCGAAATGTTTCTCGGGATTACATCGCAGTATCGGTTGAGAAGGGTGAAATCTGGAGACAAAGTGGCTGACGAAAGCTGGGCTGGGCCGGTAAAGGCACAGAGAGACGAGCTCACACGCGGGGGTGATCCTACCCAGCAAAGTGTGCTGGGAGCCCATACCGCGCCATTGAGGAGGGTGCACAGTCATCTCTTCGGGAAGACTAGCATGAGCGCTGTCCTGAGCTTAAGGTGGGAAAGAGTGTCCTTGGGCTTACCCAGCAGTGTCCTTTGGTCCATACTGGACCAGAAAAAACTGTGCCGACACGCGAGCTACTAAAAAAAAATGCCGATATAGAGAATGACAGTGAAATTCTGTGGAGTACGCGCCTGTGTTGAGGAGACCTAGGAAACAGGAGGCCTGGGGTGGCCCAACCAAACAGCCGCAGTGCTGATCCAACTATGTCCTTACACTAGATGTTAGTCTGGCCAAGTTCGCCTTATAGAGGAGTGTTTGCAAATTCTCTATTGTTGCTACTTCAGTCAGCTAGCATGTAATTGACCGCTGCTTTCTTGTTGAGACCCATGCCCGTTCTCGGACGCCTTTCCCAGTGCGAATACGTATACACAATATCATACACGTGCTGCAAATTCCCAACAACACCAATTCGCCGAGGACACTCATCTAGTTCACGGTGGGCATTATCCATTTGACATACAATTAGGCCCATTTGGCACTCTGCGACGTCAAGTGAACTCCCAGTTCGTCGTAGATGAGATCCACCAAGGTGGTATTGTCCCTGAGATATGCCCACTCGCCATACGCCCATTCCGGTTTTTCCTGCTGTGAGCCACCAATAATGACAAAGTCATAGCGCTTGGGACCGGACTTGGGTGAGGAGACCCAGATCTGCTTGTTGGGAGGTTGTTTGTTGATGACATAGGTGCCGATGTTACCGAACTGAATGGTCATGACACCGCCCTATCATGCACTGTCAGCAGATGGTTTGGGGAACCAAGGAGCAGGAAAGCATACGCTGTATTCCACGAAAACATCGGTGCGCTTTTCCTCAAGCTCCTCGAGGCCAGCGAGTAAGTCGTACATGAAAGAATCTGCGAGCTTGTGGAACTCCGCCTCATTTATTTTTGCCGGGGTGCGCAAGACGTTGGGGCCTTCCCCAGCTTCACCCCTAGGTTCCTGTAACTGGTTCGGAGTACTCGACACGAATCGGGGAGTCGAAACGAAGTTTGTGATCTTGCCTGACACTTGGAGGGTGAGGACAGGCCTGGCGCGACCGATTGTCATCAGCCTGGGAGACGAGAGACCGCGGAGGACCGCGCGAGTAGCTCTGACGAGGTGGGCCATGTTTGCTCAAGAGAGATCGGATTGAAAGTCTGTTGGTTTGTTCGATGAACGTATTTAATGTTGCCTCGGCGGTTGAGAGAGCGATGATCCGGAGTCTTCAAATGACGGAAGACCGCCTTTAAGGCGTTGGGGAAGGCTTTGAGCGTGCCAGCTCGAGAGGCATGAGATGGAAGCAGCTCTTGCAATTGAAGAGCTTCATTGGAAGCACCCCACTGAACCTTGCTTGCGGTGGCAGCGGCGCCGCTTTTCTGGGGAAAAGCACGCTAAGCTGGATGAGGTAGAGCGCTACGTCATCAGACCCCAAGCTTGCGCGGAAAAAAGAAGTCACGCCCTAACGTTTACCAGCAACCTGCAGAGGAAGGTGCTGCCCCGCCATCGCATCCCATCCACAGCGAAAAGCCCGCCCGGAAATCTCCAGCAAGGTTCTCGGTGCAAGACTTTCTAGGACACAAGTCGCGGGCATTTCGATTGGCAAAGATGATCAACGCGTTTCTGGTCTTCAACGGCCAAGGCCAACCGCGGCTTACTAAGTTCTACACGCAACTGGTTTGACTGCCATCTCTCGCAGCTTCTTCGTAAATCAGTCATGGCTGACCGTTCTTCTTCACAACAGCACACGAACATTCAACAACGCCTCATATCCGAAATCTTTACCCTCGTCTCGAACAGACCTCGTGGCTCTTGCAACTTTCTCCCCCTCCCGCCATTGCTAGCCGCGTCGGGCACCTCGCAGTCGGCATCGGAGCCACATAACGATGTGCCATCGCTCGTGACGTACCGCAATTATGCCACGCTTTACTTTATCATCATCTCAACGTCGACTGAGTCCCCCCTCGCCCTGATCGACCTGATCCAAGTATATGTGGAGTCCCTTGATCGACTCTTCGAAAATGTCTGCGAGTTGGACCTCATCTTCAACTACGAGACGCTGCATACAACCCTGGGAGAAATGATTATCGGTGGCGTAGTGATCGAGACAAACACAGATCGCATCGTTTCCGGAGTCAAGGCCCAAGGCGCCGTTGCGAAGCGCCCGGCGAACGAAAGCCGAAGTGGCGGCTTGGGCGCTGGGCTGGGGATGGGAGGGAACTTTGTCTGGCATGGCCGGTGACCCCGATCCTCCGGATGGATCAGAATGGTATCAATTACAAACAGATGTGGCGGGAGCACGCCGTAGACCCGCCGAGCCGAGTAGAGAGTGAAAGTCTCGCTACATCATTACATGGAGAGGGCCCAAAACGTCCGCGACTCTATCTTCCCAGATCGCCGCCGCCAATGCCGGGTATCCTAACGCCGAACTCCATATTATATATGTACAGGATTGGAATGTTGGCGACTTGAGTCCTTCGACCCCCCACCCACGATGTCGAGCTCATTTCCAGCTGTCCGACCGTTGCCGCATCTCCGGGGTGGTGCTTTGTGGTTTCGATTTCGATTGGTACTCAACGCCGAAGAGGCCCCAGAACCAGGTTCGGACCTTCCAGGAGCACAGTTAGATTAAGCAATATATACGCAGGAGAGCAAAGACATACATCATCAAAAGGTTGCTTCTCATTCCTCCAGTCCATGAAAAGGACGCTGTAAACCAGGACAACTGGCGAACGTCAGCACGTGAGAACATCCAGCAATTCGGGGTTCGTACATGATATCGTGAAGTACTGAGCAAGCTTCACCATTTTTGTCCATTTAGGTCTTTGTGCAATGTGTGTTATCCTCCTCTTGTACCGCTTCTCGAACCGAAGTTGCTCCTGAGGGGTGAGCTTCGAGAAATCCGGTGGCCACACTTTCTTCAGCTTCGTCGGGTTCGTTGCAGCCTCTATCTGCGTCTTCGGTACCCGCGCCATCCGGCGCACGAGTGTAGGCAGCATTTTGTGTCGTTCTCGTGGGACTGCAAACCAGAGGAACAGGACCAGGAAACCAAACTTTTGGCGATGATCCGTGCCAAGCTCGAGAAGCTGAGTCGCAGGGCCGAGTGTGGCTAATTGCGCTCGCGCCACACACCCTTTGCCTCACCTGAACTCACTGGGATTTGATTAGCGGGGCCCACCCCACCATGCATGAAGCAGTTCTACCCCGCGTACCCCTCCAAAGATTCCCATCCCCAACGGCCAAAATTCGACTCTGACTCAAAACATTTTGGCTGTATTCTGGCCGTTGTGAGACGCCCTCGAGTGACTCAATTCCCACATTTCGATTGCCCCCGGGCACAAAATCACTGCCAGACGACGAGATTCTGCGGTTTGAAATCCTGAGGTCGACTCGAAGCAAGTGCAAAGCGAACATCATGGCGGACAATCCAGTGCCCAAGGCCCTGGAAGACCCGACCATCTCCAAGACCAAGGAACTGAAGGGCACGGAGAAGAGAGACACGCTGATTGAGATCGAGAAGGTCGGTTGTTCAATGATGTGGAAAAGAGGTTCGCGATGCTGAACTTAGTGTTTGCGCAGAAATACCAGCTCAAATGGGAGGAGGAGCGAGTGTTCGAGGTCGACGCCCCTTCGATCGAGGAGTTCCCCCTTGGCTCCATATCCGCCTCAGAGCTTCGTGAAAAGTACGTTACGGTGCCCGATCACAAGTTATACATGCGTCAGGAGGGAACATGGCGCCTGCGCCAAGGAAGCGCTGTGTTCGGCGAGAATTGGGACTTACACGAGTTTTGCGATAATGGATCTCCCGTTGACGACTGGCGCACATAGGTTTCCCAAGTTCTTCGGTACAATTGCGTATCGTACGTACTTTCTTATGTCTTCAGGGAGCCTCGATATCTTGCTAATACCACCTGGCAGCGTACATGAATGGCCGCCTGCATGCTGGCCATGCCTTCAGTTTCAGCAAGAGTACGGACCGGTGTGATCCCCACGTTCCGGCAAGGTTTCTAACGCTCGGTAGTTGAATTCCATACTGGATTTGCGAGGATGCAAGGGAAACGGTGTCTGTTCCCCCAGGGATACCACTGTACTGGTGAGTCTGAAGAGTCCGGCATCGATACGTCTCACCGATGCCCGATCTAACACCCCATTCAGGCCTCCCCATCAAGGCCTCCGCCGACAAACTTGTCAAGGAAGTTGAGATGTTCGGACGGGATTTCGAAAACTACAAGGAAGAGAAGGAAGACGAGGCGCCCGCCCCAACACCTGCTGCAAAGGGTCCCAAGGAGGACTTGACCAAGTTCAACGCGAAAAAAGGCAAGGCTGCGGCAAAGAACGTGAAGGCGAAATACCAGTGGCAGATCCTGCACTCGGTTGGAATCCCAAAGGAAGAGATTCACCTCTTTGCCGACCCCCAATACTGGTTGGTGCCCTAGCAGATAAAGGGGTGTCACCAAAACTGACTTCTACCAGGCTTCAGTTCTTCCCTCCGGAGTGCAAGAAGGACTTGACAAACTTCGGTGCGAGAATCGACTGGAGGCGGCAATTTGTGACGACTGATGCCAACCCCTACTACGACGCCTTCGTCCGCTGGCAAATGAACCGTCTCAAGGAGCTGAACAAGATTAAGTTTGGCAAGCGGTATGTCCAACCTCTGATGCTAGTGTTTCCGCGAAACCAGAATGCGCCTAACTCGGCGCAGATATACTATCTATTCCATCAAGGATGGTCAGCCTTGCATGGATCACGACCGTGGTGAGGGTGAAGGTGTACTTCCCCAAGAGTACACTGCCCTCAAGCTCAAGGTTCTTGAATGGGCCCCGAAAGCTTCCGAAGCCCTGAAGGGCAAAATTCCTGAAGACGCCTCGGTCTTCTTGGTCCCCGCCACTCTGAGGCCCGAGACCATGTATGGCCAGGTCTGCTGTTTCGTTGGACCAAGCCTGACCTACGGCGTTTTCAAGGCCTCTGAGAAGGAATACTTCGTTATCACAGAAAGGGCCGCGAAGAATATGGCTTACCAGGGCATCTTTGCCAAAGAGGGCGTCATTGAGAAGGCTGCTGAAGTTCAAGGCTCAGATCTGATCGGCACCCAGATTCACGCTCCTCTCAGCTTCCATCCCACCGTTCGCGTCCTACCTATGGAGTCAGTCCTCGCCACCAAAGGCACAGGTGTGGTCACTTCAGTGCCGTCCGATTCACCTGGTAAGACGATTATTGAGCCCCCTTTTTTCCTCGCATGTGCTAACAGTACCTTAGATGACTTCGCCATGGTTACGGATCTCGCCAAGAAAGCCGACTTCTATGGCATCAAGAAAGAATGGGCCGAGCTGGAGATTATCCCCATTATCCAAACGCCAACATCCGACTTGTTGGCACCCTACTTGGTTAAGAAGCTGAAGATTTCCTCTCCCAAGGACGCCAAGCAGCTTCTGGAGGCCAAAGAGCTCGCCTACAAGGAGGGCTTCTATCAAGGCGTGATGAAGGTCGGCGACTTTAAGGGCGAGAAGGTCGAGGTCGCCAAACCCAAAGTCAGAGAACAGTTAATCAAGGCCGGCGAGGCTTTCGCATACTCAGAGCCGGAGAACAAGGTTGTCTCGCGTTCGGGCGACGAATGGTAGGATGGCTAATGCCTCGCTATAAAGTGACTTCACTAACGATTATCACAGCATCGTGGCCCTCATGGACCAGTGGTACCTGGACTACGGTGAGGACTCTTGGAGGGCTATTGCCTACGACTACGTCGAGAATAAAGACGGTACCGGCCTTAACACGTGGTCTCCTGACACTCAACATGCATTCAAGGGTGTAATCGACTGGCTGAGGCAGTGGGCTTGCGCAAGAACCTATGGCCTAGGTTCGAAACTGCCTTGGGATCCCCATTTCCTCGTCGAGAGCTTGAGGTAAATCCAAAACATGTATCGCGATGTTCTGAATCAAAGCTAACCCACATCCCAGTGACTCGACTATTTATATGGCGTAGGTTATGGTATTGATCTTACAGTCTTCTGTTCTAACACAATCCCAGTTACTATACCATCGTTCCCTGGCTCCATACCGACCTGTTCGGACGCGAAATGTGAGTTACGCTTTCACGCACGAAGGATCAAAAAGCTCACCTTACGAAACAGGGGCAAAGGAAATATCACTCCTGAGCAAATGATCGATGAGGTCTGGGACTATGTTTTCTGCAGAACTCAGTTGACAGACGACATTGTTGCGAAGTCTGGTATTCCTAAAGAGACTCTCGAGGCCATGAGGAGGCAGTTCGAGTACTTTTACCCACTCGACCTCCGTTGTAGTGGCAAGGACTTGATCCCCAACCACCTTACCTTTTTCCTCTACAACCACATCGGTATGTGCTCGTATCGGGAATGCGACGTTGGCCATTCTAACACTTCCCAGCCCTCTTCCCTCGTGAGTACTGGCCGAAGTCAGTACGAGCAAATGGACATTTGCAGCTGAACGGTGAAAAGAGTAAGTTGGGAATCACGGGCATTTAGAAGAAGTAGCTGACAATTGGCAGTGAGCAAGTCTACTGGCAACTTTATGACTTTGGACCAGGTAAGCAGATATAGTTGTCCCATCGTCGCTTTGCTGCTAACACCACGCGACAGGTTGTGAGGAAATACGGCGCAGATGCCGCCCGTGTGGCTCTTGCAGATGTGAGTAGTACTCTATCTCTGTGTCAAAGGCAGCTCTAAACTTCTACTAGGCCGGTGACGGAATATCCGACTCCAACTTCGTCGAAGATGTTGCGGACAACACTATCCTGCGATTGTAAGTGAACTCGCTTGATCTGTACAATTGACAACTAACAAGTTTGCAGCTGTATGCTTTCCCGGCCCCCCCGCCTGACGACTGCTAACACACTAGGAAGATACCAACAAAGAGTGGATCGAGGAGGTCATCAAGGATGACAAGCTCCGCACAGGAGAACTGAATTCCTTCCAGGACGCCCTGTTTGACAATGAAATGAATGCTCTTGTTGCTGAGGCAAGGAAGCATTATGAGGAGACGTCGTATAAACTGGCTCTCAAGGCTGCTCATTACGACTTCCTGAACGCCCGCGACTCATATAGGTCAGTATCTCAGTCATGAATTATGGTTTTTGCTGCTAACTGTCAACAGAGAGGCTTGCAATGCCGCGGGAATCACTCTCCACAAGAACCTGGTGCTCAAGTACATCAGACTCCAGGCACTGATTCTTACCCCAATCGCCCCTCATTGGGCCGATTACATCTGGCAGGAGGTTCTTAGAGAGCCGAGTTCCATCCAGCACGCGCTTTTCCCAGACGTCCCTGCTGCGAATCCAGCTCTTTCAGCGGCACGCGAATACGTAAAAACCACGTCTTCAAACATTACTTCTGCCGAGGCCGCTCAGCTCAAGAAAATGGCTAAGGGACGTCAAAGTGATTTCGACCCCAAGAACCCCAAGAAACTTACTGTCTTTATCACGGACGCATTCCCTTCATGGCAGAGCAAGTATATTGATCTGCTGAGGGAGGTTTGGGATCCTGCCACCAACACCCAAAAGATCGACGACAAGGAACTCAGCGGCAGAGTTGGCAAGATGGGAGAAGTGAAAAAGGCCATGCCATTCCTGCAAGTTCTCAAGCGCCGCCTGAAGGATGGCGAGCCTGTTAATGTTGTGCTTGATCGCAAGCTTATCTTCGACGAGAAGACAACTCTTTTGGTAAGTTTCCTGACTGTACGATCGCAACATAGCTGACGCTTGCATCAGGCAATGATCCCAGGTCTTAAGAGAGCCGCTGGCTTACAGTTAGTGGAAGTCATTCAAGTACAGGAAGGAAGCAAAAAGGGCAAGGACCTGACAAACAATGGTGAGGAGGTTGACGTTACTGCCCCAGTCGCCGAGTCGGCCCTGCCTGGTCAGCCAAGTTTCTTTTTCACGAACGTATAGACAGCGAGCACCCCGTGTATTCATGGTTAAAAAAAATTCAAGAGATCTATTGACTGCATTCTTGCCCCGCACCTGTGGAAGGTGTCTGTCACACCAACGCTTTGGTGATGTCAACCTGCCGTGGTATATGCGCTTTGTCATGGCAACGACTAGCCTGCTATCTGAATTACCAACAGAACCTGTATCCCTGACATGTTCGATGTGATGCTTGCCATCGTGAGTCGTTCGTCGGTAGTTTTCAGCTTGCCTCGCTGCAACATTGTTTCCAAAAAGCTCCTTTTACACAAATAACGCCGATCAGAAAATGAACTCTACGCCCACCCTCAATCTAGCCGCCCATACCTTCAGCAGAAACATCAGCCTCATCATTCCCACATCCACACTCGGACCGTTTCCCACGGAATCGGGAATAACAGGGGGACCCGTTACGCCATGTTTGTAACATATCTCCTCTCTCGCATTTATTTTATTTTATTTTATTTATTATGCATGCTGTGTTTGTCTTTGTGTTTGGGCTTAGGCTTCGGCTTCGGCTTGTGTATTTGAAAAGAGGAGACCCGACAAGTTTGCAGCTTGCTTACTTACTTTTTCGTTTTTACTCACAGCATTCACCATTACGGGGACGGTAGACCCTACGATCTCAGTGGGGAACGAAGGGGAGAGGTCCCGGCCGAGGCCGAGTAGGATTGTCGTGGCATTCATGGTGTTTAGCATGTTGGGGATGATGCTGTTCTGAATATTCTGTTTATCTGAGGTTTTGTTTCATGCGGTTGTCGTCGCCGATCGGGTTCGGGCTCTTAGTTGGAGGGGACTGGGTTGGGCCTATGGGCAGGCGAGCACGACGGATGGGCTATGAGGAAGCAATAAGGAGAAGCCAACCACAGTTTTCATCTGTAAGCACGAAGACAACATCGTATTTTTTCGTGGGTCATAGCAATAAATCATGACAGCCTGAGCTGGGTATTCTTGCAATACATGATACAACATCTCGTTTTTCATGTCCATCACCACGCCTGGTGAGTTACTGTATACATGACTCACTCACCGCGGCGTCCCCTTTTGACCTATTCCAGTGGCGTCAAAGTGTTTTATGTATGGCGACAAGCCGTAAGCGTCTCGCCCTGCCGATGATCCTGTCTATAATGCCATGGAACAAGAGCAACCGTAGAACGCTGGTCAGTCAAGAATCTCGGTGGCTGTCACAGCGCAACCAGTCTTATGTACGGCTCTACGATCGGGCTTCTGCTGCTTCTTTCCCACATTATACCGATCCTCCGATGTACCCTCCACCAAGGGAGTGAGTAGTATAGTTCGAGTGCGCAAAATCGTTTCCCGTTACCGACCAATGGTCGAGCTCGCTATTCGTCGTCTCACTCGTGACTGTCGCGCCTCTTGTCGTCATATTGAACTCCCGACGATTTAAGCAGCAACAACAGCCTGCTGCGCCTTCTCCTCTTGCGGTGAAACGACGATCTCGACGGGTTTATCCTCGGGCTTTGGTAGGTTATCCTACATGGAGTACATATCTCGTCAACATGACTTGCCACCAGCATTACCATGACAACTAAAGAAAGGGGGACCTCACCACCTCAAAAATCACCCGTATCATCAAACTACAGCTCGGACACACTGCTATGTCCGCTTCATCTCTCAGATCTGCCAGCGCAATCTCGAAGCGGTCGCCGCACGGACACGGGTAGTGGTAAATCTGGAGGGTTTCGTCGTAGGTCATGTCTTCGATTTCAACCTCATCGTAGATGGAGATTTGCTCTTCGTCGTCGGCCATTTTTTATCCCCACGTTGTCTCTCTTACTCTCCCTCCTTCTCTCTTTAACGGTATTGAACAGGGGAGGGAGAAAAGCAGTATTTGGAGCTCCTCACAAGAGATAGAAAAGCATAAAGCTTTTGTGTGGGCCAGTGGCGGATGGCTCGAAGAAAAAGAATTTGGAGGGGCAAACCCAATCACAGGGCCAAATTATGGCGGGGTAATGTTTGTGGTGCACAGTACATCACACAGTATGTGCCCCATTGCACGGTGCCCCTTTCCCAGCCGACCATAAGAGCTTCCCTTTTAAAACCAGACTGGTGAGATGCCTCAGTGAGGTTCAAGCTGCTCTTATCTAGGTGTTTGGAAGAGCAGGACCTTACCAAAAGAATGCCTTGGGGAGCGATCCGAGCCCAAGACATGCCATGCCCGAAACCAACTGCTGGTGACATGTTCTTCAGGTCCGCTGCAGGCATCATCACACACACTCGCCATTGACACAGCTCGATTTACACAATCTGACATATTAAAATTAAGCGAATGAAGAAAACTAAACAAGCCCCATCCAGCTAATGCAAGGGAGAAAACAAACAAGACACTAGAGAATAGGGGAGGTATCTGCCAAGTCGTCATCGCTCGTCGAAAAGCAAAACAATCTGCCTGTCCTTACCACACAGTCAACCTCCTTTTTCGTTTCTTCGCTTCCTCCCCATGCCAAGTCCTACAGTCATCATTTATTTTCCTCAGTGTGGTCGCCTCGACTCGTCCTCCTAGTTGGAAAAAA
>Ga0247765_1001158_pt1 | contig 14309 bp, 11 predicted proteins | sample UWRJL106311C6_FD_179949 | JGI IMG/M metagenome (GOLD analysis project Ga0247765, IMG submission 179949) | Plant litter microbial communities from Arlington Agricultural Research Station in Wisconsin, United States - UWRJ-L106-311C-6 | ecosystem: Environmental > Terrestrial > Plant litter >... | reverse complement strand
CGGCAGAACGCCGAAGCAGCGTCAACCTACCAGCAGATGGTGACGCTGTTTCCAAAAGATCCGCAGCCCTCGTTTCTTCTGGGCAACGTTCTCCTCACCCAAGGTCAGCAGGCAGACGCCCGAAAGGCGTTCGAACGAGCCGTCGTGATTTCTCCCGATTATTTGCCTGCCACCGAGAGGCTGATCGACTTCGAGATCGCGGATAAACAATACGCCGCCGCCATGGCGCGGGCCCAGCAGCAGATCGACAAGGATCCCAAGCAGGCTCAGCTGTGGGCAGTGCGTGCCAAGGTCTATTTGGCTCAGCGTGATTTTACGCGTGCCGAAACCGACCTCCTGAAGGCCACCGAGATTGATCCCAAGTTCGAAGCGGCTCATCTGCTGCTCGCTCAGCTCTATGTCGCGACAGACAGACAGGATCAGGCGATCCAGAAGCTCAACGCTTTCGCTGAGCCTAACAAGAGCGCTCCCGCGCTGCTGCAACTCGCCGCCATCTACGAAAGGGCGAAGAACTATGCTGCGGCGCGCGATACCTACGAGAAGCTGCTTGCCATCAATGGCAATAACGCGCTCGCCCTGAACAATCTTGCCGTCGTTTATTCCGACCGCTTCGATCAGACTGACAAAGCGCTCGACCTGGCCAAGCGAGCGCGCATGAACTTTCCGAACAACCCGAACCTTGCAGATACGCTGGGATGGGTCATGTTCAAGAAGGGCGATTATCGAAATGCCCTACCGCTCCTGCAGGAGGGTGCCGCCAAGCTCACGGACAACCCCGAGGTCCAATACCATCTAGCCATGGCGCATTACATGCTGGGCGATGAAACGGCGGCCAGGACCGCACTGCAAAAGGCGGTGCAGCTGCCTTCGGCATTTCCGCAAAAAGAGGAAGCGCAGCAGCGGCTAACGATTCTGACGATGGATTCGCAAACCCGCGACGCGCGCACAACCCTGGACGCCTTCTTGCGTCAACAACCCAAAGATCCCGCAGCGCTCACTCAGCTTGCCCGATTGCAAGCTCGGGAAGGCCAGGCTGGTCAGGCAATTGAAACCTATCAGAAAGCCGTCGACGCCAATCCATCGTTTGCGCCCGCTCTTCGCGACCTGGCTCTGGCTTACTCGGCGCGCTCGGCTGATGAATCAAAGGCATTCGACATGGCTGCAAGGGCGCGGCAGGCATATCCGGATGATGGCGAACTCACCAAGACATTCGGAATCTTGAACTTCAAGCGTGGGCTTTACCCGCAATCGGCGGAGCTTTTGAACCAAGCCGCTGGTTCCCGCCGCAACGATGCCGACATTCAGTTTTACCTCGGAAAGAGCTATCAGCAACTGAAGAGATGGGATGAGTGCAAATCAGCGTTCGAGCGAGCACTCGCACTCAATCTTGCTCCGGCATCGAGAGCGGACGCGCAGACGCAACTGGCAAATTGCTCCGAGCAGACCGCGCAGTGAGCCATTGAGGTCGTAGCTAGCCGGCGTCGATTGAATGGGATATCGACAGCGTGCCGGCGGCCGGACCTGATCGGGGCCTGTGCTGGTCGATACCTGACGGGAGTTTGAAAACGCGAATTGCCCAAACGATCGTTCGCAAGCTGCCGACGCCAACGATCCCGTTACGGTGAGTTCAGTCGACGTGCCCTAACTCCGAAAAATGTTGCCACCGGCCGCCAGCCTCCAAGCAAGGCTTGCCTTGTCAGGTTCTGGCCACCCTCCCCGACTGCCATCGCCGACGAGCTACCGCCATCCAGCAGCATGGCATCGCGGGTGCCTAACTTCGCGAGTTCCTCGAGAACAAGACGCGGCGAGGCCCATTCCGCGACGGTGAGAAACAGCAACTTGCGCTCCGAATCAATTCCGACGGCCGTTCGTGAATTGGGGGTTCTGTCGATGCCAGGCCATACTTTTCCGTTCCGCAATCCAACGCCCTGCCCGCCGATTCCCCACTTCGCCCTTTGGAGCTCTTCCGGCTTTGGCGGCTTGGTCGGTCGCAGATGCGCATTTAACTCATCGTCGAACCAGAGCAGGTAGGTGTGTTCCCAAAAATGGCTTGTGACATGGTCCGAAACAACTGTCTCGACACCATTTGCGAGGTCTCCCGGCAACCCCGGTCGCCAGGCAGGCTTTGAGACGAACAGGCTTCCATTGATGGCAACTGCAAGCCGCTCGTCCCGCAGAACGTCATTGATCCAGCGCAGTCGATACTGAAAGCCGCTTTTGACTGCAGAAGTATCAAGGGGGGTCACGTAGAGCTCTGTTCCCGGTGCCGTGAGATCGACGCGCACCCAATGCAGGACGCCGTGCCCCTCTTCGGTGCGCTCAAGAAGTTTGCAGCCGTAGCTGACGCCTGAAAAAATTTCCCTCGGCTGCGTCCCGCACCGCTCCTGATAAATGGAATCCGCGCCGGCAAAGAGCGGTAGCGCGAATGCAATCGCATATTTGGCAAAGCGATTCATGGAGCAGGCCATCACCGTGGCGGCATCATTCTGCGTCCAACGTGACGCGACTTATGCCGCCCTTGCTAACCCTGTTGCAAATCGCTTCCATTTTAAGACGGCCCGCGCAATTTGCTATAGAATGACGTTCTAGTCTCACTTCCAGCGTAGCCGCAGGCTGAGGACAGGAGTTTGCGAACATAGTTCGGTGAACGGCACGAAAGCCAGTACAGCACGACACGTCCCAGAACCGAAAGTCTCCTTATCAACCGCGATAAGTGCAAGCACAATGAAACTTCCTCAGTGATCGCTGGTTTCAATCATCAGCAGCAAGCAGACCCGATAAATCTGCTTGCCAACGTGATGGATCGGTGTGACCTGATCGTTGAATTCGCGTTTTCTTTAGATATTTGGGAGGACAGATCTCAAAGCGGACATCTAGGCCCCCGATGCAGCCCCGCTCTCGCGCGAAGCTCCAGCCGGACCCGATCCCTCTCCGGTCGGGCCGAGGCTCCAGGCGAGTTTGGATTCTCTTTGGCCTGTTGCTATCAGCCGTAGTTGCGGTTGTAACCGCCCTCTGGTTGCCTGAAGGCGTTTGGCCGCATTCGGTGCTCGATCAACGGCAGAGCATTGCGCCCTCCAGCGAGAAAAATGACCATCGAACGCGTCTGACTTTCCATGCGTCAAAAGCAGCCATCAACCAGCCGCTTCCGCTTGGCATCGCTTTGAATGACGGTACCGGTGAAGAGACTTTGGTTCTGACTGGCTTCGCCGCAGGTACCAGTCTCTCCGCCGGCACCGCATTGAGCGCGGCACGCTGGTCCCTGCCGGGACGCGACCTTGAAAAGGTGTTCGTCTCAGCTCCGGAAAACTTCGACGGTACCATGCAGGTCACCGTTACGCTCTACTCGTCCAGGCAGGACGTCCTCGAAACGAAGGAAGTTCGCTTCGAATGGCGCGGTTCGAACAAAGGGGACAAGCTTCCGGTGACGATATCGCCAGCTTACCGCCTCTCACGATAGCGATACAGGGGCGACAGTCGCCTGTCTGTACCACTCCACCGTCCTCGCCAAGCCCTCGTTCAGGCTGGTTTGAGGAGACCAGCCCAGCAAAGCCGTGCCACGGGTGCCATCGACCGTTTTATGAGGTGCCCCGTCCGGCTTGGACCTGTCGTACACAATTCGTCCATTGTAATTAACAAGCGATCCGATGCGTTCAGCGACCTCGGCAATTGACACACCCTTCCCAACACCGACATTAACGGGCTGCTCGCACGATTCACATGTCATGGCGCGGAACATTGCTTCAGCTGCATCATCGACGTAGAGCCATTCCCGCACTGGAGCTCCGCTGCCCCAAACGACGACCTCTGGAGCGCCGCGCTCTTGCGCCTCGAGAAATCTCGTCACAAGACCGCCAACCGCGTGCGAACGGATTTCGTCAAAATGGTCTCCAGGACCGTACATGTTGCTGAATACGAGGTTGATGGTTTGCAGGCCCCATTGTTTCGCATACGCCCAGGAGCCCATCCATGACAACTTGCGGAGCAGACCGTACACCATCACCGACTCATGGAGCGGACCGTCCCAAAAGCGGCTTTCTTCGAAGACCGTGAGCTCCGCCGGATAGACGCAATTGGGAAGCGGATTGACGATGCGCTTCACGCCCGTTCGATGCGCAGCCTCGAATAGATTGGCGATCATCGGCATATTATTTCGAAACATGTCAGCCGGTTGCTTGAGGCCAAACTGAATTCCGCCGGCGAAACTCGCACAGTTCAGGATGATCCTCGGACGAACAGCCTCGAATAGCGCAAGGGTCTGACTGAAATCGCGCAGGTCAGTGCCCAGAGACAGCGACGTTCGGGTGAATGCGATGGACGCCTCTTCCAACCTGCGGCACAATCGCTGACCAAGAAATCCGGTGGCACCCGTCACGAGAATCATCTTGTCTCCGTACGAAAGTGAAATGCGACGCTTCGCGCATGGACAATCATTCAAAATCAGTAATTTGATAAGACGACGAACTAGGCGAATTGGTACTATAGCTACCGAATGTCGGGACGAGAAGATGATAATTCCGCAGATGGAGCCTTGGCTGGGTGAGGAAGAAGCCACAGCGGTCCACGATTATATGCGCTCCGGTGGATGGCTTATGGAGCATGACAAGACGCGGCAATTCGAATCCATCATCGCGGACTATGTGGGGGCGTCGCACTGCATCGCGACGGTCAATGGCACCGTTAGCCTTACCTTGGCAGCCATCGCCTGCGACGTCAGGCCTGGTGACGAGGTGATCGTCCCCAACTACACTATGATCGCTACAGCGAATTCCGTTTTTATGCTCGGCGCAAATCCAGTCTTCGTCGATGTAGAGCCGGAGACGCTTTGCCTTGACATCGATCGAACAGAGGCCGCGTTAACGTCTAAAACCCGCGCCATCATGCTTGTGACCGCCAACGGACGCTACCCCAGAGCCGGCATCGGCGCGTTTATTGATTTGGCCGACAAGCACGGACTGGCTTTGATCGAGGATGCTGCTCAGTCGCTCGGCTCGCGCTTCCCGGATGGCCGCCACATCGGGAGTGTCGGCAAGGTGGGCAGCTTTTCATTCTCCGTACCAAAAATCATCACGACCGGACAGGGCGGTTGCCTGATCACCAACGACGACGAAATTGCCGACCGCCTTCGCAAGCTAAAGGATTTCGGCCGCGCCGGCGGAGGAACGGACATCCATTCAAGCATCGGGTATAATTTCAAGTTTACCGACTTGCAGGCGTGTGTGGGTCTCGAACAGATGAAGAAGCTCGAGTGGCGAATCGAGCGCAAAAGGGAGATTCTGCTGAAGTATCGGCAAGCGCTCCGCGCGGTAGCGCCGGTGAAATTTTTCGACCAAGATCTGACCAATACGACCCCCTGGTTCATTGATATTCTTTGCGAACGGCGGGCCGATCTTCAGGAGCACTTAAAAAAACGAGGGATTGGCACTAGGGTCATGTATCCCCCCATCAACAAGCAGCAGGCCTATCAGCGTTCCGGAGACCATCATGTCTCTGGGCTAATTGGGCAGCAAGGCCTATGGTTGCCCTCCTCGTCTAAACTGACAGACCAGCAAATCGAAACCGTTTGCGAGTCCGTGGCGGAATTTTATAACTGACAGCTTTTATGCCTCGCGTCATTTTCCTGAATCGCTTTTTCCATCCTGACCATTCGGCCACGAGCCGGATGGTGAGCGATCTTGCATTCGAACTGGCATCATCAGGCATGGACGTTCACGTCATTGCCAGTCGACAGTTGTATGACGAACCGAAGGCAAACTTACCTGCCTACGAAATTGCTCGGGGGGTGCATATCCATCGGGTCGGCACAACCAAGTTTGGTCGAACAAGGCTACCTGGCCGCGCAATGGACTATTTGTCTTTTTATTTCACGTCGTGGCGATGCGCCCTGTCGATCACGAGGCCGGGTGATATCATTGTGGCCAAGACTGACCCGCCAATGATTTCATTGATCGGAATGGCGGCTGCTAAGCAGCGACGTGCAAAGCTGATCAATTGGGTTCAGGACGTATATCCAGAGATTGCGATTGAATTTGGCGTCCCGTTCTTGATCGCTCCGGTTCGGCGGTTTCTTTTCTGGTTACGGGATATGTCTCTGAAGGCGGCGACAACCAATGTCGTGCTCGGCCAGCTCCCGGCCAAGCTGGTTTTATCACGCGGTGTTCCTTCGAACGGTGCGACAATCATTCACAATTGGAGCGATGAAGACGAGATCGTTCCTATCGCGCACGCGGACAACACGCTGCGTCAGGCGTGGGGCCTTAGTAACAAGTTTGTCGTGGGATATTCGGGAAATCTCGGCCGGACGCATGAGTTTTCAACCATGCTATCGGTGTCGGAGCGATTCAGGAACGACGACCGTATCGTATTTCTCGTTATAGGAGGCGGCCATCAGAACGACGGCCTCGCCCACGAGGTAAAATTGCGTGGCCTCGAACGGTCTTACATGTTTGCTCCATATCAAGATGCAGGCGCGTTGAAATATTCCTTGGGTGTTCCAGATGTGCACTGGATTTCGCTTCGACCGAGGTTCGAGGGACTCATCGTGCCCAGCAAGTTTTATGGCATCGCCGCCGCCGGGCGGCCGATGATTTCGATCGGCAGCAAGCAGGGAGAACTTGGTCGCCTGGTGGAGGAGCACCAATGCGGCTTTGCGATCGAAGAGGGAGATGTGGATTCGCTGGAGAGCGCCATCGCTCTTCTATCCCGCGACCCCGATCTCTGCTCAGAGATGGGACACCAAGCTCGATCGATGCTTGATCATCATTTCACGCGTCGCCAAGCATTTGATTATTGGCGAACTTTGATCTCAAAAGTCGAATTGGGTCAGCCGCTCTGAACGAGCTTGACTAAAATGGTCATTAGCAAGGTGACCTTGGTGCCACCTCGGCCTTGCTGGCCTCAACGTAGTGCTGAGAATGTGTGAGAGCGCGATAGTTGTGGTGAACGGTCAGGCGACCTCATGCCGGCCGAAAATGCCCGCCCTAGCCACGCACGGCCGAGCGCTTCACGACCTCGGCGCGGACCGGCGGTGTGGGCTCGATATCTGCGGTCGCCTTCGGGAGCGGCGGCGCGCTTTCCGGCATCACGAGACTGCTTTGTTTGGCTTGCACCTGAGCCAGATCCTCCACGGCTTCTGCCGATCCCATATAGTTCCGCGAGAGTGTGCGAAGCGTCATAAGCGCGATTTTTGTATCCAGCCACGGCGACGCATTGCGGACGTACCACTCGTCAAACTTCTCCTTGTCTTCCTTGCTGAGGAGCTTCGCGCCATTGACCTGCGCCCAGCCTGTAATCCCTGGCCGGACTGACAGCCGTAGCGCTGTATTGGACGGCTGATCCTCAGGCAGCAATGGTCGAGGACCTATCAGCGACATATCCCCGAACAGCACATTGATAAGCTGAGGCAGTTCGTCGATGCGCGTGGCTCGCAGGTAGCGGCCAATCACCGACGGCTGCCGATCCCCCAAAGCCGGTTTACCCTTGGAATCAAACGGTGCGCGCAACGTCCTGTACTTGTAGATCAGGAACGGCAGTCCCCTCCGCCCGGTCCGCTCCTGCCAAAACAGGACAGGCGAGCCGACGTCGATCAATACAAGCAGCGTTGCGATCGCGAAAAGGGGGAAAAGCAGGATCATCAGCGCAAGCGACCCGACGATATCGATCGATCGCTTCAGTCTGAGAAAGAGATGGTGCCGCTGACCTGTGTCCGTCGCAGTAACGACCTCCACGCTGGACGGCCCCTGTTCTGTCAGCCCCAGCATGCGCGGCAGATAAGACAACTCAAGTTGTCGCTTTTTGCAGACGCGCTCGACATCATGCAAGGCTGCGGAACTAAGAAGGTCCGTATCGCCGGCGAGGATCACCCGATCGATTTGAACGCCGTGAACTGCGAATTCAGCGACGATGACATCGAGTTCCTGCGGTGTCCCGAGGACCTGCACGCCACCAAGGGTACGGCCGATCGCGCCCGATTTTTCTTCGAGCACCGCAACCACACCCTCTTGATTCGGAGCGTACGCGCGCAACATCGAGATGAATGAGGCCGCCAGACGATTGGCGCCTATTACGATAATCCGCTCCCGACGCAGCTGGTAGTCACTCGCCCGCCTCTCATTGCTTCCAACTCGCGTCAAAATTCGAACGAAGACGAGGCCGCCGGCGAGCAGTAGCCCATGATACAACGGGACCGAGCGTGCGATCCCGTCGAGACGCGTCAACGTGAACAGAAGCCCATAGGTCAGGAGCTGCGCGAACAGCACCGCTTCTGCAATGTCGAGCACTTCATGTGCGGAGAAATGTTGAGTTACTGTGTTCCGAAGTCCGAAGGCGAGATACGCAACGACCGCAAACCCGGTAGAAAGCGCGCAATAAATTACTATCGCGTTCCAGTCGTGCTGCGCCAGGATCAAAGCGTCGCCCATCCACAACGCAAGGAGGGAGGACGCCAAGGCCCAAAACGCATCCCATATCGACACGTCGACCCTTCTCTTGCGTCGCGAGGTCGGGGATGGAACAGCCATGTCGCCAACAGCTCCTACTAAAAACAAACCTTGGGTTGGCGCGCGGTATGTTTCGGTGCAATTATTACTCTTTTTACACCTTATCGAGCCAAATGTCCGGCTAACCTTTAAGCTTGTCCCGCGGGTTTTTCGAGCATGGCGGTCATATCAGCTGGGGCTATCTCGAACGGCCACAAATATTGTATTGAATAGATTTAATTGTGGAAATCTTTCTCGCTGCCGGACAAATAGCGGGCCCAAGCAATCTTTGTAGAATTCACAAGGCTCAAGACGCGTGAGACTAGCCGAAGTCCTTGGTTATGCGGGCTTATTGATTTGGCCTTGCGATTGCGCTCGGTGGCGGAGGAAAAGTTCCACTCAATTCGAGCTTGTAGAAAAGCGCTCTCATATCAGGGATATTTATAGTTGCAAACTGATCCCGCGGTACTGCGATCGTCGCAATTTTTGAAAACGGGCCGGTAGCGGTTGGCGCTGAGTAAAGATTATAATTTATTCCTGGTTCGAGGCTCGACGTCTTTATTTTGAGAACACCGTCGACGAGCGTTGCCCGGGTCCCGAAAGGCCTCGCGAGCGGGTCGCCCACGAAGACGCCTTGTGATGGCTGTCTGATCGATTTAGTGTACGCTTCCAGCGCTGTGTTGCCGCGAAAGTAGCTCTTCACGAGCACTGAAGCTGCGGGAAACTTGTCGGCATAGGCGCATGGCTCCGTCACTGTGCCGTAACTTGCCGTTACCCCAGCTTCGAGCCAGCGAAGTACGCTCATTTGCTCCGTCCCAAACAAATTGCCCCCGTTGGATGTAAGATGATCTGCCAGCGCCCCGGGAACATACGTGTTTGTGTTCAGTCCCGAGACGTTCGCTGAACCCGTCTGGTAAAAGAGAATGTTGGCCGCGTTTTTGACCTCTGATCGCCCGCCGTTCGTCGAATGATCGAGGTACGTCAGCGCGAGTGCCTCCGGACGATTCCAGTATTGAACTGTCGCCTGAAAGTCCTGCAACCGGGGGCGGCTCCTCAAGCTATCGGCGGTTTTCACGAACCAGCCGTTGCCTCCAGGAAGGCTTCGCTCTGCCTTTAATCCCTTGTCGATGGTGGCCTTTACACTTGCTGTGCTTACACCGGCGAGCATCATGGTAGGCCGAATACCGAAGTCCGTATGCGGCGCTGTCGACGCCGAACCGTAATACCGGTTCACCGGCATCACGCCACAATTGTTGCTGGTGAGGGAAGCCGCGTCGATGCCGAATGCAAAGGCGCTCGTGATCGAATAGTTGGTGGGATAGTAGTTAAATCTCGCAATACGAAAGGGTTTGCTCCAGGAGACGACAAAGGCCTGAATTTCAGGACCTGCAGCCGCATCCACCTGCGCTTTCAGCGTAGCGAACTCGGCTGGGTCAATTCCGTTATTGGATGGAAGACCGGGATGAATTCGATCCTGATCAAAATTCAGATGAATCATGTTCCGACTCGGAATTTTCCGTACCTGTTGATAGTAGTTTGCCACTTCTACGGATTGCGGATCGTTGTCGTTGATCAAGACCGCTATTTCTGAAGCTTGAATGCTGCTGCGGGGTACGATCAGCGTTGCTACCTTGACCGAATTTGCGTCGAGGACATCCAGAGGCTCGGTCTTCTGCGGGGGCTGTGCGGCCACGAAATTCGGTACAATCAAACTGAGCAGCATGAGATTGGCTGCAGCGGACGAGGCGCGGCCGATCACTGACCTACGATTGATCTTCGTGAGCAATCTGAAATACTTGCCGGGCATTTCGACCTCGAAAACTTGCGCCATTTTGCCAAATATTCCACAAGCGCCAAGGAGTATTTCGTCCGGCTAAGCGCGTCGTCGACTCGGGGGCACCGGAGACGCTGAGATGAAGTCTTCGCGCTCATCGCAGCGCGGTGTGCTTCTTCCGGCGCGCGAGACGCCTCGCGCGGGAGCATGAAGGCACTCGCTGCTAAACGCCCAACCGTCGAAGTGTCTGCTTGACGGCTTTGTTAACACCAAACCTTCGAAGTGTCTGCCGGACGGCCTCGAACGTCTTGCGTCCCGACTGCAGCACTGCTGTCGGCAACCATGGCGGTCGCCAACCACGGTAGGCGGTTTCGTCCAGATTGCGATACCACTCATTCACCCAAGGATGCGAACAGTCGGCCTGCCACGGCTTACTGGCTTGGGAGTAATGAATCACCCATGGGTCGCTACGCAGGATATTGAGGCGTTCACGTGAGTAGGGAAGCAACGCAGCATAGACGTTGGAGAACAGCTCTGACTGCTGATTCCAGCGCGGATCAATCGAGCGTATGCGCGGACCGAATGTTGCGTTTAACGCCTCCTGGTCCGCAACAAGCGGGTGGTCAGGATCACATGCCCGCGCGTATCCTAGGGCAATTTGCCCGATTTGCTCGCGCCGCCATGCAGTGAGGTCCATGAGGATCACACCAGCATTGAAGTTGATATCGGAGGCCGCCCTCCCAGACTCGAACCACCCTCCCACGCCCCACAGTGAACAGACGAATGGAGTACCCATGGCCTGCACGGCGAGCGCGACGGCGCCGTCAAAATCAAGATCATAGAGTTCGCCAACACAGCGTCGAACGACCAAGTCGCAGTCGAGATAGAGCACGCGATCGACGTGTGCAGGCAAGACGTCCGGAAGCAAAAGTCGAGCGTAAGTGGAACGAGTGATCCAAGGCCCGCCAGGAGGTAGCCCAGAGACAGCCTCCTTCCTCCCAGTGATCCAACTCACTTTGACCTGGGGGCTAGCGAAACTCTCCTCGATCTTGCGCCGGTTGAGTTTCGAAATGCCCATGTCGAGCACGTAAAGCTCTAAGCTGCGATCTTTCCCAAGGTGACGGATGACACTGCCGCCGGCTACGGCGAGCGGCCGCGCATATCCATCGTCGGTTGCGAAAGCCACTCGAACCAATTTGCTGGACATAGAAGCCTGCCCGATCCTGGAGCGTCGCTTTTTCCGCCTAAACTGGGCAGATCACACAAGTAACCGAGTTCCGGGCCTTGGGTATGTGGAAGCAGGCCTGACGTCAAGAATTGATCCACACACTTCTCAGGTGAATATAGGTCTGCGGGTATTTTTCTGACTGTTGGGGGGACCCAAACAGATTGTGCGTTACCTGCTTAGTCGGAAATCTGGATATCCTCGGTGTTGATGTCGACCAGCCCTGAAGACAGGCTCGATACAGCAAGTGGCTAACGCGCCCTTCACAGCTGCCCGGTCACTGCAGTCGGAACCTCCCGCTGCATGAGTTCTATTGCAGCGAAGGTCACCCCGGCGGTGACAGCGGCTTTCCCGCTCCGGGGCGCAAAGAATCTGCGTGACGACTCAAAATCTAGAACGCTATCGCCCGCGCGGTTGGCAGATGCATCTCAGGATATGGTTGCCGATATCTACGGCAGTTTATGTAATTGATATTCCTTGTAGATTGTTCTCGGCTGGCTGCATCCACCCCAACCAAGGGTTGTTCGGTGAGACACCCGATCCAACAGCGTTGCAATGCCGCAATATATTTAGAAAGAATTAAGACCTCCGAGGCCAACCTGCTGACGGAGGTTTCCAACGTGCAAATGATCGCTTTTATAATGCTGGGTATCGGAGCGGCGCTCGGCCTCCGGTTCAGAATATTTGTGCTCCTGCCAGTGATATTGCTCGGTCTATTCGTTTGTACCGCTATCGGGCTCGCCCAGGGCACAACGATCTGGTCGATCATGCTCACCAACTTGATCGCCGCAACGTGCTTGCAGATCGGATATTTGGGCGGCGCCTTGCTCAAGTTTCGAATCTTTGCTGGACGGTTTGATGGAACCGGAAGTTCTCAATCCGCCCGACCGTTCGCCGGCTAGACGTCTCCCAAATAGTAGCCCATGGTGGACCGCCCTGCCAGCCATGGCTGGCCTTGGCGATACGAGCAAAAGTTTCAGTCTCGTTTTCAATCCATTTGCTGTAAAGACCTGACCAGCGGAGGGCTCAGAGCGGGCCCTTGTAACCGGACCGGTAGTTAGGAAATGTGGAGGCGCTTTCGCAAGGCGGCTGAAGTCAACTCCCCCAAATTGCCTTCAGGCTCACGCGTGTATGCGATCGGGGACGTGCACGGACGCGCGGACCTGCTGCAGGAAACGTTCTCCAGGATCGACAGACACCGCAACGCTCATCCGATCGGCAACGCCCTCGAGATCATGCTGGGCGACTACATTGATCGCGGACCTTCGTCGTTCGAGGTGATCGAACTTCTTTCAGCGCGCGTTCGTGGCGGCACGATCTGCTTGAAGGGTAACCACGAGTCTTTTTTGCTGGAATTCCTGAAGGATCCAACCATCCTCAGCGCGTGGCAACGTTGTGGCGGCCTCGAAACGCTGATGTCTTATGGACTAGAGCCTTCCCTCGACCTTTCTCCCGAAGATCAAGAAAGCCTCGCCGCCTCGCTAGCCGAACGATTGCCGGCACATCACCACGACTTCCTGATCGATTTGCCGCTGTGCTTTACGTTGGGCGATTATTTCTTTGTGCACGCCGGTGTACGGCCGGGAGTTGCCTTGCCTAACCAGCGTGCTGAAGATCTTCTCTGGATCAGAGACGACTTTCTCCGCCACGAGGGCAGCTTTGGGAAATTCGTGGTTCACGGTCATACGCCAGTTAGCGAGCCCGATATCCGCAGCAATCGCATCAATATAGATACCGGCGCATTCGCTTCTGGCAACCTCACCTGCGCTGTGTTTGAAGATGATCAAATTTCGTTCCTCTAGCTGCGAGCGTATGATGGACGATAGGTCCGATGTGGGCAGCGCGACCATCGGATTTCGGAGATAATACGCCGGTTCAGAATTCAGGACGACGCGTCGCGCTGATTGCGGGCGTCACCGGCCAGGATGGCGCCTATCTTTCCGAATATTGGCTCGGCCTCGGCTACATCGTACATGGCGTCAAGCGACGGTCGTCCTCTTTCAACACCGCGCGCGTCGTCTCTACAAAGATCCTCACGTCGGGCAAAATTGGTCAAGGAGACGCTTGCGACCGATCTCGAAGAGGCCAGGCATGGGGCTACCAACGGCAAATATCCGTTTGAGTTAATGGCAAGGCCGTCGACGCCGCCTCCCGTCCACGAACGGATCGATGGAGTCGCGCTAGCTGAAGATCAAGGTTAGCGCTTTCTTAACTCAAGCAGGGTAACCATCGTCTTGTCGGCGTCGTGTTGGGCGCGGGCTGCTACCCCGCCGCCACAGGGTCCGGCTGCGTCGATCGAGATCTGCACGGGTTTCCCCGGACAAGCCACTGGTAAGGGAAAGCCGCCGCGAGGTTTGTGGCCGATACGCAACAGCATTCCCTGAAATCGGCGAGCATGGCGCCGCAACCCTACGCAGCCGCGATGGCTTCGCATATGGTCGCCCGCGGGCTGGGGCAAATGGATTGGGATTTTCAGTGAGAATTTGGCGCGTCATCTTGGCCCTGCCTGTGCTGACCTTGACGCTGGCACTTGGCGGCTGCGGCTGGATGTCGGTGAGCGGCCCTGCCGCCACGGACATCATGGCGGGCCAGCGCGACCCGATGAGTCTCAACTACGCGGTCGTCAAGCTTACTCCCAAGATCATCGGGGTGCTGTCCAAGAACCTGCCGCGCCTGTCCACCTTCGTAGGCAATCAGCGGCCGCGGGACATCACGTTCGGCGTCGGCGATGTGCTGACCGTCACGATATTCGAAGCCGCTTCCGGAGGCCTTTTCATTCCGGCCGAAGGCGCGGTCCGGCCGGGCAATTTCGTTGCCATTCCGAACCAGGCCGTCG
>Ga0247765_1001157_pt1 | contig 14315 bp, 15 predicted proteins | sample UWRJL106311C6_FD_179949 | JGI IMG/M metagenome (GOLD analysis project Ga0247765, IMG submission 179949) | Plant litter microbial communities from Arlington Agricultural Research Station in Wisconsin, United States - UWRJ-L106-311C-6 | ecosystem: Environmental > Terrestrial > Plant litter >... | reverse complement strand
GAGAACCCCCCCCCCCCCCCTTTTTTTTTAAGGCCCAGTCTAGTTACATAGGAACTGAGTCTGCCTTTGCCATGCCCTCCCTCCGTTTTCTCCCCCTTGTTTCCTCCCTTATTATCTCTGTGCCTAGCTCGCCAATCCACCCTCCTTAGATCAGGCACCTCATCGCTACAGAGCACCGAGTGCGGATTCGATTCGGCGAACGGACGACCAGACGAACACTTCCACAGCACTCTGTCCAAACCAACCAGCCTGCCCATTGTTCTCATAACTCGCTCTACCTGTCTGTCAAAGTAACATTGCGAAACCCATCCGTTCAACAGACCTGCCCATCGCCTCCAGCTAGCCCAGCCCAATTCAAGACATGTATGAGAAGAGCACGACCAGGGCCAATCAACGTTTATTGCTTCAGGGTCGCCACAGCTTGCTGGAAGCCGTACAAAACAAAATGCCAATACGCATGCGCGACGCTCCTCTTTTGAATAAGAAACCAAAACAAAAACAAAAACACCAAACAAAAAACAAAAAACAAAAAACATGGGTATCCTAGTTTGATCCGCGTGTATTCATCAAGCATGATGCTCCGTATATCCCCAGCGCACCAGTGGATGCCCTCCATAACTTACCATTTCAAACACCCCGTATATTATTGCGAGTCCCCTCGTCCACTCGGTTGATCCGTCACCCCAACACTCCCAATCACAATCTTCATCTTCTCTAGGAGCTCGGGCATGCGATATGGCTTGACTAGAACGTCGTCGCATCCGGCCTCCTTAGCCTCCAGGATCTGTTCCATCCGGGCATTGGCGCTGACGGCAATGATGGGTAATCTACCGCCGACTATTTTACCCTCGAGCTCTAGCTGACGTATGTTCCGCGTGCATGTCAGCCCGTCTTGGATCGGCATTTCAATATCCATGAGGATAATGGACAAAGGGAACACCTGGTTGTCCTTGGCTTCGCCGGCGCCGTTGGGCTCATCGGTATTCAGGTACCGATCCGTCCGCCGCAGTTTGTCAAGACATTCGACCCCGTGGTTGGCCACATCGACTGTGAAGCCCATGTTGACCAGCCCGCGTCGAGTAATTTGCTGGTTAATTAGGTTATCTTCGACAACAAGAATTCCCCTGATCTGCGGTGGCGACGATGGACTTGGGTCCCTGGTCGGGCTTGCCGTGGCCGGATTAGGGCGTTGCATGCCAGAGGGGGATGAGGAGCTGCTGGCCGTGCTCGATGAGCGGTTGTGGCGAAGACCAACAGGGGGCATTAGCTTCTGATACTGCTTAACAGCATCCTTAGCCTGCGCGGCGGCAACCTCGGCATCGTGGATTGCCGTCTCACTCGGAATATAAGCCTCAATGTAAAAGGCAAACGTGCTGCCCACACCCGGCTGGCTGGCCACACCGATGGCGCCATTTTGAAGCTCTGTCAGTCGGCGGCTGATGAAGAGACCCAGGCCTGAACCACCGTACTTAACGTGAGTCCGGCTGGATGCCTGAACAAACCGCTGAAATAGACTCTTCTTCTCGTCCTCGGTCAGCCCCTGACCCGTATCCTTGACTTCGAACATCAGGAACACCGATTCACGAGGCACCGGTGGACGGTAGTCCTCATCTTCACTCTCATGGGAGCGCGGAATGAACTGTACCGAGCTAGTTGCTTCGCTAGGACGAGTCTTGCTTGCGCTCACAGCAACCGATACGTTCCGTGTCGGGCCCGTCTTGGTGAACTTGAGCGCATTCGTCAACAGGTTTATCAGTACTTGCTTGAGTCGAGACGGATCGAAATCGAGAAATTGAACATTCAAGTCACGGTAGGATTGGTCAATATCCATGCGAAGGTTGATGTCGACCCTTCGTGCCTCGACTTCGAACATCTTGAGGGCCTCTTGCACCATCCGGATCGGATCAACTGTGATGGGCGTAATGGCAAGCAGTTTCGAGTCTAGCTTGGACATGGTCAAGATGTCGTCCACGATTCTCTTCTGGTGTTGTGCACATCCCACAATGGTCTCGGCGCTGTCAATGCTGTTGACAACAAGATCTCGCACTTCGGCCAATGCGTCACCCGACACGCCCTTGGTGATCTTGGGACCATCTACGATCCCGACGCTTCCTGGAATAGCGATGTCCACATCCCCGTTTACCAACTCCTGCACCCTGGTCAGCATCGCCGTTATGGCGTCCGCACAGTGAATGATGGCGCTTAGGGGGTTGCGCATCTCGTGCGACGTCATGTCGATGAAGTTTTCTTGCTGGCGCTTAGACTCGATTGCCTCCTCCTTCCTCTGCTTCTCCCTCTCGAGCTGCCACTTTTGGATCGAGACATCGCTCAGGCATCCGGTAAAGCTCTGGATGACCTTTTCGGGGCCCTGGACTGGTATTAGCGTCACCTGAACCCAGCGCGGCATGAGGACTTTGTGACTCGTGCTGTCTCCGGCGGCGAACGGGTTGATTAGTCGGATATCAACCGTTTGGTCCTTGTTTTCGCGTACCATCGCCTCCACCTTGTCTCTGAGCAATTTCCTGTCTTTCTCGACAACGCACGTCTCCCAAGGCCTGATGACAGTGTGGTCCAAATCAACCTGTTGTAACCCGCACATCTCAAAAAAGACCTTGTTGGCTGAGACTAATCGACCTTCCAGGTCGGAGTCATACATGCCAACCGTCGCGTGTTCGGCCATGCGCTTGAAATTATCTGCCTGTCTGGCGCGTCGAATTGCCGTCAAAGTCGCCTGTCTGTGCGCCGTGATATCGGTAATGCAGGTCAGAACTCGGGTGGAACCGTCGACAGCGCGTTCAGCCTTGGCGACTGCGTAGATGTAGCGCTCTTTGACTTCGTCCATAACCACCAGATCTAGGCTCGCCTTCTCGAAGCTTGGCGAGTTGCGGACAAGGGGTGGTGAGACATCCGTCTTCAATCGGAACTCGAACTCAACGTTATTTGGTGATTTGAGCTTTTCGTATTGCGCCACAACGGTCGGGCGGTCTTCTTCCTTGACGCGCGCCAGGAAGCCCTCGCTGCTGATGGGCCCCTTACCGGGATACCCAGTAAGTCTGTACCAGGTGTCATTCGCAAAATAGATGTTTCCGTGCTCGTCGCCAAAACACATACCTACGGGCACGAATTCGGCGACGGCTTGGAACATCTGATTCGACTCATTCGCTTCCCGAGTTTGGATGTCAAGCTTCTCCTTGAGCATTGCCTGGTCGTAGGCCGCTTGCTCAGCAGCATTGCGCCCTCTTCGGGCCTCCTCCTCTAGTAGGACGATAGACGCGAGAGAGGTCGTCAGCTTTTGGCTGAGCAGAGAGATATACTGGCGGTAATCATTATCGTACGGCCGTCTAGGGTTGAGACCCAGTAGGAGCAGGCCCATAACATTCTCCTCCTTTGTTGGCCGAATTGGTATGATTACGGCAGCTCGACAGGGGTCGCCAAATCCTCTCCAGTCCAGGTCATTCAACAGCTCGTGGGGCAAAGAGTCATCTACGGTCTGTAACAGGAGCGGGTGGTGCGATGTCAGCGCATCCCGGTACGCAGACGGCAGGACTCCTTGGTTCGGGCCAAGATTGAATGATTCCGGTGCAATCGGGTGTCCGTCTGGCACGCCCAGAGTACCTGCCAATCGACAGGTCTTGATAAAGCCGTTGACTGGCGGACTCAGCGCCATGGCGTCCGGATCCTCCTCGACGCTATAGAGGATAGCCAAGGGAATATCGTAACGGGGCTCGACGGCAGCAAGCTGTTGTATGGTTTTCTCCCAATAGCTCTTAACGTCGCGGGCTGTGACCAGGATCTCTCCGAGATCAATGAGCATCTTCATGCGGCGCTCCCAGAGACGCATGCCGGTTGCGTCTGTCACGGATTGCAAGAAGCCTAGACACTGGTTGTTATCGGAAACAGGGATGATGGACCACTTTAGATACGTCTCCTCAAGCCAGCTGGTGCCGTCCATGTCGGACTCCCTCTCGACGAAGAATCTCCACTCTTCTTCGACAACGCGTTGCTGCTTGAGGGCGATATTGCGCATCGTTTCCTTGAGTTGCACTCCACTTTCCTGCCAGGCATCCTCAACCGTCATGCCTAGCAAGGCGGGATGCTTGGAGCCGCAGAGCTTGCTGAAAGCTTCATTATATATGGTGGTGTATGTCGGGCCCCAGTAAGAGACAATAGGGCGGCTGTCAACCAGTATCTGATTGATGCTCTGTTCGAGGCGAAGAGGCCAGGACTTGATGTGGCCGAGGGGAGTAGCCTCCCAGTCGACGCTGCAGATCACCTCGAGGAAAGGTCTTTGCTCTAGGCGGGAGTTAGTGTAAGAAAGTGCTGGAGATGCGTAGATGCAAACTGACCGGGCGACATCTCAGGAAGGATCCAACCCGGCTCCGAAATGCTGCGAGACAGGGGTCCGACGGCCTCAGGCCCTGCCGTTACATGGTGCTCCGACAGCGTCGGGACGTTACTTGGTGTTGAGTTGGCGCGGCGGAGAGTAATGCTGTCTGAGGACTGAGACAGCTGTGGTGCCCAGTCGAGGACAGTCGGAGTCATGGTGGCCGAACTCTCGCTGACGGACACGGCACGGCGCGGGGGAGAGACGCTACCGTCGGCGCCAACGTCGAGGCGCACTTTTCTAGGCGGCTCTGACGAGGGGACTTGGTCGTTGGCGCCTACAACGACCATCTTCTGGCCCTGTATGACACATCGGGTCCAGAAGACATTGGAGTAGGAGTGTGAAGTCGGGACGGGGCCGCCATTGGGGCTCACGCCAACAATCCACTCCCAGAAGCAGGCATTGTTGTCATGGCCGAGGGTAACAATGTCCTGGAGCCCCGGGTAGCCGGCGAGGGCAGGATTGGTATAGACAATAGCGGGTGGGTGTGGGGCCAGCGAGACAATGAACGAGGGACGGGGATCAGCCTCAAGCAGATCGATGATTCCCGTGTCCAGGAACTGTGTATGCATTGCGTCGTCCTCGTCCTAAGCGGATGGGCTTGGAGCAGGGCAATCGGCGGCGGGACAGCTGGAGGCTTCGGGACGGACCGGTGGTGCACAGTGCATCATCCGTGTCGAGTCGAAGGGGAGGAGGAGCGGGACTTGGAGAGACCATATGGACGCATTCAATGTCGCGACGACGGGGAGCGGTGGTTTTGGCGAGTATTTGTGTTTCTCATGGTTTGCAGACAGCGAATTCGCTGTTGTTGAAGACTCGACGGCCAACGGCAGGCATGTGGTTGGGCGTTGCGTGTTGAGTGAGGGCAAACCAGCGGTGCGGGCAGGTGGGCAACTTCAGTCTGTAGATCTTGCCTCCAATGGGGAACCAGCGGCGTCCCAGGCGCAGGACCAACCCCAGCTCCCAGCTCCGCGAGTGGATCGGCAGTGGGAAAACGACCCGCGTGCCCAGCCGCCCCACCTCCAGATGCAGTTTGGCGTGCTTGGCGCCTGCTTGTTATCGAATTCAGAGACGGGATGTCGTAAATTCCATCAAAACTCACCTTTTGGGCTGCAACGGATTTCTCCCCCCAAAAAGCATCATATTTCATGATAGTCTCATGGAACTTTCTACCGAACCCCAGATGTCTCACCAGCAGGATACAATGCGCGACACCAAGCCGCAGATACACCGGAATGCGAATCGGTTCAACTTTTTTCCCCTGAATTTTGTATTCAAGCGAGCATGACCCATTTGCCATGAGAAGGTCTTTTCCGTTTTCGACGATTTTATTTCAGCCTTCTTCGACCCGGGAACCAAGCACGCCGTTCTTCAACAATAGCGCTGTTGCAGGGGTGTTGGCTGCTAGCGCGATACCTCACATCACTTTCCAGAACATCGCGAGTGACTTCCACTGGTCAAGCCGCAGTTGGGCCTTAATGGACCAAATGCAAGTCGGAGAAAAATCTCAGACCTATCTCACGTCCCCACGGCAATTTCGAATCCTTTTGCTTTGTTTTCTCGTTTTAAGCCAGTGAGCTGAACATCTGCACCACCGGTGCAGCCTCCTCGGTTGACAAGAAACCATGACTAATTCTTGCAGGCTTCTCTGAGAGGCTGCTCGTGTTGAACCTCTCGGATGCGTTGAGACGAAGCCGACGAAGATGGAAGCGCAACAGCTTCTTCGTCGTATTTTCTACGTCAACCGACATTGGTCGCTCATTGTGGAGGCGTCCTTCTTACTCAAAGGCCCCTTCTCCACTCGACGCTTGACAAGTGAAGCTGCTGACACTCGTCATCCCTGCAGGAGAGGGGAAAGACGGCTATGGCAGCCGCAGAAGCCCCAAGATGCATCGCGGCGGGGCTTGCTTCGTCCGGCACCGACTCGGCTTCTGCTTCAGCCGTTCTGCATTTATTTAGCTTGCATCGGAGAGATTGGACGGCAGCGGACACGGCTGGATGCGTCTGAGCTAGGAATATTAGCCGGGCAGTGGCATATGCTGTGGCGGGACCATGATGAAAATAAGAGAGAGAATATGGCCCTGGTAATGTCACTTCACGGGTCCGAATTCCGTATCGGATTCCCGGTATACATGAGGAATTTTAGCGGACAGTTACTGTGGTACAGGTTCCGGGAAAGCATGCATCACCCCGCATCGTCTCCCCCGAGAGTGCGTGATTCGGGATCTCGCCGACACACTAAAAAGGCAAGGCCAAAGGCACTGACTCGCTTTCACCGGACGATGCACACCCGCGCTAGCTTCAGACTGCGCGGTGTGGCATAATCTGAGGGGCAACTCGTAAGAATCGTTAGAATGCTGTAGAATAGGTCGGCAGAGACGCTATCGAGGTGACCACCATTGTTATTGGGGAGACAAGCTGCGAGTGAGCTGCGCATTCCGGCCCTCTAGTTTGCAGCTTGCAGCTGCTTGACGGCTTGCGCCCTGAATTCCCATTCGACGTCTACTTCAAGGGTCCTGCATCCCACTCAGGCTTTGCCCAACCCGACCCACCCCCCACCGTGCTAAAGTCCTCAGCATCAAAGCTCACAGGCCAGCAGACAAACCATCCACAACCTCGCCTTCATGGCCAAACCTCTAGACGCTGCGGCGGCTTATCTCGCGGCCACATCGTGATTCGCGCCGCGGCACCCGTCATCACAGCCCAACGAGGGCATCACTGAGTGTCTTCCCCGTCAGGCGCCGAAAGGCGTCCTGGTAACGAGCAGCCGTGGCGTCGGCGATCTCGGCCGGCATCTCGACACCATCTTTGCCCTTAAGCCCCTTCTCCGTTAGCCAATTGCGGAGAAACTGCTTGTCGAAGCTGTCTTGGTCACGCCCGACCAGGTAGTTGTCGGCAGGCCAGAAACGTGACGAGTCAGGCGTCAGCACTTCATCGACCAGGACTACGTCGTCTGTCTCTTCGTCAAGGGCGAACTCGAACTTGGTGTCAGCGATGATGATGCCCCGCTCGCGAGCATAGGCGGCACCGGCTTCGTACACCCGGAGCGCGAGTTCCTCAATGCGAGCGGCATAGCGCTCACCCACGATAGCCGCGGCCTGCGCAGGCGAGATGTTCTCGTCATGCTGTCCTAGTTCAGCCTTGGTGCTGGGGGTGTAGATAGGCCGCGGGAAGGGCGAGCACTGCTGCAAACCAGGGGGCTGTGGCAGGCCGTGGACAGTGCCGTGCTGCTCATATTCTTTCCAAGCGCTGCCTGTGATGTAGCCACGCACAATGGCCTCGACGGGGAAGACCTTGAGACGGCGCACCTGCATGCTGCGGCCAGCAACAAGTGTGCGTTCGGCCTCGGAAAGTGCCGCAGGAGGATCGAGGGTCAGGAAATGCGTCTTCAGCCCAGGGACCCTCTCAGCAAGCACACCGAACCAGTGAGCGCTGATTTGGGTCAGGAGGGCGCCCTTGAGCGGAACTCCGTTGGCCATAATGACATCGTAGGCTGAGATACGATCCGTGGTCACAAAGAGCAGCGTCTTGTCGTCAATCTGGTATAAGTCGCGCACCTTACCGCTGGCTAGCTTCGGTAGTGACGTGAGCTCGATGCTCGTCAGAACGGGCGGAGGCGTCATGGTCGGTTGGGTCGGAATAGAGAAACACTCAAGAAAAAAAAACTGAGCGAGTACTATGTTTGTTACCCACTCTTATGGAGGAGACGTGCAGTGTTGTCTATTTCGTGGCACGACGTTTTGTCCGCCAGACCACCAAGATCGTGTCCTGGAGAGCATGGCCGATATTCGGCAAGTGCGTCTTGAGTTTTTTTTAGGTTTTTGGTGCCGAATCGTGCGTCAACTTGGAGATCTGCGATAGCAAAAGTTTGCGGCCCGCTTCCACCCGCAGATGGTGCAACATCCCATCTTGAACCACGGTGGTTCCTTCTGCCTTTGGTCTTTACAATTAATAGCCAGGATATACTTGGCTTCTACATTTATCAGTCACCGGGTCATACAAGTATCTCTCAGCTAGCACACAGGAGTACATGCTCGTTGATGATCCCCTCCCTTACCCCGCCTCGACGTCATTGGGGGGGGGCAGATGCATCCAGTTCTGAAGTCTGCTAGCGCGGCACCTCCCAACTTGGTAATCAATCATCACTCCCCAAATCATACACTAACTAACAAATGCCTCGCGAAAGGCTTGCAGCAACACTCAGGACAGCGAGCCTTCGCCTCAAACGGACAAACTGACAGCCGCGGCCACTTTATTCGCAGGCTTTGTCAGAGGCGCAACAGATGGGACCATCGATTGGCAAAAATCGGCATTAATCAGGCAAAGGCCCCTACTTGCCGTCGATGGCGACTCATAGGAGGCTTGGGTTGGCCTGGGCAGAGGCAATATAATGCATCACGAAGATGGTGGAGAGAGTTGCTGTTGGGCAGGCCGGAACAATGTGCAGTTCTGCGCCTCAAATCTTATGCAGCCTTTTGTGCGACCAATCCGGAATATTGGGATCGCTAGCTCTGCAGGCCCTAAGACCCTGGAGGTGGCCTCGACAAGTCACGGCCACTGCGCGCAATGCGACATTCCCACCCACACTCTCACCGTTGAGCAGACAAATTTATCATGGGCATAGTGGTCGGTGTGTGTCCGCCTCTACCAAATACCGCACCGTTCCCTCGGGCAAAAAAGACAGGAAACACGAGGATAAAGATCAGGCTGGTCCCAAGGACCGGGTTGTCCTTGGCGATCCAATAAGCTCGCAGCCGCAAAGCTAACTCAGAACTTAAACAAAACATAAACGAGCTGTATTCGCACTGCGCACTCTGCACCATCCGCTTCCAGACAAACGTTGCAGTCCTCGCAATCCTTCGCCCGGCAGCAATCCAACCAGCGCCGATCAACGTTTAGCGCCAAGGTGAGATGCTGGACGTTTGCGTCTTTCGGTGCGGCCAGCGCATGAGAGTGCTGCAGCACGGGCCCAGTTAGCCAAGCTGATGCGACCAGGGTACTTCGCCAAGCCAACGCCTGGGCTGGGGAGCTGAGAGTGAAGCCGACATGGGTTGGCGCTCAAAATGGCGAGCCTCCCCAAAGGGGCTGCAGGCGCGGCTTGCCCTTGCCCATCTCCAGTCCGAGGATCGTATCTGTTGCAGTTTGTGAACCGAGGCGGCTGTCGACCTCATGGACTTGGGAGCCCGCGAACTCACCTCGAAGCCCATGCGACAATTCGGGATTCACGACGAATATTCCGGAGATACGGCCGAACACGATATGCCTCGCGCGACTTCGGACAGCGGCTTCTAACCTCGTCCCACGGCCTGGACCTCATTGCGCAATCTCACACCCGGATGGTCGAGGCCAATACCTAGGGAAAGGGTTGCCATAAGCCGTTTGGCGCTTTTCAGCTCTTCTAGCGCCAACGACGAGTTTCTGCGCCCAGCATGAGGTTGGGTCTCGTTGCACTTCTGGCTGTGGCCGGTAGTGTCACAGCAGAAGTAGTCGAATTTGATCTCCACCGACTCCCGGGCATCAATGTCGGTACCGTTCCCCAACTGTCAGGTCGATCAACGGTCGAGAGGCGAGCAACCTATACGCAGAGGCTCTTCAACAACATCACGGGAGGCGCTTATTTCGTGGACGTGGCCGTTGGAACACCCCCGCAGCAGCTTTCCATGGTCATCGATACCGGAAGTAGCGATGCCTGGATCCTCAGTTCGAGTGCCGACATATGTGTGTCGGCAGAGCTGCAGCGGAAATACTTTGATTCATGCGGTGCCACATATGACAACTTCAGGAGCGGAACATACAAGTTGGTGGAGAGGAACGGATTTTCCATCCGTTATGTGGATAACACGACGGCGTTGGGTGACTACATCACCGACGACTTTTCCATCGCAGGCACAACGGTCAAGAACTTGCAGATGGGCTATGTTAAGAATTCGGTCCGTGGCACCGGCATTCTGGGAATTGGCTACAGCGCCAACGTGGCGACGCGGAAACGATATCCCAACATTATGGACCAGTTCATCGAGCAGAAGCTCATCAGCGTTAAAGCCTACTCGCTATGGCTAAACGATCGCCGGTCCACCTCGGGCTCGCTGCTTTTTGGTGGCATTGACACGAACAAGTTCTTTGGGCGCCTGCACGTGGTTCCAGTGCTAAAGCCGGCCAACCAACTCGAATATACGGCGTTTGAGGTTTCTTTTACCAATTTGGCTCTCACATTTTCCAATGGCACGACCATTGACACCAATCCAACATTCTTTCAGTCAACAGTTGTGCCCGCAATTCTCGACTCGGGCGCCACACTCTCATATCTTCCACCGCAAATAGCAAACAACATCTTCCGACGGCTCGGCGCTGTTACGGAAACAGTTGAGACTGGGCTGACTTTTATCGATTGCAAATGGCTCACCGAGGAGCCCAATCTCACAATCAATTTCTCCTTCAACGGCACCACTGTATTTGTGCCCGTACGCGAGATGGTCCTCGACACACTGAGCCGTGTGCAACACCTCCTGCCAGACACAATTCCGTACGAAAGGGCGTGCATGTTTGGTATTCAGACCACGGCAGGGCTGAGCGCCAGCAAGAAATATGAGGAGTCAAGTTACGCACTTCTAGGAGACACCTTCCTGAGGAGCGCCTATGTGGTATACGACCTTACGCATAACCAGCTCGGCATTGCCCAGGCGAATCTGAACAGCACCGAGTCTGCGATTGTCGAGCTGCAAGCTGGTTCTAACAGCCTACCAAGCATAACGGGCCTCCCAGAGCCTAGCCGGACGGTCGGAGTGGCCACAGTGACAGTAACGGAGAAGAATGCGAGCCCCGGGGGCATGAGAAGAGAAGGTGGCCGCGAAGCGCTTTCTGTCTTGGCAATTGCGACAGTATTTGCCCTTTTGGGCAGCGCATTGATAGTATCATGAGGGATATTATGAGGGATGGATCACAGACCTGCCATCTGGCGTTCAATTGTGAATAATTTGGTTTCAAATAATGTTTGGTCATGCACACAGTTCACAGCGAACACTCACCTCATCAATCATCTTTCCTATAATTTTTATTTTGCATATCCTTTTGCAAGTAGTTCAGTAGGCATTACGAACAGCCCTGGGTGAATGGTGAGGGGATATTACCGCTGGTTAAGAACTCATAAAGGGGAACCTCGGGGCCTTGCTTGATATGGAACTTTCAAACTTCGAACTTGAGAACCAGGGCTTATTTTGCGTCACTGAATCGCCCATCAAGCCCCACACTAACAATCTTTCAAGAGGCAGATGGACACGAACAGGGCCACAGGCATATTTCATGGGTAAGCCCATAACTAGTGACTGTGGAATGGGATCCGTAGAATAATGTATCAGTCACGAACATCTCATAGATAAGGGCAAGTCCATCGTAACAACCCTAACCCTCAATGCAAAAAATGTGGATCCGCTAGCTCTCAGCTCACCCAGCCTTGTGGCAGGCAGGCGAACTGACGCGACAGCAGCCTCTCTCTCCATCAGCAACAGCCAGCGGAAGCTTCAGAGCTCTATCACCTCCCTGTTCCCACCGCCTACGCCGAAACGCAAAGTTCCAGCAACCCCGAGATTCGCAACCAGTACGGTCAAAATGGCGGAAGCTGCCTTCAAACCCGAGAAGGACTTCTCCAAGACGGTCGACACAGAGCTGCCCAAGCTCCAAGAGGCAGCAAAAGTAACCTTGCCCACCCCTATTCTTGCCCTCCTTCGCTTGCTCAGATGGCCTGACACGACTTCGTACCTAGACCAATCCCCGCGCCGCCATTGAAGAGCTTTCGCTGCTTGAAAAGCAAACGCGCCAGGTAAGCAATTAAATCGGTCATGCGACAGCGACCGCGGCGCCAATGACGACAACAGAGCTGACCAAAGCCATGCGAGAAGGCATCCGATCTCGCGTCCCTAACCCGCGTTCTCCTTGCCATCGTCACAATTGCCAAAGATGCTGGCGACTGGCAGCTACTCAACGAGCAGACGCTGGTGCTCTCCAAGAAGCACGGCCAGCTCAAACAGGCCATCACACGTATGGTGCAAACCGTCATCGAGTTCCTCCCTTTGACGCCGAACCTCGAGACCAAGCTGTCGGTAATCGAGACACTGCGCACCGTTACCGAAGGCAAGATTTTTGTGGAGGTGGAGCGGGCGCGCGTCACCAAGATCCTGTCGGACATCAAGAAGGAGCAGGGTGATCTCAAGGGCGCCACCGATGTACTATGCGAGCTGCAGGTCGAGACTTTCGGGTCGATGGAGCGCCGCGAAAAGGTCGAGTTCATCTTGGCCCAAGTCGACCTCTGCATCCAGAGTAAAGACTGGACCCAGGCAGGCATTCTCAGCCGCAAGATCAGCACAAAGTACCTAGCGCGGAAACCAAAGAAGACGGCCGAGCAGCTCGAGAAAGAGCAGAAGGAGCGCGAGAAGAAGAAGGCTCGCGGTGAGGAGGTGCCCCAGGAGAAGGAGGACGATGTCACAGACCTCAAGCTTCGGTACTACGAGCAGCAGATTGTCCTAGCTAAGCACGACGCCAAGTACCTGGAAGTATGCAAGCATTATAGACAGGTTTTGGACACGGAGGCGGTGGAGGAGGACCCTGATAAACTGAAGGCGGTATGTTGTTGGCATTTTGAAGAGGGAATGATATACTGATGATTACAGGTCCTACAAAGAATTATCTACTTCATCATCCTCGCGCCACACGACAACGAGCAACATGACCTCCTCCACCGCATTCACAAGGATCCACGCGTTATTTTAGTTCCCCAGGATGCCGAGCTCCTGAAGCTTTTTACGGTCCACGAGCTAATGCGGTGGCCCGAGGTGCAAAAAGTGTTCGGGCCTCATGTGTGCAACAGCCAGGTGTTTTGGCCACAAGAGAACCATGGAGAGCCCGAGGCTTTCCAGCGGTGGCAAGACCTGCGCAAGCGGGTCATTGAACACAATGTTCGCGTTGTGGCCAAGTATTACACACGCATCAAGACAGAGCGGCTTACGCAGCTGCTCGACCTCACTGAGGAGGAGACAGAGAAGTACATTAGCGAGTTGGTCACATCCAAGACCATCTATGCCAAAATCGACCGCCCAGCACGTATTGTCAGCTTCGCCAAGCCGCGCGACGCCGATGACATTCTGAATGAGTGGAGCTTCAACATGAAGAGCCTGTTGGGTCTTTTGGAGCGCATTGATCATTTGATCACCAAGGAGGAGATGATGGCTAGAATCCAACCAGGGGCGAAGACGAAGAAGGGAGGCAAGGAGAAGAAGGCGCGTTGAGGTGGATGGTCTTGTGGACATTGCCCACACCAGTGGATGTATGAATAGACATGACGGGCAGGTTTGCTAGACCAAAAATGGGTGAGAGGTTACCCCCTAGGCTGATTTGCAATATATCGCTCCTGTTCGGTTTGGGAACAAAGGAGGGGAAGGCCTGTGTAACCAAGCCCGGTCATCTTCGCCCCGAGACCCGCTTCAGCCTCCTTGACGTCATGACACCCGATAACTCCGCGCCATGTCTAAATTTACACCATTCCGTCCACCGCATAGCACAGTTACGTAGCAGGGAAGGTAAAAAAAAATGTCAGGCAGCAAATCCACCTTCTGTATCGGCAGCCCGACTTTCGACCCTGCCATCGCCGTCCGTGATATCCCCACCCTCGAACGCGCCCTCCGCGCCTTGCATGATAACGACGACCTAGCTAGCGCGGTGCGCATTTTCTTTGGGATTTCAGAGCATGATGCGTTTGTCTATCATGCTATGGCGAGCTTTACACTGGAGCAGGCGCAGGCGGTGGTGACCGGGGGGAAGGGTGGTGGGTGGTATGATTTCTGGGAGAGGGAGGTCTGTATTAATTTTGCTCCTCTTTTCTTCTGGAAGAAGGATGTTGCGGCATTGGCTCTCTCTAATTAATTGCTTCCGATTCCCCATG
>Ga0247765_1001156_pt1 | contig 14323 bp, 20 predicted proteins | sample UWRJL106311C6_FD_179949 | JGI IMG/M metagenome (GOLD analysis project Ga0247765, IMG submission 179949) | Plant litter microbial communities from Arlington Agricultural Research Station in Wisconsin, United States - UWRJ-L106-311C-6 | ecosystem: Environmental > Terrestrial > Plant litter >... | reverse complement strand
CGGCCCCCGACCCGCCCCCCCCGACGAGATGCATCTGGGCAGGTGCTCGGCCGAGGCCAGCGGAGTGCGGGCCTGCGCTCAACCAGCATTGTCCCAGACTTCTCCGCAGCAGCCGCCATCGAACCCCCTCCCTACATTGTTACCGACAAGTACATACTCGACAAGTACACTGGAAACCCACCCTCCCTTATCGTCCACATGCACGCTACCCACTTCCGCTTCGACCAGCAGGAGGGCATGTTTCAGTACAAGTCCCCCATGCGCGTCTTCCTGGAACATCTAAGGACCCGCACGGTACCGCATGAGATGCTTGAGTACTTCGTTCAGTGGGGCGTCCCGTTCTACGAGGGCTGCCTCATTGTGCAAGTTCACGACCATAAATCTGTAGCGCAGTCCAAAGATGTCGCCAGGCCATCGTCAGCCTCCAACAAGACAGTTCCCTTTTCTGTCCATAACTACACCCCTTACCTCACTCCATCGCCATATGTGCCATATCCGAAGGACAACCTTGCTGCAAATAGCGAGCTGACACAGGAGAGGGAACCCGACGCCGTAGAGAAAACAGCGGAGGAAAAAGATAAAGAGAACATGCCGGCGCCCAGCGCCCCGAGCGAGAACCAGAAGAAGGCGCCACCAAAAGCCAAGATTACTACAATTGTCCTTCATCCGACACAACATACTCTACATACTGATCTCTCGATTAAGGCTGGCACTCCCCGAGGCTCAGCTGAACGCGCAGATGCTCTTCCACCTCCGCCAACCCCACATGCGCCTGTCCCCCCTACTCCCACCACAAACATGCCCCCTCCGGCGAAGAAACAGAAGCGAGAGCGCATGGAATTGGATGGCAGCAATATCTACGCAGCAGAAGCTCAAATATTGCTGGCCATAACGGCGCCTCTAGACCTTGAACCAACAAGGAACGCCGAGGAGACCATTGCAAAGCTGGAGAAACAAGCCCACCCCGACAATTCTCACGAGCCGCCACAACCCAAGACGCGGAAACGGACGATTGCCGAGGTGGCGGCCGACGAGGCACTAGCTGCAGATCAGGAGCGGTACATGCTCGTCCTGGACGAACGACTTTCATCCAGATTTACGGGAGCCCAAGCTGGCGGGGCTGGCACGGACGGTGATGGTCAGGCTGGCGCCTCCACTTTCGAGCCGAGATTTGAGCGCTTCAAGCTCATTGCTGACATTAGGAGGGAGCATGAGGAGAAGAAAGAACGGGAAAGACTGGAGCGTATGGAGAAAGAGCGCGCGTTGCAGATTTCAAAGCAACAGCAGCAGCAAGCTGAAGCAGCAGCTCTCCAGGCAGCCAGACAAGCAGATCAGGAACGTCAGAGAAGGGAACAGCAACAGCGGCAAGAGGCCCAGCGACAAGAAGCCCAACGACGCGCTCTCCAGCAACAACAGGCGCAGCAGCAGCAGGCCCAACAACAGCAAGCGCAACAGCAAGCGCAGGCTCAAGCACAGGCCCACGCACAGGCTCAAGCGCAAGCTCAAGCTCAAGCTCAAGCTCAAGCGCAAGCGCAAGCGCAAGCCCAAGTTGCACAAGCACCAACGCCACATGCCCATCCTGCACAGAACAGCCCGATTCCTAACAATATGCCCAACGGCATGCTCGCTCAGGCACAACCGCGGTTCCCTCAAGTATCCCAACCACAGGTATCTTCGCCGATTGTTCGGCAGAACACCCCGCAGACAGCATCCTCGCCTATGGTGACTGGTGTTCCTATGCAGCACTCGAATTCAAACCTGGGCAGTCCCCCCAGGCCGCCATCCGTTGTGCAGAATCATCAACCAATGTCGGTGCCTATGGCGCCCAGTATGTCGGCACGCGGCAGCCAACAAAGTCATACAGCCGGAACACCCAGGATGCCGAATGCGACGCCCAATATGGCCCAGGCGACGCCCATCAGCCGGGCTCAGGCTGCTCAGGTTGCGCAGACACCACGAATGACACAAGCAAGCCCGCCACCCAACATGATGGCCGGTCAACAGATGGGAGCCATGATGATGATGAACAATCAGGGCATGCCCCAAATGGCGAACCCGCAAGGATTCGCCAACGCACAGGCAGCCCAGATCGCTCAGCAGCAAAGGATGATGCAACAGCGGCAGCAGATGCAGGCAATGCAACAAAACGGCATGATGGGGGCGGCGAACATGGTAACTCAACAACAGATGTTACACCAGCGCGCCCTCCAGCAGCAGATGATGATGCATCAGCAGCAGCAGGCCCAGCAGGCTCAGCAGGCTCAGCAGCACCAGCTTCAGCAGCAAGCACAGCAGCAGCAACGTGGACAAATGATGAACCAAGCAGCAAGTCAAGCTCAGCTCGCCGCCCAGTATCAGCAGCAGCTTAACACGATGCAGCAGCAACAGGTTCAGATGCAGAACCTCCAACGTCTGGGGGTACATCAGCAACCCCAAGGCCTTGTGGGCGGCATGGGCTCAGCTGCGCAGGTTCTGGCAATGCAGCAGATGCAGCAGCAGATGCAAATGCAGCTACAGCAGCAACAAGTAGCACAGCATCAGGCTCAGCAACAACAACAACAGCAGCAGCAGCAGCAGCACCAGCTACAAGAACAACAGTTGGCGGTGGCACAGTTTGGCATGAACCCACAAATTCAGGCCCAGATGCGTAACCAGAGCAATGCCATCTTCTCCAAGAACCTACCAAGTCTTGCGCAGCAATGGGGCGGGCCAAACAATATCCCAGCCGACGTCATGGACGCCTTTAAGAAGGAGTGCCATGGAAAAGCCAGGAATATGGTTATAGCCCAGCTTCGAGTTCAGCAGCAGATGCGCCAGCAGCAAGCAATGTAGAGGCCAATGAAGGGCGGGGAGCGTGGACAGGAGTGTTGGCAGTATCTTTTTTGGGCAAACTTATACCCTTGGCGAAAACTGTTTGGGGATTTGGGATTTGCATCTTTTGAGGATTTGGAGCGTTTTGTTCATTAATTGGGAGGCTTGGGCGCTTTGTCTCTTGGTGGGTTCTCAGGCGACAGGCGCAGGGTGAGAATGAATGGTTTGGTTTGAACCGGGTCAAGCAGAATACGATCGCGTGGGTCTCGATTTCTCAACGGGCGGGCGGGGAATTGTAACTATAGTTATCAATACCGTAGCGTTGCCGTTTGGCCGCTGTATCCAATGGTGGTTCGACATATTAGCAGATTCATCAATAGGCATCCAATGGTATTCGGAATATTATCGGATTCGTCAGTAGGCATCGAATCTCATCATGACAGAGATCTCGCCGATATGTCTGGTACTAGGTGCTTTGCGTGTGGTCACGTGTCTGGGCGAAGCCTTGGTTTCACGGACCATCTAGCCACCCCTGGTCGCTGTATGACGGAATGGTATGTCCCATGGCCGATTTCCAAACAATGAGGACTACGTAGTGCACTAGTCGAGCAGATCACGACAGCTTCAACCAGCAAAGCCTTAACAGCTGATTTGCGTTCCTTGTGCTCGTGTCCTGTCTCTTTTATTTCTTCTATTCATTTGACATTTCTTCGCACGCTCCTTGCCCTCGAGTTCTGATTCTTCATCTTCCGCTTCAGCAAAGCACAGTTCCACATCCCACAATTCTCCACGCGACCCCGAGGACTCGAGACTTGAGATTCGAGAAACCCGCCAGTGACACGACTGACCACACCACGTCTTGCAACCCCCAACTCAGCCATATCGGCAGGCACCAAAACAGAGCGCGCAGCATGCGGCGACCGACATCGCCGGTGGCAACGGCCGCAACTCTCCTCTCCCTCCTTTCCCTCAGTTCTTCGTTCACAATCATCACCGCCGCAGACGCACCGGCTCTCCCCTGCAAAAATATCGACATCGACGGACACAAGTTCGACCTCTCCCCGCTGAAGGGCCCTCACACGGTGGTAACGACGGAGTTTGCGCCGCCTAGTTACTATAACCGGACATATACGATTGATTTGTGTGCAGCGTTGGAGAGGAAGGGGGATGTAGAGGAGAGGGATAAGTGTCCGAAGGGGACGCATGGTATGTTTATCTTTTCTTCCCATAGTGGGAGTGGAGAATTTGAGTTTAGCGGAACGGAATGCTAATGGACAAAACAGTCTGCCAGATTAAACACCACTGGGAAGAGAAAGACAAGAAATCCATCGTTGAGGAGGTCATCCCTATTGCGGGCGCTCTTGAGGAACATGGTGGGAGCTCATTCAAGTGGGAGGCTACGCGGATCAAGGCGGAAGGGGAGGGCGCTAGCGGAGGGGTCAAGCTGACGCTTAAGGGCGGGGTGTACGAGCAGCGTGAGCAGCGGGCGGTGGTGGAGCTGAGGTGCAATAAGACGGTGTCTGGCACTGATAATGAATGGGAGTCGGAAGATGAGTACGTCAAGCCGAAGGCGAAGCGCGAGGACAAGAACGCGGACAAGGGCTGGGGCGAGCCGGAATATCAGCTGAAGAAGGATAAGGCTGAGCTGATCTGGAAGGGGTACAAGCGCGACGGGAACGTTGATACGTTGTACCTGACGTGGTATACCAAGCATGTGTGCGAGAACGCTGCGGATACGCCACCAGAGCCAGATCCGAGCAGTCACTGGGGTTTCTTTACCTGGATTGTGGTCTTGTGAGTTTTCACCCCACTTCACTCCTCTAGTCCTGAGGTGCTAACAGTCACAGGGCATTCCTCATCATCGCCGCGTATCTCATCTTCGGATCATGGCTTAACTATAACAAATACGGCGCACGGGGCTGGGACTTGCTCCCTCATGGCGACACGCTGCGCGACCTTCCTTACCTTTTCAAGGACTGGATTCGGAGATTTCTGAATACCGTGCAGTCTAGTGGGAGCAGAGGTGGTTACTCGGCTGTTTAGGATGGTGTTCCCATGGACCCAGAGAATTGATCGGTCTCTCGAACGATGTACCTAAGTCGGTTCTACTTGCATTAGACGGGTTGAGCGTCCCTTTACGGCTAGTTTTTTTATCAGCGCTCATTAGCGGGCTTGCGTGTAAATAAGTACGCGGGATAGGCTGTAGAATTTGTCGGGAGGTTTTTGGGTTGTATTTTAGTCCTTGGGTACATCCGAGGCCGTGCTGTAGCGATTAGCGACAAAGGCACACAATACAAATGGGCGTTGTCGCTCTGCTTTGTGGTCTGTAGTGCTGTCACATGCCTGTCCGTTGTTAGTTACCACTTAGAGTTTGACTAGCAAAGACCAGGTTTCCAGTTCTGAATGCGACGACCTGCATTTCCATTTGCATCCAATCCTCAGAGAAAAGTACAGAAACATGGAATTGTTTGGATCCGCAAACTACCTAATTGTCAAACGGGGCGCCACTTAGCCGATGGGTAGTTTGGGTCTGAACTAGCATCTGGGGTATCATGTACACTCTGGGGAATTGTTTTCTCATCATACCATGCCGAGGTTCGGCGTGAGACTTGAACTGCATCTCCCCGTCGACCGAGTTCCAGTACCTGTCCTTGGCAACAAACCTGTTCAGATGACCCTTTTTATTTTTATTTTTATTTTAGGTTGAGCAGCGCACTCCTAATCAAGTTTAAGATTGTTACCGTTTCGTTTCCGCTGCGATTGTTTATTGGCCTGACTCAGCTTCACTGGAAGGTTCGACTCGATTTAACTCAATCTGACTCGATTCACATCATCTTCATCGCAAGAGACAACAGCTCAACCAGGGAAACAAAAATACAATAAAAAGAAAAAGGGATATATATATAAATATACATAACAAATAAGAACCAAAATGGCCGCCGCCCTCTTCACCATCCCCATTCCCCCTCAAGGCCCCCATCCCGGCGGCAACATCGTCTGCACCTCACCCGCCCCTGCCGTCTATCTCCTCACCATCACATCGCCGAGCGACAACCGACTCACCAATGCATCGTGCAAAGCCCTGCTCGATGCCCTCGACCTGCTAGAGCACGGGGGCTTCACCCCGTGAGTTTGGACTCCCTCCTCCCGTTCCGATCATGCTAACATCGTGTCAGGGGTGTTGTAATAACCACCTCGAGCATCCCCAAATTCTACTCCAACGGCCTAGATCTCGAAGCCGCCCTGGCAGATGAACACTTCCTCCCCCGCTCGCTGTACCGACTCTTCGCCCGCTTCCTCACATACCCGATGCCGACGGTGGCACTGATGAACGGCCATGCCTTCGCGGGGGGGTTGATGTTGGCAATGCATCATGATTGTATTTCCACCCTCCTTTCCTCTCCTTTCCATTCCCCTTCCCCGACCCCTTCACTCCTTTTGTCTTCCCCCTTGCCCTTTCTCTGCCTATTGCTATCCACTTGCCCCAGCTCCTTAAAAGGTGATAGCTAACCCATAAGACCGCATCATGAACCCCACGCGTGGCTTTGCATGTATCAACGAACTCGACTTTGGTGTTCCCCTCAAGGCGGCTATGAGCGCTATTTTCCGCCTCAAGCTCTCCGGCGCCACCTACCGAACCGTCGTCCTCGAAGCACACCGCTTTGACGGGACCGCGGCGCTCGAGTCCGGGATTGTCGATGCGGTTGGCGGGCTGGATGAAGCGTTGGGGTTGATTTCGTCACGGAAATTGGTGGAGAAGCCGCGCACGGGTATCTACGGGTTGATGAAGACAGAGATGTACCGGGAGAGTGTGGCGCTGTTGAGTGAGGAGGGGCATCTCTGTGAGGAGGAGCGGGTTGGGGCTATTTTGGATGCGGAAGAGGAGAGGAAGGAAAAGGGGAGGAAGCGGGTGGAGGAGATCAAGGAAAAGGCGAAGCTGTAGCTCGCCAAAAGCATGCCATGCTGATGTCATACTCTGTTGGTTTTTTTGATGGGGAATTGTATGCTCTTTGGAAAAAAAAATTATTTCCTCTAGGTACCTTTGTCTAGAATCACACAGCTCATACTCGCTCGCGCCAGACCAAAGTCAAATCCCTGAAACCTCCCTACACTAAAACTCCATAAGACAATCGTGGTATTCCTCATTCCGCCAACGTGTATATTGCCCGTGTTTTTCTTTTCAGTAACGCCTTCCCATACCAGCTGTGCCAGACGCAAAACAACAGCAAATCCCAGATCCAACCCTAAGAGAGACACGACCATTGGGATATCCACATCAGACGAGAATGCAGGCTACGATCCGAATCACAAACACCTCATCCAACAAAAACCTATACTGACTCCCTCCCTCACACATTAAAACCAGCTGGTCTGAACCATTTTCGTCATTACTACTCGCTGACATACTCCTCGCCTTCTTCCTTCCTTTCCACCATGTCGTACCCGTTCTCGTTTCCAATTACACCTCTAGGTTGCGTCGAAATCAGACCCATTTCGCCCCGGGTGTCCTTCTGGATCTTGAGGAAATACCTTCTCAAACTCCTTAGTCCCTTCAAAAAGCCACGGTCTGGCTCACTTGGGTATCTCGGCGGGCACGGTTTGTCCTTGACCATGTCGCCTGCCGTGATACAGTTCGCAAAATCAGCCATCTTGAAGTCGATCTCGCGAGGGTTCCTTCTCGTCCGCCGCGGAAGCTCCTCTGTGTCCGTAGCAAAATCGGTCGTCGAATCCTCGACAACACCTTCGGAGTCCTCCGAGTTGTCGCCGTCATAGAACATCAACAGACTCGCCGCATAAAAGCGATAGCCTCGCAATCGGCTTATGATCACCTCGAGCTGGTCCAACTTCTGAAGAACCGTGGGAATGTGCCGCAGGATGCTGGCACGGTCGACCCCGTCGTACAGGAATCGAGTCAGAGCATCCTGAAACTCTTGTCCTTTCTTGAGATCGCGGCCATAGTACTTGTCCTTGAACACATAGCTTTGTGACTTGACGTCCCAGACTTGAAGGCCGCACACCCGGACACCTAGCTCGCGTGACGTCGTCTTGGCGCACTTGCCCTGCTGCGACTTTTGTTTTTTCTGATTGGCATCCACCCCATATTGCCGCGTACCCATCTTGAGATCCATAATACATGGACGCTTCATCCCCGCGGTGAGATCTTCCAAAAGCAAAAAATACTCGACGCGCGAGTCCCTCTGTGTCTGCGCTTCCTTTGGGTTGATTGGCCGGGGGATCTTGAATTCCGAAGTCGGGCTGGGGAGCTCTGAAGCTGCTGAAAATAGAACAGTCGACAAGGCCGTTTCTCTCGCATCGTCTGGAAGAATCTTCTTCGGCGTCTCCGGTCTTTCTGGAAGCTCCTTGCGGGTAGTATCTCGGTCGCGCCCACCCTTGTTGCTCTTGTAGGCGGCATCATCAGCTTCCTCGTAATACTTGAGGTCGCCACGTGAATCCCTGACGTCCTTAGGCTTCCGGCGCAGGCCAGTGCCAGAGTAGCGACGCTTTTTCTTCTGTGCGGGCGATGAGTCTGCGAGGATTTCGGGTTCAGGGGCACTAGTTCCTGTCACATCCTTTGGCGCCTCTTCATCCTCAGATAGCCCGCCCAGACATTCGACATTACCCTGGCTCTGGCTCTGGCTCTGGATCGTGTGGCCATTCACCCGAGGAATGGCCTGCTCCTTTGTGCTATTCGGGGTCTCCGCCACGCCGCGCGACACAGCCAAGTTGGGATCGGAGCCAGTCGGGCGGAGAGCTTGTTGTAGAGCACGCCGCGGCACCGAACGATGGTGAGCCTTTCGGTGTCGGCGGACCGTTATGGGTTGCTTCAAAAAAGCGTCGTTGAAAACTTCGTTGCGCAGTCTCTTGTTAACCGTTGTAGCGCCCCAACTATGTGCCTGGTGGTCTTGCAGGCTCGGACGAACCGGGACATCCCGAATGGCCTCAGAGGTCCCATGTCCATTGTGTTTTGTCTCAGGCACCGATGTTGACGCGCTCCTAAGGCGTCCAGCGAGAATGGGACTGTTTGGGGTGGGCTGGAGAAGGTTGCGTGGCAAGATATGCTGGTTGTCGACAAAGGTGACCGTTGGGACCGCATTTTGGGGCGGTTGGAGTGACTGGCTCACAACTCGATGGTGGCTTGTTGACACCGAGGCGTCTGATGCGTGGTGAGCATCTCCCTCTTCGTCGGCTTTGACGCCACTGTCAATCTGGCCCATAACGCGTTCAACAGCTGCCATTTCGTCGCGCTTGAGTGTAGACTTTCGCCTTGGCTTCTTCTGAAATGTCACGTTCAGAACACCAATGTACCTTGACCCTCGCATGTTAATAACTACTAGCGTCCACGATGATCGTTCCAGGACAGCTCACCTTGGCAAGAATGCGAGTAGGTCGCGGTGATACTTCTCCACTTTCTCATAAAACTCATTCTCCCGGTTGTTCAGCTGCTTGCACACAGCCCTGCGAGAGAAACGCCACAGAGTGGTGTGACCTCCCACTTGGTGCTTGTATGGGATCAGCTCGATAGCCTCGAGTGGTTGCTTCGGCGGCCATTGATGGTCATGGACCAAATCTTCTTGGTACTGAGAAACAGGACGTGAGGGTCTGGGAGGGCGGACGCCGCTTTCACTCTCATCGGCAATTGCAGAACCATCGACTTGAGCGGAGTCTACCTCTGGAGCTACAGGGGAAATATCGGTGCCAGTTTCTGACCGCAATTTTCTCTCAACGTCGACTCTTTCCACCTTGTCATCATCTTCGGGCTCGTCAGCCTTCACAAGCCATGGATGAAAGTCGTCGGCTCGAGACACCGTTCTCGACGGCGGCACCGTTCGGGGCGGCACGCCCGGTGGCGATGCCTCTTCTTCCGACTGCTCGGGCGCTTGATGAGGCAAAAACAATGCCGACGAGATTTTTTCGTCCCCCGACTCTTCTCCATCCTCTACAGCCTCGCAGACCCTCTCAACAACGTCCAATTGCTGCCCTGTTTCCAACGTAGAGTCCAGTGCCGTGCTTCGCGAATCCGACACTTGTCGGTCCGGGCCCATTGGCCGAGTTGAGAGTTCCTTGCTTTTGACATCGAGGACCAGGTCTCTGATGTCCTGTTCCAACGTTACCTCATCAGGGGACGCGCTGATCAAAAGACTGTCGGAAGCGATAGAGCGCAGCCGCCCGAATTTGTCAACTTTCGGTCTCCCATCTTCCACTATTGATACAGGCCGCGCGCCAACCCCTTCGCCGCTCCGAGTGGTTTGTTCGCTTTCAGACAGCTCCGGCGTGGGGGGGAGCTTATCCCTCTGCTGAGCTGCGTGGCGGGTGTCTTTTTTCTTGGTTTTGTCGTCGGGATTACCTTCTTTGAAAAAACGCAGGCTGTGGCTTGCTTTCCGGCTGGCTCGCGCATTGGGCTCAACCCCTGCAATGGCTTCTGTAATTGATTTCTCAACCTGGCCGTCTTCATGACCCGCCCTCTCTCCCGTACTGATCGACCAGGCCTTCTCAGGACCCATTGATAACCGGTGCTCTGCTTTTCGCGCTCTTAAGTCCGAGACAGCTACTGGGTTGTGATCAATGTCGGCGTTTCCACCAAATATCGGTGAGGGTGTCTCAATATTGTGAGAATGAGTGAACGGGTTATGACGATCGTTGGTCCATCTCTCCCGATCAATTTTTTCCACAGAGATACCTTTCCCGCCGCTCTTTGCTAGGTAATTACGGTGGCCACTGAGCATTGAGTTCACTTCTCCCAAGTCCAGTATGTTGTACTGCTTGGAAGGGGGTGTATCAACTGGGCGGTAGGGGTAGACCACAGCCGTGGCGACAGCAGTCGACGAAGGCATTGCGGCGGCGGTACCTCGGGGGGGAGCCCGCGGCGTCAGGGAGTCGCCGTCGCTCGGGGGAGAAGAGGCATTGTGCGTGTTCGGATCGTCAGAGTCTCGAACTGAAGAATGCGGCTCGACTGCCGGCGCAGAAGGAGGTGGAGGGTGTGGTGTCTTGGTGTGTGATGCTAGCTCTGGGCGGGTCGAAGGGGGTTGAATGCCACGAGCTGTAGCAAGAGCCTGTGTCAGCAATGACGGACCATGAGGTCTGGCGAGGACGGCGGGGCCGCGGTGGTATTTAATCTGATCGCCCGAGGACGGGAGGGCCTGGGGGGCAGAGGTGGCAGATATGGTAGAGACGGCAGAGGCGGGACAGCCTAACTGCACTGGTGCTACCGGCGGGACAGGGACGCGAGGAACGTCCTGCGCCCCTGTTGAACAGGGAGGGAGTGGCTGATCTGGGCTGGAGTGGGTGGCAGGAGGACTCGCAGAAACCATGTCGCCATCCAGTCGACATGGGCTCGCAGGGCTCACCAGTGCAGCAACAGGTGCGGCATTTTCGGAAGAGTAATGCGGGTTGGACATGAGGAGAACATCTGGCGGATTGCTGGGAAATTGAAAATCGCAGCGCAGGAGCTGGTCGGGAGTTGTCGGCGACCTGGAGTGGCAGACGACTCGGTTTCCCGAACGCAATCTTGGCCAAGGCAGAAAAAAAATGTTAATTTTCCTCCTAATTTTTTTAAACCGTGGGCCGAGCCCCAAGAGCTACTTCATGCAAGCCAATAACGCTGGAGGGTGGCCGGGAAGGATGGTGGAAGTAACACGGCGTCGGGCTGAGGTGCTTGGTTCGAGCATTTGAGATAAGAAAAGTAGGTGAGGAATTGCTCTTCGGCTGGATGTGAGTAACTAATGATACTGCGCTCCCTGGGCCTCTGACGCAAGCACGGGAAAAGTGGCTACTCGCAGCTGTTCGTGTTTGTGCGGTGGGGCCTTGTTGGCCCGGTTGAGCCTTGGGAAAATGCGCTTGTCTGCTGAGGACAAAGAGGGGTGCTTTCAGTGGATCAACCAAGGATCACGAGTATCGAACACTCCCAGATAGAACCTGCCGGCCGATTCTCGTTCCTTCCCAACCTGGAGTTCGCAGGCCATTCGGGGGTGCTTTTGACAAACAAAAATAGGGAGGCTTCGCACGCGGACTTGTTGAACGATTTGCTATGACAATGATAACAGATGGCCGACATAGGACCTCCTGATACGGTGAGCGCAGGACTCCGAGATACATCGATGATGTCGCGGTCCTCATAATGGCTATTCTTGGCAGGCTGAAGTGCCTGGCCCTACTAGAGCTAAGGCACCACCATCCCAGCTAATGCAACTCGGCAATGCTGCATCAAACACCACATCACTCACAAGGTTTCCTCGTGGCAGCATTTGATTACACTTGATAACAGGGTTAGAGCATGTTGAGTCCGCCGTCGGAGCCAGCTCACATCATTCCTCGACCAATGTCCAACCTGCACGACGTTGCAAGACTGCTCACCTGGAAGCCGACATGCTGTTACGCAACCAATTCACCCCAGGGACAAGATCACATTACCCTGATCTCGGTGTTGGCACAACGTTCCGTCAAAGCAGTTCTCCCATTGGAACACTATTCGGGAGCTGGACACCGCGTGACTTGTCTGGAAGTCGTCGCAGTTGCACTTTGACAAAGCGGACCGAGAGCTGCCAATCACAAGCATCCTTGCTGGGACGGCAAGCCGGCAGCCCGCCCTTGGCACGTTCAACGGTCCGAGTTCGCAGCTTTGTTATCACGACTGATAGATAGATGGCTGAGGTCCCTCCCTTCCCCTCCACAGTCACAACGCCGCCTTCCTTGTGCCTACGCAACTGTGATAGCAAAACACGTCAACATCGGCCAAGTTGGGCCACAACAGCCAACCCCCGCCTCCAGAATCGACAGCACGGCTCATCTAGCTCCATTTCATTTATTAACCATCTGCTGACTCGAGAGGCCAAGAGAAAAGCGCCAATTACCACAAATCGTCCGATCGCCTATGGGTAGTTTGAGGTGCAATTGCCGTTTCGTTTGCCTCGCCAGAGCCTGCCCAGGGTCGTGCTCTTGCGTGCCCTGCCAGGAGAAGAGACCGCTCCTGCAGTGTCTTGCAACCCGAGCTGTCGACCGCCAATCATGCCGGAACGTGCTCATGGCTGACTCCTCACAGACCAGTTCTTCGGTCGGACCCTGCCATCGCCATCGTTGCATCCATGAACACCCTGCGCTCTCCGCATCTACCGCGCTTTCCTCTGTCCAAAATCTAGAATATGCAACACGGGACGCATTCAACTGACACCCCCTCGCCCGTTCCCGCTCAGTCCCAAGACAGAAACTCTGTATCTTAAACCCGTGATAGACATCGTCGAGTTTCACCGAACAAGGGAGGACTGACCAGCATTCATGTCCATGATCTGGCTGGGTATCAACCGTCTTACCCAGCGCTCTGACGAGCCTCCCACTATCGTGTTGGTTCGCAGATCGCCAGTGATTCTAACGCGCCCAGTGATCTTTCTCCTGTTTTTGCAGATACTCCATACTGTGTAATGGAATCTTACGTGCTCTTCTTGCTGACCGATCAGGAACAGGAATTTAGGCACGTTTCTTTTTTCTTTTTTCCCTGCTCGTTTCGGCAGTCGGATTACGGTTGTTGACTGGGCGGAAACTCGGTGAATGGAAGTCGAGCTACCATTGGTGATGGATGCGGCTCTTATTGGAACGCCACCTACGCTATCTTGGGAAATGGGGGCCGACATGTAGTTTCATGTCGCAAGCCATCTCTAGACATTGTGTGCACCCAACTGCTCCATCCCGCGTGGTTGCCCTACAGGACCTTCGACCCTGGTTAGACCGAACACAACAGCTGAGCCGTTACAACCCAAACCCTGAAAGGTTGTTAGCGCAGGACGTCCGTGCAATATTTGGACAACTAGGAAACCATCTGCGAAGGGTCTCGCCAGAATATTAAGGCCTTAACTTTAACAACAGAGGCCTTCAACTTTGTATCAAGACCTTGAAAATCTTTTATCGAAGGCTGAAGTTTCTATTATCAAACCTTGGGGAGGAAAAAAAGAGAAGATGCCCAGGCAGGTTGACCCGTAGGCCGCCCTCAAGCCGTGAAGTACCATGCGAACAGTCTCTCAGTGGTTGGACTGTATGCACCCATCCTTGGCTGATGATGCCATGCAATGGCACATCCAATGGTTCTCCCATGTGCTTTGCGCTATACAGGGAAACACCGTTTTGGAGTATAGGGTCACATTATCTGCGAGTGAGACAGTTCAAGACCTCCGGGTAGCTGTCGTTTTGACCATGACTAGTCACACAATGAGCATTTCATGTACCAACCTCATGCTCGGTGAGATTGCCGGTGAGATGTCGACCAAAATACCTCGTATACCTAAGGTGCCTCGAGAATGTGTATACAACATGGGAGAGAGTATGTGTATTTCATCCTATCTATGCCTAACTCCTATTTAGGTACTTAGCCCATTAACCAAGTACGGATGATCGATGACAAGATCAACATTGATGGTATCTTCTTGTTACCGAGATTTCCCACCCACCCCGTAATCCGCTGTATTATGTTATGCACTGGTCCTTTTTTCTTTTCTTGCTTTCTTTTTTTTTTTTTTTTTGGTATCTG
>Ga0247765_1001155_pt1 | contig 14337 bp, 13 predicted proteins | sample UWRJL106311C6_FD_179949 | JGI IMG/M metagenome (GOLD analysis project Ga0247765, IMG submission 179949) | Plant litter microbial communities from Arlington Agricultural Research Station in Wisconsin, United States - UWRJ-L106-311C-6 | ecosystem: Environmental > Terrestrial > Plant litter >... | reverse complement strand
AATCACTCAAAAAAAAAAAAAAAAAAAAAAAAAAAAAAAAAAATGAAAAAATTATAAGCGCTTTGTCTATTGGCCCGTGCAAAGTATTATGCGTACCTAGCGGACAGAATAACGATCCCGCTGCGACGGAGACTCTAGCAAAACCGCGTTCCTCATTCTCAAGCCATAAGTGTGCTCGTCAAGAGGCTCCCAAACTTCCAGCATCAAAGCCACCACATCGCGTCCAAACAAACGTCTGTCCAGGGCCTTGAGGTCATCCTGACCCGGACACAACTATTTTTCATCCACCGGGCTGTCCGAACTCCGTTTAGGCTCACTGTCCAGCGGATACCGTTTTCAGCCCGCACCAATGGCCATGGGTATGTTATTGTAAATACGCTTTGCTGTCATTTTCCATCTCATTTCTGCCATTATTTTCACTCATCACTTTCCACGCTCTCTCATCTTCTGCCCCTGCCTATCCCCTATCATACCAGTCATCTCATTATGGCGTCGTCAGGATCTCCTCAGGAGCACCAATATCCCTTAAGATACCAGTATCCCTCAGCACTCTCAGCACCTCGTTCTCCTTCATCCCCCTCTGATCCACCCTCAACATTCGCTCACAGTCCGTCAGATCCCGCTGAACGGTTTGGCCTCGCCGGCCTTACTGTCCGCCACATTCCCAACATCGACGACATAGCCTTGATACACACACGCACGCCGAAGAACTCGGCGCCCAGTTGGCCCAAGGCACGACCCAAGACTCGCTTATTTACTACAACGCCACCACCGCGCACCTCGACGCCCTTGACAAATACCCCGGCCGCATCACCTTTTTTTGGCGACGACATCGGCCTTCTCTTTTTCAGGGTGGAGAGAAATACTGGCACGGCGCTGTGGAGGGTTTGGGTATTCGGGGGAAGAGGTCTGGCGGACCACTGTACCCGTCGAACAGAACCATGATGACGAACGGGCCTTCGCTCGCGGATCATCGCCTTCTGCCTATCTAAGATCAGCAATAGTGCCGACAGAACCCTTGACGAGCCCAACATCCGTGAACAGTCTCTCCACCCTCGCGCCCATCATGAGGGGGGATGGATTTGTGCAGATTACCGGCATCGCTGGACTCGAGTATCTTTGCCAGGACCAGTGTGCGTTGCTCGGGCTTGGACGCAAGGCTGTTGAAGAGACTCGAGATGGCTGGTGTTGTACTCTTTGACATACGCGTGCTTTGTGTAGATGCGGAGAAGCGTCATCGAATGATTGAACTTCCTGCAAAGTGTCTGTATGTCTGGTGCAAAGAAGTTGACAGTCCTGAACGGCATGATTGTTGTTCCCAAGTCCATCCAGTGCAGCACGAAATCCAGTCCCACCATAGCAGGTGCTTTAGGGCGCCATTACTCTCTCGCAAGCCTTTGGCTGCTGAACTTCACTTAGCTGGTCACCGCTCAGGTCTTAACCGTTAGTGGAACTGCAGAGTATCAGGGCACGCCGGTGCTTGAGAATCCGCTTAGTATCCCGACGCTGATATATAATTGTGTTAAGCTCCCTGCTATATGTACTAATGTTAACCGCCGAAACCCGCTAAGCCTGCACCCCCCCGGGCTGGGGCCACCTAGTTAGCGTTAGCTATATCGAGTTGCATTATGATACTAACGCTGGCTGGATCGACTAGCGACGGAACGTCGCCTGCCTGAGAAACTAGAAGGCAGCTTATCCCTACCCGGAGACGGGATAGCTGGAAATTGTGCTGAAAGGTAGCCGCCTAAACGCCGACTCGTATCCACCTTAACAATTTAACCCTAATAGCTTATTTATAAGCTAGCCCGGTTTTAACACTATCACGAATATACTAAACCAGTATTCGGGAATAATATTGTCACGGCACCAAAGGACGCAATGCGTAAACACTACAAAAAGTGGAACGTTGTGCAGTCAGGGCACTGCACCGTAGTCCTTCTACATCTAGCTGCTAGCCGCAGGCAGGCAGCATCACGGTACCGTGACAGATTTGTTACAGCTTACTAAGAGGGTGTTAGCAGCCTGTGGTGTCGAAGGCGGCAGGGAGTGGCCTTTAGAGGGCTAGAGGAAGGCGTAGTGAGGCTCGCTTAACTCTGGTACTATATTAATACTAAGATTATTTTAAAAATACAAATTAATACTACTAATTCCACAGCCCTGTTTCTCAGCTTAGTTCTCTAGCTTTGCCAAGCCGGCATAATGGTGATAGTCCGAGTTTCTTTCAGCTTCTGGCTGGAAGGATTGCTCCCACGCTTACATGTAACTTGGGTGCAATGAACAAGCGATGAACAATCCCGGCATTGGAGTCAGTTTACATAATAGATCGGTGGGCGCCCTAGACAGAAAGGCACGGTCCAATTATAAGGAGGTCACGAAGTCAAGCTTAGGAATGTCACTGAGCCAGGCAGCAGGTCATGATTTAGGTAGTGATCAGCCCACTGTGAGCTTGAGCTACTGTAAGTCGCTACGAGCTGGAGTTACAAACTGAGCTACTGAGCAGAGCTAGAGCAGAACAGGCAAAGCAGACAGAGCAGAGCAGAGCCAGACAGGCCGAGTCGATTCACAAGACCGTTAGGAGCGAGACAGATGCTGGCGGAGGCGGGCAATCTCTTGCTCGGCCCGGGCAAGCTGCTGGCGGACTCTGGCGGTATCGCGTCTCTCAGCTCGTAGGCCGCGTTCCTCGACCTCCATCTCGCGGTCCTTGGCCTCCATCTTGGCATCCTTCTCGCGCATCTTAGCCTCCATCTTGCGCATCTTAGCCTCCATCTTGCGCATCTTGGCCGCCATATTTTGATTCTTGGGGTCCAGCTCTTCATCCGACTTGTCCTCGGCCTTGTCCTGACGCCTCTGCTTGCGCATCTTGGGGGTGCGGGTGGATTCCATGCGGCAGAATTTCTCGAGGTCGCGGATCATGGCGGAAAACGGGAGGTGGATGGTTGGCGCCACGCCGGGCCTGAGAGATGTCAGTAACGGGAGAAGGAAACAGAAAGAGAAACATACCCGTTGCGCGGACGCACAAACTGCGCCGGCAGGCCCTTAGGGTCGACAAAGTCGGACAGGTAGAAATCGATGCCCGCGCCGGCCTACGACAGCAGGACCCAGTCTACTACCGTCTCTACCGCGCCGTCTTGTAGGATCCAGACGCTGACGGCGCTGCGGTGCAGCTCTGCAGCCGTCTGGAGGACCTTGGCGCCAGTGCCGGCATAATATAAGTCGATGCACATGACGGTACGGATCTTATGCTCATCGGTGCTCTGGTCGTTAGCCTTGGTGGGATAGGCGTTGGCCTCGGTAAGATAGGCCCGGTACTTGGCCTTAAGCTGCTGGCGGGTGAAGTGGCTGCTGTAGTTGACCTCGCCGACGAACCCGGGGAGCAGGGCGTTATTCACACCAATGGCAAAGTCGGGCTCGCAATACGACTCGTCAGAAACGTCCACCAGCCAACCGTTAAGTAAGCGCAGGTCGCTGATAACGGGGCTGAGAAGTCAGCAGAGGAAAAGGATAAGAAAAGGGACAAGAACGCTCACCCAACTGTAGCATCGTTCTGCAGCGCCAGGCACTGCTGGTACACCATCATGCCGACGTTACTAATAACGCCCCCGTGGACAATCGACATGTTCTTAAAGTAAAGCGTGGTGCCGTCATATTCGTAGCGGCCGAGCTTGGGGAATTCGCCGGCGCTGTAGGCGTCGTGGAAGTCCCAGAATTGGTTAGGCGTCAAGGTGAAGCGCTCGTCGCAGAAGAAGCCGTAGTCGTCGTCGCTGAGTTGTGTGAGGTCGCAGAGGAAGGCAGCATGGCTGCGGGGGAGATCATCCTCGGTGCGGGTTCCGGGGCCACGGTGCTCATCGTCCGTGTGCTCACCGGCCATGTGCCCCTCAGTGCGCTCGTCGGTGCCCTCGTTGAGCCACTCGTCCTGCCCCTCGTCGGCGCTTCCGGGGGGCGCATCCCGCTCAGTGCATAGATTCATTTGGATGGTGCTCTGAGGCGCACCGCGCTCAGTGCGTAGATCCATTGCGATGCGTGCGTGATTCTCGCGATGTTCTTGATGTTTGTTTGGTTTTGGCGAAATTTAGAAAGTGCGAAATATTGCAAATATTTAGCGTCCGTGCGCCCATCAATTCACAGCTGATTCACGTACACGCCCCTATTCACAACCTCACTATCACGTGCACATTCACTGCAAGACTTGAGGAGTGTTGAGCGCCCAGGACGCCGAAGCTATTGTCCAGGGCTTCTTCGTCGATATGCTGTGCAGCACGCCGGTACGAATCCGCCAGATTGTTAAAAACGTCGACCGTTGGAATGCTGGCGAGACCGCTAGCCTGGCCGCCCAGAATATGAACGCCCCGCTTGCTCTGCGACAGGTGTATCTCGATATTGCCTTCCTTACCAGATGCGACCTCGCTACAGTGCTGCAGTTCATTTAGCGTAACTTTAAACTCGTCGAGCTGAGCGATTACTGGGCCACTATTCGTAGCTACCTGTAGCGATGGACGAGGAGGGTGCTGCTATTTGGGACCACTTTGGGTTGCCCGCCCCCGTTAGAGGCCAAACCTACGTTACGTTTGTGAAGACCGAGCTGTGTACGCGCGCTGGTATCTAGCCTGTTAAGTTCGGTGATTACTTTCGCGATGGCTATATCCCGTATGGTTTGGTTAAGACCTTTGGAACTGGTAGTCTCCTCCTCTGCTTGATTAACTCGGGGAAGTAAGTTGTTTTAGTTTTTGTTTGGGTATTTTCGTTGAGAATTCTACTGATAAGAACCTGCGTTTAGTAACCGCTATCGGTTCCCTTACCCTTTGGCCGTATAGATGCTCTTCGGTATTATCAAGTGCGTTGATTATAGCGGTTATATTGAGTAGGTTTGCGGCTTCCTCGATAATGTCCTCGTGCGGGTTATACGGGAGTAGTAGCCGTTTGGATTCCCTTAAAATGTTTTGGCTAACTTGCCTATGGATTCTTCGCTGGTTGCTATAATCCGTTGCTTGGAGGATGGTGGTTCTTAGAATAGGGAGGTAGATTGATAAGGAGAGTAAGGTGGAGGTTACGGTAGTGCGAGAGGAAGGGAAGGAGGACTTGTCCTTTGCGACTGATTAGGATCGCTAATAGAGTAGTAACGTAGTTTCTGGTGGTATTTCCCCGGCACCGCTAAATTGATACGCGTCCCGTTGTCTGATAAGTGTCCCTATCCCTCTTGCGATTGTAATTGTATTCCCGGATGTCAAGAACGGAAGCCCAGGTGTCCTTGCTATGGCGTGTGTTCGTATCCTGCTAGGAAACGATAAGGTTGTTCTGGTACCGGCTCTGGCTGAGATAGTTGATTATTTTAATAATGGCCTCCTTTCCGAAAACACTGTCGGCGAGTTTGTAAGCCTCATTGATGAGGAGGACTTGGCTAAGGGCGGTATTAAAGAGCCGTTTCGTCTTTGGGCCCGGTATGGCTAATATATTCTACAATTAAATCGGTAGCTGACCGTTTGAGGACTTCTTTGGTGGATTAGAAAACCCAGGTCGTAGAATAGCTCCCCTATCTTTCTGGTAGTTGAGGCCTTGCCGGTGCCTAGGGTTAACGTTAATCTAGTCCTACGCTTCCTAGTAAGTAGTAATAGATCCATGTTTTGATTTGCCTGGAGGTTTATAAAAGATAAAGTTGAACGGTATCTTTGCTCCTTGGGTCCTAGTCTACCCCCCCGCTCGGGCGAGGATCAGCAGATATGGCTTTCATGTTCCTCACAATACGCTGGAAACCCTTAAACTTCTCCATAACATCTTCGCAGCCAACAAAGTCGCTGTAAAGCTTCCGGACATCGAGAAGTGAGCGGGTACGCCCCCCGGCCAAAATCGGGATCAAAAGTCGTTGGCTGTTTTTAAAGACGAATCGAGTCGTCTGACGAATCCATCCTCTTGCGCTCCAAGCACGTGATCCTGCACAGGCTACACAGGCGCTAAGCACCCGCGGCACATCTTTGCACGGGAGCCGTGTGGAGCCGGTTACCGTTGTGATATACTATCCCAAATTCCAAGCTAGAGTACCATGTACCATCCTAAATTCCAAGCTAGGATATCATATACCATCCCAAATTCTAAGCTAGGATATCACGTACCATCCCAAACTCCGAGCTGGGGTGTTGTATACCATCCCAGGGCATGTACTGGTATATTCTGGGCCAAATCTGGGACTGTGGTCCAAGATTCGGGCCACTAGGGTCTGTCACCTTTTAGCTTCCTACCGCGGTCCCAAATTTAGGCCGCCCTAACTTACCCGCTTTCCAGAATGTAAGCCCTTTAAAACTGTACGTTAGACAAACGAGTTAACGCCCCCCCTTGCCCTTACATTTTGAGCACGTCTATTCGCACTATAGCGAGCGCCCCCCCGTACTGTAAAAAAGGGTGGGGAGAAAGGGCGGGACGCTGGCTTTTACACCAAAGATGCCTATCGCCATCGCCATCGCAACTGTATTGTACGATAGGTTTTACTTGTAAGACGCCTTATATAAGGAAGCCCAAGGCATCCGACCACCCTTTATAAGCCATCTTTAGCTATCTTCAAGGCGTTGACCGCCCAGTTTGAATGCCTTGGGCTTACCCGTACAAGGCGTTTTACAATTAAAACCTATTGTACGATACAGTTGCAATGGCGATGGCGATAGGCATCTTTGGTGTAAAAGCCAGCGTCCCACCCTCTATCTCCTCCCTTTTTACAGTATAAGGGGGCGCTTGCCACAGTACGAATAGACTTGCTCTACATTTTTCAGGATTGTCGGTAATGTTTTCGTCCAATTCGGTATCATCCTGCCCGGTCCATACGTATTAGCCTTGTATTTCTTAAGCAGGGCTTTCACTTCTGCTCGTTCTCCTGTACCATATTGTCTAGGGCTGCTGTTATCCAAGTCCTCCTTGGGCACTACGTAAGGGTACTATCGTGAGGATAAGGCAGGTACGGTTGATCAAGGTGGTCACAATGGTGGTGAGCAAGAATTGGCAAAGGTGTAAGATTTGCTGGGTTTGAGGTCGGCAAGCTTGGGGGCAATAGACGTTCTCGACCAAGTCAAAGATGCATGCATGCAAAGCAGATTTCTCGATGATGCCATAGATTGTGACATTTCTCCTGTCAGCAAAGATAGAATAACCCACACAATTCGTGCAGTCATGGTTTCGAGAGGGGCAGTTTAATCAGCGCGAGAGTCAAAAGATGATGCAAAGGATGCTCTCCGGCGGTTGCATTCTCCTGTCGTGCCAAAAATGCAATCGACAGTGTTTGGCGACAGCTTCGGCGGACTGCAAAAATGCCATGTCAACAGCACTCTCCAGGTGTGACCAACAGCTGAGACCAAGCATGGTTTGCGTGCGTGGCTGGGTTAGCGGTCGGCAAGCTTGGGTGAGTTTCCGTGCGATAGTTCAAGATGATCTTGTATGCACAATGGTCTCCGGTTATCTCCACTTGTAACAAAAAGGATGTATCACTCAAGGTAAAGTTTCATGCACGCAATTCTCCCATGTCGATGGTCAACATTCAGGCGTCGTAATCCCTTTTCTTTTTCCCCCCCCCCTTACGTTACGACTACACGTCTCTACTTACTTCCCTCCCCTTCCACATCCTGCTTGTAAAACATTGACCCAATCCGAGACCGCTTTAGCTTGCCAGGCGCTCCCTTGATCTTGCGATAGCTACCTTTGAGGTTGTCCCTGAGGCTCAGCTTAGAGAGCTTAGCGCTAGAGATAGACGTATCCCCTTGCTCGTCCATAGTTGCACTTATCTCCGTCACAATGCCTTTCCCTTTGCTTTCGCTACGCTGTGGGCTCTGATTTCCGGCATTGTCCTGGATTGGCTCGATTCCCAGATCGGTGTCCGTCTTGGTAGCTGGATCGGTTCGAACCTTGTCCACAGGCAGCACCGAAAGCATGGCCTTGGCAGATGCATCCTAGTCATCTGCCTCCTCTAGACCATAGCGGCGACGCGTATACTCTTCAAGACCCTTTCTCCATCGGCCCACACTTGCGTCGTCGAGGACACCTTCCGCCACGGCAGCTTCGAAGATGAGGTCCCAATCACCGTCCAGGACAGTCGTCTCCCGAGCGGGACCTTGCTTGTCCTCGGGCGGCTCACCGCTGAAAATATTGGCAAGGGCACCGGCTGCCATAGCACCCGCAAGAAGCTTCTGAACCGCATAGCGGATCTGCAGAAACTCAACTGATGGGATCGGATACTTGGCTGCATCGCTCGTCTCGATCTCGTATACATCACCGTGCCGAATCCAGGTAAGGGTGTCGTCAACAGTGCGCCGGAAATCAACAACGGTACCTGATTTCTGATGGTCCCAGTTGCCGCTGGCCAGCCCACCCTCGGTATCCAGGTCCTTCAGCCACACCATCTGAATGTAGATACGGCTGCTTGGGCTATCAGGATGCGTAATTGGCCGGAGGGCGAAGGAGTGGCTGTCCCAGAACTGGTGGGACGAATCACCGCGACCACGAACACCGGCCAAACTAGAACGATCGCTGGCCGCCTGCACCCCGGAGTAACCGAGCAGTTGTCCGATATCGCCATCATGAACCTCGAGACGCTGCCACCCGGAGAATGGCTCCACCTCAAGCCGGAGTGGAGGAAATGGCGCGTTTGTACCGTGATTGACGGCAAGGTGGAGGTTCGATCCCAGGATGGCACGCCCTTCATGAGCATTGGAGTGTGCGGCTTCTTCCCCATTGAGCCGGGCCTGAGTTTCTGGGTGCGGAACAATGCATATTATGCGGCGTTGTTGCTACGCCACAACGGTCCCGGCCCGATAGGGTTGACGTTGGAGTTGGATGTTACGGTCGGGTCACGTTGTGTGTCATTGGAGGGGGGTTGCTTGGTTTGTTCCTACATTATTTAGGTTAGGACAGTTCTCACGGCTGAGACCGGGAGTTATGATAAGGACTGGGTCATGTTTGTTGGATTACCCGATGCCAGATCTTGGGGAGTTTGAAATGGGTTTGGGAAAATGGGGATCGATTGGGATTGTGGGATTTCTTTGGTTCTGGAAATTGGGGGTTGAGTCCTATGACGAAAACTGGAATGAGAAACTTGGAACTGGATGCAACTAGGTTAGATTGCGTCCGACATGGTACTAGGCCTGTAGCGTAACTTGGTAGGAATGTAATCCTTTGGGCATGCATGGGTGTGGAGTATGTATGGGCAGCAGTGAGTGCTGATGTTAGAGCTGGGGTTTAGGGCGGTATAGTGTCTGCAATGCACTCGCGTTATCTTCGAGTAATGGGGAACATGGGAATGGCACTTGCTACATGCTGCATTGATGTCGGTAGGAAACCAATCCCAATTTTGCCCGAGACGTAACAATGGGCAGCCGTGCGTGTGTGTGATTTGTACCAGACAGCATCAAACCTCCCTTTCCACCCAGGATTGAATGATGCCCACATTGCTTGCCTCGTACACCTTCAGCCTAACCTGACCATCATCCTCGAGAAAGGTGTTTGCTTGCACAATTTTCCCACCTGGGTCTGTCCTTGGCCGGGTAGACTCTGTGGCCCCGTGTGGTGCAACAACAGTCTTCCGCCACTCCTCGTACTCACCCTCTACTGCGGTCAGGGGTTCGTAGAATGCCCTGCACGTGTCAATGCCCGCCGTGCAACGCCATATGTGAAGGCGTAGGGTCAATCGGCCAAGGGAGGGTTTGCCCTCGGAGATTATTTTGGACCGGTCGACTTTGACACAGATGGTGTGGTCGGACGGCGAGTGGTCCACCTTTATGACTCCATTGCCGTCGCGCAAGAGGTGCCTGAGAATGGCAAAGTCACCCTTGACGACCAAAAGTCAGTACGCCCAATCGCTGACTCAACGCTGAAAGAAACGTACCCTATGATGCTGGTCTCCCCATGTTCCAGTCTCGGCACTATATGACCCTAGAGCCTCCAATCCCAACACCCCGATTGTCAAATACAGGTAGTAAAGGACTGTGTCCTGTCAGCGTGGGTGTCCAGTTGAGGCTCGGTCAACTAGCTCACATTCGGTGGCGGAATCCTCATCTTGGTACCCAAAGAGTTCCTGTATGTCCTTGTTGTCAGGAAGGTAGTACGAGACCAAGGTTGCTCGACACTCTTCCACTGTGTTGGACAGATCGCCGAAGACACCCTTCCATGCCTGTCCTGGTTTGCACCAGCTGTCAATCGGTTTTCCCGTAAGTGGATTTGTTGGCGGGTTGTCCCGATCGAAATTGAACACGCCTGGTGATATCCCACTGAGCATCTTGCCACTGCCGTGACCAAGGAGTTCGTGAATGGCATTCTTGACAAAGTGGACAGGACCGCTCCATTATTTTAGGGATTCGGCCTCGGTTGCCTCGACGAACCGAGATGCAGGAGTGGCTTCGGCATTGATGACGAGTCGATTCGAAAAGACAATGTTCTTCGCCCCACGTGTCTCGCGAATGTCACTGTACTATGTTTTGAGTTAGGTTGAAGAACGGCGAGCAAGGGAGAGGGCATCGTCAACCACTTACGTTCGGCAAGTTACACCCATCCCACACTGTGCTGTTGCAGAAGGCCAATGCTTGCGGTGAGTTGTCAGCAGTGTAAAGTATGAGATGAACTTCAAGGGGCACGAACCATGAACAATGACAAAGTTAGGAGCATCGAATCGATCGGGCTCGAATGGTCTTTTGCCGTGATTCTCGCCCGGGACAGCCCAAGGTAGCAACCCAATGAACTTTGTTGCATTCTGCACCAGGCCGTCTAGCTTGCCTGTCTCTTCCGGATCTGAGATGGCGGCCATGCTCTCCCACTCGCATCGTGCCCCCGCCGGGTCCCGGTACGTCTCCATGAAGCCAATGATGTGCTCAACCCTTGGCGAAGTGTCTGTAACCCAGATGTTCTGCGCGGTACGGAAGGCCTCCAAATCCCCATGCCGAAAATACTCAATATATTCATGCATGAGGGCAGATTGCGTGTCGGTAGAGGCGCAGCCAGCCGCACGCTGGAGCTCCTCGCAGATCTTGGACAACTCAGCCGCGTGATCTCCGCGTTTGATCTTGAATGTGGCTTCAGGAAAGTCGCTCTCCAGCAAGGATGGCTCAGAGATCTCGGTTGTGGCCTGGAGGATCTCGAAGACCGGCTTGTTCTCTTCCATACTTTTGCGCACTCTTGTGTTTTCGGGCCAAATTCCGTGCGTATCCATGACCTTGGTAACCATGGCAACATCTTCCTTCGAGATGGGTTCGTCGCCAATATAGTACGAGACTGAGCCGTCTTGCTCGGAAAGCCGAGGGTGTAGGGAGGGGTGGTTACTATCTTGTCGAGTATCTGCTCAAGCGCAGCCGCGGCCTCGGGGGAAATACTGGCCATCTTGCGGAGGGCGCTTGTCGAAACTATCGGGACAGCTTTCCTATCGCCACAACCTGATCCCACATCGTCAGAACAGTCCAACAGCGAATAGAACGCATCACCAACATAATAGTTGCCCAGGTGGGCGAGGGACTGAGCCGCGTACTCCAAGAAAGAGTCGACATCAGAGAGCTCAACCTGATTCTCGGGGTCGGTTCTCTGGAGAAACCGGGAGCAGTCGCCATGGCATGCCCTGTGGAGGTGAAGGATCAGGTCGTAGATACCCTCGCTCTCGGGCGATGTTTGGCGCATGACGATCCGACTCCCATGCCAAGCTGCCCTGGCTAGGTGATGTGCATACTGTTTTTCCTTGCTCGAAAGCCCGTCGAATACGTCCCGGATGGCGAGCTGGTATGCCGTCGTCATCTTCGGACTTTGTGGAGGAGAAAAAAGCTGCCGCAGCCAAGTCGGGAGCCGTAAAATGGGATTCAATTTCCTTCTGCGCAACGATGCTGAAAGTTAGGCATCAGGAGTGGGCTATCGAAGCCGAATGGTGATCCACTGGGATTGTGGGATTTTTTTTTTTGGCGCTGGAAGATTGTTCAGGGCAGTGGGTAATCCGCTTTGCTCTGCTGCCTTGGGAGTGGTTGGCTGCAGGGCTTCCTTGCCCGTAAAACAACCTCCAGGGCAACTGGTGTGCTTCCCGCCATGAACGGTATCCGTCCATTCCCCCCAAATGGACTCATGGCATCCATTCATACCACAGGTTTGTTTCTTCCATGTTGATGCGGAGTGTGACCACTATGACAGACTGCAGGCTGGTGCCTACAATTTTCGTCAATGCCCGCCGATGCAGGCCACCATCAACCCCTCCAATTGGACAATAATCCTTTGACAACCGCCATTCGAATGGAAGTCATCACACCACACCACCGCGGACCTGGAGGACACGTCGCTTTTTCCACACTACGCGAATCGCTCACACAGACGACGAAAGATCTGCCTCATAGCTTTGCTAGAGTGAACGCTTAGCAACAGTATCTATCTCTTCACCCATCTGACATTGCAACACAGACGACAGGTCTTCGGCATGCCTCCAAATTCGCACACAGCGCTCATCGTCTCTTACGCCGGATTCTTCATCCTGGCTCTGGTCCCTATACTCAAGCCCATCCTCGACCAGTTTCGCGACACATTTGAGGGCCCGGTTCCCAGCGTGGAATGGCCATCTTGGAAGCCCGGCGACCCGTGTCCGATTGAGATCCACGGCATCGGACCATCAACGAAGCCGCGCGGCACACCGGATGACCAAGAATACATCTTCGACTCGATGAAGACTGTCCATGAAGCGCTGATGCAGTGCGACAATATACGAGGAATCTACCTGAACGTGCCATCCAGGACTTGCTTCAACGGCTCAGATGGATATGCCCTCCTCCTGAGCCAGCTCTCAGGCGTCAAGTACGGTGCAACCCCCGAGGTACTATCCCTCGATGGTCACATTCCCGAGAGCTGCTTCTGGGATAACAGCTTCCCAGCCATCAACTGGCTTCGGCGATGGCGGGAATGGCAGATTTGGAACATCTGGAATGTCGTGCGTCCCAAATCCAACCTCGAAATGTGGCTTGATGCTGTCGACCTCTCTCGCATCCACACTATGCACTTGAACATAACCCATCTACTCTCCCAAGAGGCGGAGGGAGCCCTCGCCACCAGCCTCCCAAGCCTACACACCCTCGTTGTCCAAGGCAAACAGTCATCCTTCCTCCTCGCCCTACCACGAAATTCCCTCACACACCTCACATGGCACAACATGTACACCCTCCACGACAACTACCAAACTTTACCGACACCCGTACTCCAACACCTCGGCTCCTCCCTCTTAATCCTCGACATCCGAATCGACGAGACCACCAAGTTCCCCACCCACAGTCTCCCCAACGCACAGCTCCGCGAACTCACCGAGCTTGTTCCCAACCTCACGCATCTAACCCTCAACCTCGACCGCCGCCAAGCCAAGCCGCGTCTTCCCGATAAAACCTGGCCGTGGGAAGACCTCAAGATTATTGCCAAGGGCCTCCCTGAGCTGACACATCTGACGATACATTTCGAACTCCCTTCTGCTTGCCGTCGGAGGGATTCAGCGCCGATATATTATAGAATACCGAAATGCGGTGGCGTGGAGCAATATGCTAAGCCCATGGTTGGTGTACGTGCGGCGGAGGAGATGGTGGCGTATCTTGGCAAACACAAGGCTGGGAAGAAGTTGGAGAGTGTTTCGTTTCGGTCTGGGGACTGGAAGGACCCGAGAGAGGATCACGAGTATGAGTGGATTGATGGGAGGAGGGTTTGGGTGGATTGTGCAAGGCAGGGGGGAAAAGGAGAAGGGAAGATGAAGTGTGAAGGAGGGGATACGTTGAACTTGAACGAGTGTTGGTCGGAGTATCGGTGTATTGGGGCTTGTGATGATGAGAAGGGGCTTAAAATTGACTATTGGACTCAGGTTTGTCCTGGGGATAAGGTGCCAGTGTTTGAGGAGGAGGTTGTTGGCTCTGCTGGTGTTGCTGCTGGGTCTACTGTGACGGTCTGTTAGGAATGAGTTCTCGTGGGGGGCCTAGGGTACGAACAAGGAAAACACAGAACAGGTGGTGGGTGGCTGGCTGGTAAAAAGAGGTTTGGGCGGGCTGGGATTCGAACCCACAATTCAAATTCTTTGCGCTCTCTTATAGATGCTCGCCATCTGGGACCCCTCGGGTCGTTCCTTCCGTCCTTGTTGGGCGCGTTAGCTGGCCTAGCGTTGGGCGATGAGTCACATCTGCCAGTGGCGCTCACCAGGGGCATCTACCTTTCGACATGGAGGGGCGCACGTCTTCCGAGTCAGCACGATCATCATAAAAATAAATCTTAATTCTCTACCTACTACACCTCAGGCAGATCTTGACGGTTTTCAAGGACTGCGCTGCAACCAAATGCCATCAGCGCCTTCGGTTCATGGTTTTTTTTTTTTTTTTCTTAATC
>Ga0247765_1001153_pt1 | contig 14355 bp, 14 predicted proteins | sample UWRJL106311C6_FD_179949 | JGI IMG/M metagenome (GOLD analysis project Ga0247765, IMG submission 179949) | Plant litter microbial communities from Arlington Agricultural Research Station in Wisconsin, United States - UWRJ-L106-311C-6 | ecosystem: Environmental > Terrestrial > Plant litter >... | reverse complement strand
AGATCGACGCGCTCGGCCGTGCGCTCATCCAGGAGAGCCATCTCCACGCCTGCGCCGGCGACTCCCTGGCCGCGGTGTCCGCCCTGCGGGAGGGGCTCGCCTTGGCGGACCTCGAGGCCGAGCGCGAGCCGCGCCTGGCCTTCGCCGCCTGCCACAGCCTCGCCTTCCTGCTGGACAATCTGGGGCGGCCTGCCGCGGCGCGGGATCTCCTCGCCACGGCACGGCCGCTGGTGGCCGCCTCCGGCGATCCGCTGGACGCCGTCCGCCTGCGCCACCTCGAAGCGCGCATCGCCGCCGCCCTGGGCGAGAGCGCCGCGGCGGAAAGCGCCTTCGGCGAGGTGCGCCGGATCTTTCTCGCGCGGGAGATGGGGTACGACGCCGCCCTGGCCTCTCTGGACCTCGCGGCGATCCTCGCCGCAGAGGGTCGGACCGCCGAGCTCGCCGCCCTCGGCGCCTCGATGCTGCCGCTCTTCCGCGCCCGCGATCTGCACCGCGAGACCGTCGCCGCGCTGCTCCTGTTCCAGAAGGCGGCCTGCTCCCGCAATGCGACCCTGGCGCTGGTGCGCGAGGTCTCCGGGCGGGTGCTCCGGCTGCGCCGGGACGGCTAGGAGCCTGGGAAGCTAGGAAGCCTGGGAAGCCGCCGCAGGAGCCCGCGCGCTGACCAGCAGCAGCCCGCCGGCGATCAGCACGAACCCCGCCCCTTCCATCCACCCGAACCGCTCGCCGAGGAACGCCGCCGCGAGGGCCGCCGCCACCACCGGCTGCAAGGTGCTGTAGGCGGCCACCAGGGCGGGGGAGGAGCGGCGCACCGCCCAGGTATTGGCGGAGTAGGCGAACACGGTCGCGATGCCCACGATGTAGGCGAGCCCCCACCAGGTGCCGGCCGGCACGGCGGCCCAGTCGAAGCGCAGGAGCGTCGGCAGGCTCACCAGCAGCACCGCGCCGCCGCCGAAGACGAACGACCAGGCGATCAGCGTGCGCCAGGGGATGCGCTCGAGGAGCGGCCTCTGCAACACCAGGAACAGGGCGTAGCAGAGGCAGTTCAGGAGGATGAGCCCGTTGCCGAGCACCGCCCGGTGGTCCGACGCCAGGCGCAGCGGGTTGACCAGCACCAGCGCTCCGATCACCGAGAGGCCGATGCCCAGCAGCCGCCGCCGGCCGATCCGCTCGACACCGAGGACAGCCGCGGCGGCGACGGCGAAGACGGGGAGAGACGGCTGAAGGATCGAGGCGTTGGTCGCCGTCGTGTAGCGCAGGCCGGTGATGAAGAAGAGCTGGTTGGCGGTGACCCCCAGGCCGCCGAGGAGGGCGAGCCACGGCAGGTCGCGCCGCGCCGGCAGCACGCGGTCGCGCCGCCAGGCGAGCCAGACCAGGAACGGGGTCGCGGCGGTGACGCGGAGGCCGGCGAGAGCGAGGGGCGGCAGATCCGACAGCACCGCCTTCGCCACCACGTGGAAGCCGCCGAAGGCGACCTGCACCAGGAGGAGCGTGAGCTGCACGCGCAGCGGCGACGGCTGGGAGGACATGGCAGCGAAGGATACGGGATTTGCGCCTCTCCCACTCGCCCCGATAGAATTCGCGGACGATGAGCGAGCCCCTTTCCAATGTCCGTATCCGGCCCCTCGACGAAATGGACATCAGCGCCGTCACGGGCATCGACGAAAAGATCAGCGGCCGCTACCGTCCGGAAGTTTGGGAGCGCCGCATCGGTTATCACCTGCGGCGGGACCCCGACTCCTGCGTCGTCGCCGAGAGCGGCGGCAAGCTGGTCGGGTTCATGCTGGGAGAGATCCGCTCGGGCGAGTTCGGTCTCGACGAGCCCACGGGATGGATCGAAGTCCTGGGCGTCGATCCGGACGCCCGCGGACAGTCGATCGGCCGCAAGATGGCTGAAGCGATGTTGGAGTACTTTCGCACGCAGGGAGCCCACAGTGTCCGCACCCTGGTGGACGAGGAGCGGGACGAGCTGAGCGGTTTCTTCAGCTCCCTTGGATTCGAGCCTGCGAGCCTGAAGCCGTTCGTCCGGTCCCTCTGACGATCGGAGAGGAACGGACCGGAGAGGAAAGACAGCGATGAGCACGACGAGCATGAAGACGAGCACCCTGCCCAAGCCCTTCCACGAGGCGGTCCTCAAGTGGAAAGATGAATATCTCCCCGACTACGACTTCCTGATGGACAACTGGGAGAAGAGCTTCCCCACGGAGCCCAAGTTCCAGCTCTGTGCCTTCCGTCAGATGGGCATGTGCACCGAGATCGAGTGCGGCGACATGAAGGGCAAGCCCAAGTTCACCCACGCCGCCGACATGCTCCCCGAGCAGGCGCACCACCTCTTCGGCGCCATCCGCGCCCAGGCCTCCACCGAGTTCGGCTCCATCCAGCAGCACCGCCTGACGCTGGCCCGCGCCCAGGACGAGGAGGAGCAGTTCTGGATCCTGCGCATGATGGCCGAGGAGCTGCGCCACGGCTACCAGATGCTCCACCTCCTGGTGGAGGACGACTGGAGCATCGTCTCCCAGGAGAGCAAGGCGAACCTGGTCGACGGCATCCTGTCGATGAACACCGGCTCCCATCTGCTGGGGGCGTTCAACATCGACTTCGACTCCTTCATCGACAACGTCGTCTTCTGCGCCCTGATCGACCGCGTCGGCAAGTACCAGCTCGCCATGCAGAAGGTGAGCGCCTACCAGCCGATGGCGGAGAGCATGCCGCAGATGCTGCGCGAGGAGGCCTTCCACCTCGCCGCCGGCGTGGTCCCCATGCGGCGCTGGGTGACCGCGGCGGCCAAGGGCGGCACCTTCGTCACCATGTCCGATCTCCAGAAGGCGCTCAACAAATGGGTCCCCCGCGCCCTCGAGATGTTCGGCGACGAGCGCGGCGGCGGCACCAACGTGAAGTTCGGCCTGAAGCCGATGAAGAACTCCGAGGCGCAGGCGCAGTACGTCGAGGAGATCGGCAAGCTGGTCCGCGACCTCAACGTGCGCTATCTGCGGGCGGTCGACGAGTCGCTCTCGCCCTCGCAGGCCGACGCCGTCCTCGACCGTCTCCTCGCGGAGGGCGGCCGCCACAGCAGCGTGCGCTCGGAAGACCTGCTGCGCCTGCCGCATGCCGACTACTTCCGCCGCCGCGGCGTCCCCGCCTTCAAGATGGTGGGCGCGGACGGCGAAACCTACACCGATCTCCCGTCCTATCTCCGGCACCTGGTCAGCTCGCTGCCCGACTCCTATCGCGCCAGCCGCGATTTCAAGGACTACGTCGAGCTGCTGACCCAGGTCCACCAGGGAACCGTCAAGACCGAGGATGCAGCCGGCCGCATGCCGAGCCTGCGCCGGGTCGGCGGCGCCTGCGCCTGCTCCAAGGCGGTGCGCTGGGTGGTGGACGACGCGGTGACCCAGCCGCCGGCTCAGCCGGCGGCCTGAACGGAACGCGACAAACACATCGACAGGCGCCAGGGGGGCAAAGGATGAGCGTGTTCAATCGCCTGCTGGTCACCACTCTGCCCCTCGCACCGAAGGCGATCGTCGGCCTCGTGGCGAAGCGCTACGTGGCCGGCTCGACTCTCGACGATGCCTTCAAGGTCATCCGCGACCTCAATGCGCAGGGCGCCATGGCGACCCTCGACGTCCTCGGCGAAGAGGTCAGCGAGCGGGAGAAGGCCACCGCTTTCACGGACGAGTACGTCCGCGTCCTCCACGCCATCGCCCGCGAGGGGGTGGACTCCAACGTCTCCGTCAAGCTCACCATGCTGGGCCTGAAGATCGACGAAGGCTTCTGCCGCGACAATGTCGACCGCATCGCCGCGGCAGCTGGAGAGCACGGCAACTTCGTCCGCATCGACATGGAGGACGCCACCACCACCGATGCGACGCTGCGCATCTACCGCGAGATCCACGCCCGCCACGGCAACCTGGGCTGCGTGCTCCAGGCCTACATGCGCCGCACTCTCGGCGACATCGACGGGCTGCCGGCGGAGAAGCCCAGCGTGCGGATCTGCAAGGGGATCTATGTCGAGCCGCGGACGATCGCCTGGAAGGGCTACGACACGGTGCGCGCCAACTACATCAACGCCCTCGAAAAGCTGCTCGCCAAAGGGATCTACGTCGGCATCGCCACGCACGACGAGTATCTCGTGGCGCGGGCGGTGGGGCTGGTCGACAAGTACGGCGTGCCGCGGGACCGCTACGAGTTCCAGATGCTCCTCGGGGTGGACGACGAGCTGCGCCGCATCCTCCTCGCCGGCGGCCACCGGCTGCGGGTGTATGTCCCGTACGGCCGAGACTGGTATCCTTACTCCATGCGCCGCCTGCGCGAGAACCCAGAGGTCGCCCGTCACGTCCTGCGTGCCATGCTGTCCGGGCGCTGAGCGTTGAGCCCATGTCGGATTCTCGCGATCCCTATCGCAGCGCGGACTCCGACACGGGAGAGCTCATTTCCCAGGAGAGCGGGCTGACCCAGACCTTCAAGAGCGCCACCCGCGAGCGGGCGGAACAGGGTTTCAACACCCCCGAATCCGAAGCCGACATCATTCTCATCTCTCATCCCGACAGCCAGCACCTGGGCTCGCGCTTCCGGCTGTCGCCGGGGAGCACGCTGGAGATCGGGCGGTCGGCGTCCGTGCGCATCAGCCTGCCCGAGGTCCTCTCGCTCTCCCGCAAGCACGCGCGCCTCCGCTATGCCGGCGCCGTGGTGACCATCGAGGACCTGGGGAGCACCAACGGCACCTACGTCAACGGCCAGCCGATCCACGGGCGCGCCATCCTGCGCAGCGGCGACCGTTTTCAGACCGCCGCCGTCCACTTCAAGTTCCTGCACGAGCAGGATGTGGAGAGCGCCTACCACCTGGCCATCTACGAGCTGGTGGCGCGCGACGGGCTGACCGAGATCTACAACAAGCGGAAGTACGACGAGGAAGTGCAGCGCGAGTTCGCGCGCTCGGTGCGCCACAAGCGCCCGCTGTCGCTGATCATCTTCGACCTGGACGAGTTCAAGCAGATCAATGACACCTACGGACACCTCTGCGGCGACTTCGTCCTCAAGCAGGTGGCCTCGCTGGCGAAGGAGCTGGTGCGCCCCGAGCAGGTGCTGGCGCGGGTCGGCGGCGACGAGTTCGTGATCCTGGCGCCCGAGACCGGCACCGCCGGCGCCGAGGCGATGGCCACCAAGCTCCGCGACCACGTCATCGGCCTCGACCACCGCTACGGCGACCTGCGGATCTCCGTCAGCTGCTCCTTCGGCATCGCCGAGCTGACCGACGCCATGGCCACCCCGCAGGACCTCTACCACGCCGCCGACAGCGCCCTGCTCCTCGCCAAGCGGAACGGGCGGAACCGGGTGGCCGTCTACCAGGAATAGAGCAGGAGCGGCAAACCTTCTCTGCCCGCCCGACGTATCCGTCTGATGCGCCGCCTCCTGATCGCGCTCTGTCTTCCCCTGGTCTGCATGGCCCCTCTGCAAGCACTTCCCGAGGCTCCTCCCGACACGAGGCATCTCCCTGTCCAGGTGACCTGGGATCTCAAGGTGCCCATGCGCGACGGCGTGCGCCTCAGCGCGACGGTCTATCGCGATCCTGCGCAGAGCGGGCCCTTGCCGGTGATCCTCACCCTGACCCCCTACATCGCCGAGCACGCCGCCCGGCAAGGCGTGTACTTCGCGCAGAACGGCTACGTCTTCATCGCCGTGGACCTGCGCGGCCGCGGCAATTCCGAAGGGAAGTTCGTGCCCGGCCAGGTGGAGGCCCGGGACGGCTACGACGCGGTGGAGTGGCTCGCCCGGCAGCCGTGGTGCGACGGCCGGGTGGCCACCTGGGGCGGAAGCTGGCTGGGCTTCACCCAGTGGTCCATCGCCAAGGAGCTCCCGCCCCACCTCAAGGCGATAGCCCCCACGGCCGCGGTCTATCCCGGCGTCGACTATCCGCAGCCCGGCGGCTTCTTCGCCCCCTACATGCTGCAGTGGCTGACCTACGTCCACGGCCGCGGCTCGAACTCCGGCCTCTTCGGCAGCGACACGCTGTGGAGCAACGCCAACTGGGAGCTGATCCGCTCCGGGAAGAGCTTTCAGGAGATCGAGAAGCTCGTCGGAATCGAGGGCACGGTCTTCCAGACCTGGCTGGCGCACCCCACGGAAGACGCCTTCTGGCAGGCGATGACCCCGCGGACGGAAGATTTCAGGAAGCTCACGATCCCCATCCTGACCATCACCGGCCACTTCGACGCGGACCAGCGGGGAGCGCTGACCTACTACGACCGGCACATGGCCAACGGCAAGCCCGAGGTGACGCAGAACCACCTGCTGGTCATCGGCCCCTGGGACCACGGGGGCACCCGGCGGCCGCGAGCCGAGATGGGCGGGGTCAGCTTCGGCAAGGACGCCACGCCCAACATCGAAGAGCTGCACAAGGCCTGGTACGACCACGTGCTCAAAGGCGGACCCCGGCCGGACCTCCTGAAAGACCGCGTCGCCTGCTTCATCATGGGCCGCAACAGCTGGATCTACGCCTCCGACCTCTCGCGCATCGAGGGCAAGCCCCTGAAGCTGGCCCTGGACCTGGAGGGTGCCCGCCCCGGGGACGTGATGCGCGGCGGGCACCTCGGAGCCGCTCCGCCGTCCGCCGCCGCCGAAGTCCAGCTCGCGGCAGACCCGATGCGCCTGCCGGACCGCGCCGACTTCGAGGCGGAGTACGCCGACTACCTCAAGGATCAGCGCGAAGCCTTCCAGGTCCAGGACAACCGCGTCGTCCTCCACTCCGAGCCCTTCGCGGAAGAGACCGTCCTGGCGGGCCGCGGCCGTCTGAGCCTGCGTCTCGCCGTGGACCAGCCCGACGCCGATCTCTTCGTGGAGCTGCAAGAGGTGCTGCCGGACGGCACCGCCGTGAGCCTCGCCAACACCTCGGTCCGCCTGCGCTACCGCAAAGGCGGCACCACCGCCACTCTGATGACTCCCGGCCAGGCAGAGCTGGTCGCCTTTCCCACGATGAGCTTCTTCGCCCGAGCCCTCGCCAAGGGGAGCCGCCTCCGTCTGGTGATCAGCGCCGGCCCCTATGTGGGCTTCCAGAGGAACACCAACACCGGCGGCGACTTGGCGACGGAGCCTCTCTCTCAGGGACGGGTGGCGCATCTGACGCTGATGACGGGCCCGGACAGCGGCAGCGCGCTGGAGCTGCCGCAGCCGGATGCGGATCTGCTCAAGCCGGCGGTGCCGGCCGGGCCGGCTTAGGAGCAGAGAGTGCGGGGTGGGAGGGGCAGGGGAGCACAGGCGCTCACTTAAAAGTAGGGGAGGGGCTTGCCCCCTCCCGGGCGGGCGGAGGCGTCGAGCCACAATGCCCTTCGGGGAACAGCGAGTTACCTGAGTCTGTATCCTGGCGGCCGAGCGAACGAGAAGATCGAGCCCTTCCTCCCACCCCGGGAGGGGGCAAGCCCCTCCCCTACATCAGAAAAGGTGCCAAAGTTAGGAAGGCGGCAGAGCCGTCTCCACCCGCGCCTCCCCCGCGAAGCGCATCCAGCCGACCTGCCGCCGTTCGCCGGGCCGCAGCGGGCGGTCCCAGGCGGAGGCGGCGCGGCGCAGGCGGATCTGCCGCTCGCCTTCCCGGGTGAGCCGGTAGCCGGCCAGGCCGTCGGCGGCGAGAAGCGGAGCGCCGGTCCAGTGGATGTCGACCGGGGAGGGCCAGGGCGCATCGGCTTCCCCCGTGCTGACGAGATCGATCTCCACGAGCCTGGGTTCGGGCGCGTGGACATCGGCGCGCAGCCCTGGCCGGGGAGCCCGCCCGGCCATCACGGCGCGGAACGCTGGCCAGGGCCAGTTGAGGCGGTCGGGGGCGATCGGCAGGCGGTACCAGAGGAGACCGGTGAGCTCCGCGGGGCGGTCGGCGGTCCAGGTCCGCAGCAGCCCTGCCATCGCCGCCGGATCGCTCTGCGCCACTCGCACCACCGCGCTCTTCGGCCAGGAGAGGAGCGGACCCTCGGCGGACAGGCCGAGGATCTTGCCGTTGCGGTCGAACGCCACGACATACCCGTAGGTCGGCAGCGCCACCCGGAACGGCCGGCGGAACCGGGCTGCCGTCTCGACGGCCTTCCGGGCCGCGTCCGGATCGCAGAGCAGGAACGCCGCGTCGAACCGCTTCGGCGCGGCCAGGGAGTGGACCTGGAGCACGTAGCCGTCCGCCGCCGCAGTCAACACCGCGAAATCCCGCCGCTGCCGCAGCCAGGCGGGCAGGGCGGTGATCGTCACCGGCAGGGGAGCGACCGCCTCTTTCACCGCCTGCACCAGGGCCGGATACTCGCCGAGGCGCGACTCCGGGCAGTCGTAGTCGAGCTGGATCTCGCGCAGAGAGAGTCCCTGAGCGCGCGCCGCCCTCGCGATCCGCTGGGCCAAGGCGGCGAGGAAGCGGACGGCCTCGGGATCGCCGGAGAGCGCCTTCCCCGGTCCCTTCGAGGCAAACCTGCCGATGCGGATCGCGAGCCCCAGCGGCTTTCCCGTGGAGCGGAGAGAGGCCGCGTCGATCGCCACCTGGGTCACCCGTGGCGGCCGCACGGACAGATCGACCTCGGCGGCGAGGGCGACCAAGCCGGCGAGATCCTGGGTCTGCCGGACAGCCGACCGCACCTCAGGTTCCCAGCTCCGTTGCCAGACGTACGCTTCCTGCGGCAGCGGACCAGACGCACGGCGGCCCCGGCGGAGCCAGAGCCCCAGGAGGAGCGCGGCGGTCGCCAGCGTGAGGAGACCGAGGACGGCGAGGCGGCGGCGGGTCACGGCAGGTAAGAATACCCGGGCGAGATCTTTTTGGCGGCGTCGCGTGTCTAACCAGAAGAAGGAGGTTCTCATGAGATCCAAGCGCCCGTTCATCCTCACTGCCGCCGTCCTGTTCCTGGCTCTGCTCGCGTGCTTTGGAAGGCTCGGCATCTCGTCACCGCCGTCACCGGCGCTCGATGAGATCGCGGGCAGCTACTACAAGGGGGACGGCCTCGGTGGCGCCTGAGCCCCGGCGACCGGGTGTCGACGAGCTTCAACTCACACGAAAACTAGGCCAGCACCGCGAACTGCACCGTCGCCTTCGCCACGAGCCGCCCGTCCTGGGTGACCTCACCCTCGGCCACGGCGGAGCGCTTGCCGCGGCGCAGGAGGCGCCCGCGTGCCACCAGCGGTCCCAGGCGGGCGCGTTCCAGCAGATTCACGGTGACTGAGGCAGGCACGACGGAAGCGCCGACCGCGTGAGCGGCCGAAACCTCGGCCATGGTGGTCAGGACCGCGAAGTGGATGACGTCGGGAGCAACCTGATGCTCGGGGCGCGGATCGAGGAGGACTGTGCCCGGCTCGTCTCCGAGGCGCATTCCGAGGGCGTCGTTGAAGTTGGTGGCCATGTGGGGATCGTACCAGCGCTCAAGCCCCGGTGATCTCCGGCGGCACCGGGAGCCTCCGATAGATGGAGGGCCTGTTCGCCTTGCCGCCCTGGACCAGAGCGATCCGCCGGTCCCGGAGGAGGTGGTCGAAGGCGCGGTGAAGCGTGGGCCGTGACGGCTCGTAACCGAGCGCGCGCACGATGTCCTTTTTATCGAAAACCTCAGGCAGAGAGGGCAGGGCCGCATAGATCTCCGCGCACGCTTTGCCTCGGATGGAGGCCGGAGCGGGTCGCTCCTCCTGCACCGGATGGGTCGCCGCTTCGCTCGCAGGAGAAGCCTCGGCTGGGAGGAGAGGCGGAGGCGCGGCCGGAAGGATGCTGACGTCGGAGGAGATGAGCCAGAGAGTTTCCAAGGCCCGGATCTTGGCCTGATAGGCCGACCGCACCAATTCGAGATCGGCGTGGCACTGCTCTTCGAGAGCGCGCCTCCGCCGCTCGTATTCACCGTATTGCATCGCGACCTCCCCGGAAGAATCCCTCGGAGCCTACCCTTTCGTCCGGACGCGGATCAAGGGACTTTGAACAGCGTCCGGACGCAGAGGTACGCCCAAGCGGACGCAAGGGAAGGCCGAATCCAGGATGCGGACGGTCAGCGGACGCTCGGAGGCGACAAATGCGGCGGATGGGACGCTGTCCGCCGGAGTCAGGACGCAGTTGGCCTGGAATGGGACGGTCGCAGCCGGCTCGGACAGCGTCCCATCTCCGGGGGACAGCGTCTCGTCGTGGTCGTACAGAGTCCTATCCGGGTTGTGCAGCGTCCGGGTTCCCGCCGGTAGAGTCCTCGCTACGGCGGTGAGCGTCCCGATGAGGTCGTGCAGCGTCCGCTTCGCGGGGGCTGCCGACGCAGCGCCGATGGTATTCTTCATTAGCGGCATAATGGAGGAGCCATGACGATCATCAACGTGCAACAGGCGAAGGAGCAACTCTCAGACCTTCTGGACCGAGTGGCAGAAGGGGAGGAGATTGTCATCGTCAGGAGCGGCCACCCTGTCGCGAAGTTGGTGAACCTGCCTCGTCCGCAGCGAAAGCCGGGCCGCCTCAAGGGGCGTATTCATCTCGGACCGGAATTCGATGATCCTCTGCCGGATGAGATCGCCGCTACGTTCCGGGGAGAGCGCGATTGAGGTTGCTGCTGGATACTCATGCTTTCCTCTGGTGGCTCAATGATGACCCCAAGCTCACCGATCAGGCCAGGACCGCTCTAGAGGATCCAACCACTTTGGTCTATGTGAGCGCTGTCAGCATCTGGGAGATCGCCATCAAGGTGAAGCTCGGTAAGTTTGATCTTGGTGAGATTGATCCTGTCGAGGAAATCGCGGCCAATGATTTCTTGGAGCTACCTGTGACAGCGCGGCACGCGCATGCCGCGGGTGCCCTTCCCCGGCACCATGATGATCCCTTTGACCGTATGCTGATCGCTCAGGCTCGCTTGGAAGATTTGGTCCTCGTTTCTCACGACACTAAATTCAAGGACTACGAGGTCCAAATTCTTTCAACTTGAGCTTCCCCGCCCTCACCCCCGCCCGCCCGCCATCTTCGCCGCCTCCGGCAGCTTCCGCAGCCGGAGCATGCTCCAGATCCCGAACGCCGGCCCGAGCGCCAGAAGAGCGAATGCCCTCTCCCATCCCAGCAGGTCCCGCAGCGGCGGGATGATCCGGATCGTCACCACCGTGAGCAGGAAGCCGAGGCTGGTCTGGACGGTGAGGGCGGTGCCGACGTAGCGCGGATCGGCCAGCTCGGAGACGGCGGCGCTGAATTGGGCGCTGTCGGCGACGACGGCGAAGCCCCAGATCAGGCAGAGCAGCGTCAGCAGGGCGGGATGATGGAAGACGAAGCCGGCGGCGAGGCAGCAGATTCCTGAGATCGCCAGGCTCCAGATGGTGATGCGGGTGCGTCCCAGACGGTCGGCGAGCTTGCCGGCGAGGAGGCTGCCGAGGGCTCCGGCGGCGATCGCGGCGGCGCCGGCGAGGCGGGCGGCGCGCGGGCTCCAGCCGGCTTCCTGATAGCTGGCGAGGAGGCAGAGGGGCACCCAGGCCCACATGGCGTAAAGCTCCCACATGTGGCCGAGATAGCCGAAGTTGGCGAGGCGCGCGGGACGATCGGTCAGGACGCGGCCGGCGAAGCGCCAGTCGAAAGGCGGCGACTTGCCGAGGTACGGGCCCGGCGTCACGAAGAAGGCTCCGATCAGAGCGGCGAGGAGCGCCTGGCCGGAGGTGATCAGCAGCACGGACCGCCAGGGCGGCATGCCGCCGGGCGCGGCGTTGAGGAGGTGCGGTGCCGCGGTCCCAAGGGCGATCGCTCCCACCAGCAGCCCGATGCCGAGACCGCGATCCTCCCGGCACCAGGAGGCGACGAGCTTCATGCCCGGCGGGTAGACGCCGGCGAGGGCGAAGCCGGTCAGGAAACGGAAGGCCAGAGCCGGACCCGGTCCCAGGCCGAGCAGCGGGATCGCCGCGTTGAAGACCGCCGCGGCGACGGCGCTGACGGCGAGGAGGCGTTGGGCCGGCAGACGGTCCGAGAGGGTGAGGAGAGCGCTCACCAGGGCACCGGCGACGAAGCCGAGCTGCACACTCGTGGTCAGCCAGGACTGGAGAGCGCCGGTGAGCTTCCACTCCGCCGTGAGCTGCGGCACCACCGCCGAGGCCGAGAACCAGACCGACATCGCGAGCAGAGCGGCGAGGGCGAGGAGCGAGACGTTCCGCCATTTATGCCTCACCCCCCGGCCCCCAGAGGCGCTGACATTTCAGCCGTGCTGAGGCTTTCGTAGGGGCGGTCCGCGGGATGCCGAAGGCACCCCGCGTGGCCGCCCTGCAAGAGTTTGCTTTGCTCCGCGGCGGCCACCCACCCAGGGCGGCCACATGGGGTGCCTGACGGCATCCCATGGACCGCCCCTACGAAAGCAAGGACCATGCTTCGGGGGGTGACCCTCACTCCGGCCTTTCCGTCGGGCTCTTGCTCCCCGGCCCAGGCAGCTCCGGGAAGTCGCCGCCGCGCGCCTCGGCCTCCAGGAGATGATCGAGGTCCGGATAGCGGTAGATCACCGGCGCGCCGTTCTGGAAGAGACCGCCGGTGTCGGCGGTCGGGCCGTAGGTGGAGTAGAGGTCGCGGCCGAGCAGGCGGAGGCAGATCGTGAGCTGCCCGCGGTGGTGGGCCGAGTGGGCGATCCGCCGGGTCAGCACCCAGGCGCGGGAGCGCTCGACGTCGAAGAACTTCGCCGGCTCCTCGAACCAGCTCTCGGGCATACCGCGCAGCCTCTCGAGGCGCCGGCCGGAAGCGCCGGCGTAGCGGCGGAGGAATTCGAGGCGCGTCTCCTCGGCGGGCAGCGCCGGCTCCCCGAGGTCGATGCCGAGCATGTTCTTCATCCAGAGGTCCTCGCTGACGCACTGGTGGACCATCTGCTCGTGCGGCGTCCGCGCCCGCGGCTCGGGACGGAAGCGCAGGTCCTCGTCCCGGAATTGCGACCAGACGGAGAGGATCTTCAGACGCTCGGTGTCGTAGGTGTCGAGGAGGAAGTCGTAGCGGCCCATGAGCAGGGAGCTTATACCCGAGGGAGCCGCCGACGCCGTCACACAGCGGTGCTATAGTCGCCGCAATTTCGTTTTCGTCGTTCTACGACGGCCTTTCCTTCTTCCCGACAGGAGGTCCAGCATGACCAGGCTGTGGCGCGCAAGTTGTTTGAGCTTGGCGATCGCCTTCGCCGCCTTCGTAATGACCGGCGGCGGTCTGTGGGCGCAGTCCCAGGCCACCACCGGCGTCATCGAGGGCACGGTCACCGATCAGGACGGGGGCGGCATCCCCGGTGCGACGGTGACCCTCCGCAACACCGCGACCAACTACGAGCAGACTGTGACCACCGGTAACGAAGGGCGCTTCCGGGCTCTGCTGCTCCCCCTCGGGCCCTACCGGATCACGGTGGCGCGGGAGGGCTTCGCGAACCTGGTCAGCGAAGGGACCGAGCTGGCGGTGGGCCAGACGATCAACCTGAGCCTGGCGCTCAAGGTCGGCGTCGAGCAGGAGATCACGGTCACCGCCGAGGCGCCGGTCGTCGAGACCACGAGCTCCGAGGGGGCGACCCGCATCGACGTCCGGTCGATCGAGAACCTGCCGAACAACGGCCGCAACTTCCTCGACTACACCAAGCTGACCCCGGGCGTCACGGTGGTCCAGGGTCCGGACGGCGACGAGCTGTCCATCAACGGCCAGAAGGGGATCAGCAACAACATCTCCGTGGACGGAGCGGACTTCAACAATCCGTTTTTCGGAGAACAGCGCGGCGGCCAGCGCCCGCCGTTCACCTTCAACCTCGACGCCGTGCAGGAGGTCGTCGTGGTGACCGACGGCGCCAACGCCGAGTTCGGGCGCTCGGCGTCCGGCTTCGTCAACGTGGTCACCAAGTCCGGCACCAACCAGACGCACGGCAGCGGCCACCTCTTCTGGAAGAACGACAGCCTGTCCAGCCGCGCCCAGAACCCGGACGGCAGCCTCGCTCCCGAGGACGACAACAAGCAGGGGCAGGCCGGCTTCACCCTGGGCGGCCCCATCGTCCAGGACAAGCTGTTCTACTTCCTCGCCGGCGATTACCAGGACGGCTCGTCGACCAAGCAGACCGATCCGAACCGCATCGAGCCGCGGGTCGTCGACTACTTCGCCTCGATCGGCGCGCCGAACCAGAACGGCCCCGTCGAGCGCACCAACGACGCCCGGGTCTTCCTCGCCAAGGCCGACTGGCAGGCGTCCGCCGAGAACCTGGTGACCCTCCGCGGCACCTACACCTGGTCCGAGCAGAAGAACGGCACCTTCGACGTCGACTCGTGGGGCACCAGCGCCAACGCCTCGGAAAAGGACGACTCGCGCTCCTTGAGCGGCTCGGTGATCTCCAACGTCTCGAGCGGGCTGCTCAACGAGGCGCGCTTCCAGTACGCGCGGGAGAACCGGCCGCGCACCTATGACGGCCCGCTGGTCAACGG
>Ga0247765_1001152_pt1 | contig 14371 bp, 13 predicted proteins | sample UWRJL106311C6_FD_179949 | JGI IMG/M metagenome (GOLD analysis project Ga0247765, IMG submission 179949) | Plant litter microbial communities from Arlington Agricultural Research Station in Wisconsin, United States - UWRJ-L106-311C-6 | ecosystem: Environmental > Terrestrial > Plant litter >... | reverse complement strand
GCGCTCTTCAATCCTCTCCAAAAGGCTATCCAGTTGTCCGGTCTGCGGCCTGATAACTAAGGTAACCGCTGAGGAGATCACCACTGCCCGAGAAGCCTGGTTTGTCAGCTCTCGCTCCAACCTTCCAAAGAGAAAAAAATTTCCCTTCGCCCTCGAGGCAGCACCTTGCTCCCGACATCCAACACCCTTTCTAGTCGACCCCTTTCAATACCGTCAAAATGGTGAAGTAAGTCTCAGACACTCGATAATCATTGTTATTATTTGCGAAACCATCAGCCGCCGACGCCAGATGAGCTCGCATTATCCCTTTCCTTACCCCGCCCGGAGTTAAGAATGTTTTGTCCATCAAAGAATTTGCTGACCATGGCATGACTACAGCTTCACGATCGACGAGATCCGTCAGCTCATGGGTAGGGCCCCGCCCTGAGGCGCTCCCTCGACGGATTGTGACCCTATCGAAGATGTCTAACACACTCGCAGACAAGCCCACGAATGTGCGCAACATGTCCGTTATTGCTCACGTCGATCACGGCAAATCCACTCTTACCGACTCTCTCCTTGCGAAGGCCGGTATTATCTCGTCCGGAAAGGCCGGTGAGGCTCGTGCAACGGATACCCGTGCGGACGAACAGGAACGTGGTATCACCATCAAGTCCACAGCCATTTCCCTATATGGAACTCTCCCTGACGATGAAGACCTGAAGGACGTCGTTGGCCAGGTCTCCAATGGTAACTTGCCATTTTCTGGCGGCAGAAAGCACTAATCGCTGACTGGGCACATAGGCAAGGACTTCCTGATCAACCTGATTGACTCTCCCGGTCACGTTGATTTCTCCTCTGAAGTCACGGCTGCTCTTCGTGTAACCGACGGTGCCCTCGTTGTCGTCGACACTGTCGAAGGTGTATGCGTCCAGACCGAGACCGTGCTTCGACAGGCCCTCGGCGAGCGCATTAAGCCAGTTGTCATCATCAATAAGGTCGACCGCGCTCTCCTTGAACTCCAGGTTACCAAGGAGGATCTCTACCAATCTTTCTCGCGCACCATCGAGTCGGTCAACGTCATCATCTCCACATACCTCGATAAGGCCCTTGGTGATGTCCAGGTCTACCCCGACAAGGGTACTGTTGCTTTCGGCTCTGGTCTCCACGGATGGGCCTTCACCATCCGTCAGTTTGCTATCCGCTACGCGAAGAAGTTTGGCGTTGACCGGAACAAGATGATGGAGCGTCTCTGGGTAAGCTTCTTGATCTTGCCTCGATTATGATCCCTTCTGACCAAACCGCAGGGCGATAACTACTTCAACCCCGCTACCAAAAAGTGGACTAAGAACGGCAGCTATGAAGGGAAGACTCTCGAGCGCGCCTTCTGCCAGTTCATCCTGGACCCGATCTTCAAGATCTTCTCAGCTGTCATGAACTTCAAGAAAGACGAGATTGCCAACCTTCTCGAGAAACTCAGCCTCAAGCTTCCCACTGAGGACCGCGACAAGGAGGGCAAGCAACTCCTCAAGGCTGTCATGCGCACATTCCTTCCCGCTGCTGACTGCTTGCTGGAGATGATGATTCTTCACCTTCCTTCACCCGTTACTGCTCAGAAGTACCGTGTCGAGACTCTATACGAGGGTCCCCTCGATGACGAGGCTGCTATCGGTATCCGCGATTGCGACCCAAAGGCACCCCTCATGCTGTACGTTTCCAAGATGGTACCGACCTCCGATAAGGGTCGTTTCTACGCTTTCGGTCGTGTCTTCTCTGGTACCGTCCGCTCCGGTCTCAAGGTCCGCATCCAGGGCCCTAACTACACCCCTGGCAAGAAGGAGGATCTTTTCATCAAAGCCATTCAGCGTACTGTCCTCATGATGGGTGGCAAGGTCGAGCCAATTGATGACATGCCGGCTGGCAACATCGTTGGTCTCGTCGGTATTGATCAGTTCCTGCTCAAGTCCGGTACCCTCAGCACTAGCGAGACCGCTCACAACCTCAAGGTTATGAAGTTCTCCGTCTCTCCTGTTGTGCAGCGTTCCGTCCAGGTCAAGAACGCCCAGGACCTCCCCAAGCTTGTTGAAGGTCTCAAGCGACTGTCCAAGTCCGACCCTTGCGTCCTGACCTTCTCCAACGAGTCTGGTGAGCACGTCGTTGCTGGCGCTGGCGAACTCCATCTCGAGATTTGCCTGAAGGATCTTGAGGAGGACCACGCTGGCATTCCCCTCATTATCTCAGATCCCGTCGTTCAATACCGTGAGACTGTTGCCAAGAAATCCAGCATTACTGCTCTGTCCAAGTCTCCCAACAAGCACAACCGTCTCTACATGGTCGCTGAGCCCATTGACGAGGAGCTCGCCAAGGAGATTGAGTCTGGCAAGGTCGGCCCCCGTGACGATTTCAAAGCTCGCGCTCGTGTCCTCGCTGATGATTTTGGCTGGGATGTCACCGATGCCCGCAAGATCTGGGCTTTTGGTCCTGACACCAACGGTGCCAACTTGCTGGTTGACCAGACTAAGGCCGTCCAGTACCTCAACGAAATTAAGGACTCAGTCGTGTCCGGTTTCCAGTGGGCTACCCGCGAGGGACCTGTTGCTGAAGAGCCCATGCGCGCCATCCGCTTCAACATTCTCGATGTTACTCTCCATGCTGATGCTATTCACCGTGGTGGCGGTCAGATCATTCCTACTGCTCGCCGTGTCCTCTACGCTTCGGCCCTCCTTGCCGACCCTGCTCTCATGGAGCCTATCTTCCTGGTCGAAATCCAGGTTCCCGAGTCCGCCATGGGCGGTGTTTATGGTGTCCTCACCCGCCGGAGAGGTCACGTCTTCGGCGAAGAGCAGCGCCCTGGTACCCCCCTCTTCAACATCAAGGCTTACCTCCCCGTCATGGAGTCTTTCGGATTCAACGGCGATCTCCGTGCCGCCACCTCTGGCCAAGCTTTCCCCCAGTCTGTATTTGACCACTGGGAGATTCTCCCCGGTGGCTCTCCTTTGGAGAGCACCTCGAAGGTTGGCCAGGTCGTGCAAGAAATGCGCAAGCGCAAGGGTCTCAAGATCGAGGTTCCTGGCGTCGATCATGTGAGTGATAGTTTACATCTGATTATTCGGAGGCCGTTGCTAACTTTATCAACTTCAGTACTACGACAAACTATAAATACGATATACCAGACGTGGAAGTCAATTTTTAGTACCCTTGACGCCGCGAGGTCGGGATGGTTTCACGTCCTGGATTTAGGCTAGAGGCGTTGGAGGCCACTTAGGCAGGAGGATGTGATGACAGAAGAAAGGGCCGTGGTCGATAGAGACAAATGGCACTAAACTTTCCGTACTGCATTTGGCCTGCTTGTCTTATAGGAACGTAGAAATCATTTTCTATTTGCATTGACCGATCTCAGCGTGTGCATCTTGAGAGGGATGGAGTTTGATGTGAAATCTACTGTACGTAGAGTTCATGCTTTTCCAAGCTGGATATTCAAAATACGCATCTCGTGGTTGTTGAGGCTTGTTGAAAACCGAAAGCCGCCCCTGACTTTACTATGTGGCGTAAACTCGGTTGGGGTCGGTGAACGTGCACAGTGTCAAATTTCAGATATACTGTGCTCGGCCATTGAGGTTCAGCAGTTTAACAGCGCTGCGACCAACTGAATCGAGAGCTTCAATTCTGTCAAACACATATTTCTCAAGCATTTCTCCAACAAGTAATTTCACTTCCCTTCCACCCATGATTTTGCAGCACACCCCGGTCATAATTTCAAAAGGGTAACGCAAAGATGCTGTTTCCCGAAGCCGACGCGCAACTTCTGATGAAGTGGATCGTGAAGCGGATCGAGAACACGTACGTTTTGGTCTCTCCCACGCTCGCTTTCGCGCCATATCGTGTTTCCCTTTGCTAACGCCGCGGGCTCGAACAGGTCTGATGCTGACGCTGATGTCCTCGCCGAATACGTACTTGCCCTATTGCGGCACGATGCACCCATTGATGAGGTCCGCAAGCTCTGCGAGGCGGAAATTCCAGACTTTTTGAAAGAGGGTGAGTGGCTTGGGGTCTTGGAACTGATACTGGAGTTTAAGAGCCAAAAGATGAGCGCGTGGGAGAGGAAGCTGATTTGAGGGACACGCAGACCCTGCAGGGTTTATCAACGATCTCTTCGACACGGTTCTCAATAGAAGGTACCTTCCTGCCGCAGCGACCGGTGGTCACTTTGCGACTCAGGCTTCCGCACCGGCGGTGACGAGTGGCTTCACGACGTCTGCCATCCTTGCAGGCGGTTTGTCATATGATGATGTCCCTCTGCCGCAGGGGCAAGACCAAACGCAAGGGCTGAATAACCAGCAAGTGGGAGGACCGTCAGGAGGGTCGAGGAAGCGGGCATGGGCAGCCGACGGGCCGGGTCAACAGTCGCAACAACAAGTGCACAGTGGCGACGGAGTGGCCTGGCAAGGAAGGAGGGCGTTCAAGCAGGCAAAAAAAGGGGGGAAAGCTGGCCGGGGCGAAGAGAATGGGTTCCAGCAACCGAGGGGTCCTGAAAGCGGAGATGGGCAGCAGCAGCCGCCCCCGTTTGCGCAGGGCCCGTACAACGCCAATGCGGCGATGGAGGCTTTCTTCAGCCTCGGTGGGATGAACCAGTTCCTGCACCAGCCGCCACCGGGCAGGAAGAGGCAGCGGTGCCGCGACTATGACACGAAGGGTTACTGTTCTAGGGGCAATACCTGCCCCTTTCAACATGGTGATGATCACACGTATGTGTCGCTACCACTCGGTGCGTTTGGCGGGGTAACAATGCCGAAGCTTGATGGTGAGTGAACCGGTTGTTGGAGAGTTCGTTGGGAATCTAGCTAACCGTCGGAAGAATACGACCCGTCCAACGTGCTCCTAGCTCAGGGGTTTGGCACGCCAAATATGGGACAGTTGCAACCATACTCTCCCGAGCAGAAGAAGCAGGGAAAGCGAAAAGGTCAGAAGCGACCCCCCCACCGGGCGCCATTCTCTGCAGAAGGCCCAGTCTTTGACAGGACAAAGTCGACCATCGTAGTTGAAAATATACCAGAGGACCACTTTTCCGAGGAGCAAGTTCGAAATTTTTTCGGGCAGTTTGGAACCATCACGGAGGTGTCAGTGCAAGCCTACAGGAGACTGGCCACTGTAAAGTTCGACAGCTGGGCAGCCGCCAATGCAGCATATCAGTCGCCCAAGGCAGTCTTTGACAACAGATTTGTCAAGGTATTCTGGTACAGAGAGGATGACAACTCGCTGGCACCGCCGAAGTCGCTCAACGGAAATCAAGACACCGCATCGGTAGATACAGAAAACCCACCACCTGTGGTAGATATGGAGGAGTTCCTGCAGAAGCAGGAAGAAGCGCAGAAAGTCTTTGAGGAGAAGCAGCAGAAACTCAAGGAAATTGAACAACAGAGGCAAGAACTAGAGATGCGACAGCGAGAACTCCTCACCAGGCAACAGGAGGAGAAGGCGAAGCTGGATGCTAAGCTTGCCGGTAGAACCAACGGCGCAACTGACAGCTCAGATTCAAAGTCATTAAAGTCAATGACCCAGTCTGAGGCGCTCCGTGCACAACTGGCGGCTTTGGAGGCCGAGGCGAAGCAGCTAGGGATAGATCCCGATGCGGCAACTGAGGCTGGATGGACGCCACCAAGAGGAGGGCACTACGGAAGTGGTAGAGGATCCTATCGATCTCAGGGGTACGCACCAAGAGGTGCCTTCCGAGGGGGGTTTCGAGGGGGCTTCCGTGGCCGCGGTGATCAGCACGCTGCATACGCCATGTACTCGCTAGACAACCGGCCGAAGAGGGTCTCGATTGCTGGTGTGGACTTTACCCCGTCTGAGAAGGACGAAGCGCTCCGGCATCACCTCTTTGTAAGTCTATACGTAAGGATTAACGGGCAATAAATGCTGACCATTAATAGGGCATCGGCGAGTTTACGGACATCAAGATCCTGTCCAGCTCTACGGAGATTACGTTTAAGGACCGCAAGACAGCTGAAACGTTTTTCAATAGCGTCCTTGAGAACAACAAGAGGATTCCTGGAGTGGACGGCCAAGTCGAACCTGCTTGGGTTGGCGGTCCATCAACCCCCTCTGCCTCGACGCCGGGTACACCAACGCCAACCAACCCAGTCTCATCAACAAGCGTGAATCATTTCACCCAAAATAACTTCCCCAAAGAAGGTTCTTGTTTGCAGCAACCGCAGACTGACAACCAAGACAGCGGCGGCAATGTATGCGATGATAAGGACGTGCGCATCGTCCTCGACCGACGAGCCGACGAAATGGATTACGGCGTGGCAGACTACGACGTTGCAGATGCGAACCAATGGGACATTTAGGATGCTGCATCTGAGTGATCCGTGCGGGCACAACCAACATGATACGACACTGCGCGACACGACAGCAGCGCTTAGTCAAATGAAGTGCCTGTCTGTTTAGTGACGGGGGAGTGAGGTAGAATAGGGAAATTGTACAAATACTGTATAAGCGGGTTATTGAAAGAGTAGAACCGGAAAAGGCATCCGCCGCATTGGCATCGGCATGCATGTATAGACGGGACAGGTCGGAACGGATCATGGGATGGATCATCACAGACTCGCGCAGACTGGTGGACACTTGGGATTGACACACAAAATAGGCAGGTGAGTGCTCAATACCGCACGGCCAACTGGACAAGGAGAGAACAAGGCCCGCCAAAAGAACAGGAAGAAAGGTGGAGAGAAAGAGAGAAAGAAGCTCATGGTTAACGAGAAATACCTGGCAGGCAGAGTACTGCCGGTAGAGCTGGGGTATGTAGCGTTACGGTTGACAGTAGACTTAGCTCTGGTCGTGCTCTTGATGCCAGCTTGGCCTTGGCCAACATTTTAAATATCCCTAGTGGAGTGAGGCCCGCGGCTGGTTGGCGGGTGTGGCGCTGTATATTCGCATGTATTCCTTCTTGACGTATCGCATAAGGTTGTATCATTATTAGCTTAATGATGTAAGGGTTGGAAAACGTGTAAAGTGGACGAGTGGCCAGGCTGGTCGGTAGGGTAGGGTGAGAGTTTGTTGCCGTGGTGAGAAGATATTCTGAGTCAGCAACAATAAAAAATACATGTTTGCTGGGAATGTATTGGTTCGAGTGTCTATGCCTAGGTAGGTAGGTAGGTAGGTATCTATGCTGACAATGGGGGGGACAAATAGAGTAATCTAGGAACAGGGGGAGGAAAGGCGGGGAAAGAAGAGAAATGAATGCCGCGAGCGCAGAAAGAAATACGAAGCGTTGCACATAATAAATATATAATAAAATAAAATAAAAACATAAACGAAGAATTTGGTCACAGGGAATCCAGCCCCCGGGCTGTTAACTCGTGTGAAAAAGCCAAGCCAAACGTCAGAAAAACAAACGCTAAATAAGACGGACCAGATCAGAATGCAACACGATAGCCAGCCGTGAGACTAAGAAGAGATAGAGTTGGACTGATTTGGTCGCAATGGGCTTGATGACGTGGGTAGCTCGGGTTGTGAAGGCTAGTAATATTGAATCTGGGAGAGATTTGCCGGGGGGGGGGGGTTGTTCCCCTGGGAGATGTTGAAAGTTTGGCAATGACATAATAGGTTGGGAAGCCTATTCTAATTGTTAGTGGCACGAAAGCCTGCCTGGACAGTTCTGTGCTCGGCCATTGGGAAGCCGTCTGGGAGGGAAGAGCGAGCTGTTTGCACAAGAACTTAGCTACCCGTCCTTTATTTCCTGTAGCTAACATGCCTTTTTATCTTAAAATCAGCCCGTAGACGGTACCTAGCCCCCCCAGAAACCCTACATAATAACCCTTCATGGAACATGATGCCTAGCCGAGCCCAAACCATACCTGATCCCACTTTTAAACCACGCATAACTCATCCCCATGTGAACCCCTAGCCCCTGACCCTGTGCCCAACCCAACAGCCACCTTCCCCTCATCTTCCCAGCAGGCAGAACTACTCAGCCAATATGCGGCACATACTTGGACCAAGCCGGCATCAGAAACGCCTCGTCCGGCAAATGCACTAAATTGGCAAAGCTCTCACCCACCAGATAAATCCTTGCCATGACATATATCGGCCCTAGCAGATACAGTGCAGCGTACCGAATCACGTACGCATTCGACTTGAGCTGTTTCTCCGTAAAGCTCGGCCGTTTTTTCCCTTTCATAAGTTCCCACAGCGGAACTGGCATATAACACAGGAGTATCATCAACCACAGCCCTGTACCCGAGATTATGATGCTTGATACCCGCCATGTCCACTGCTCAAGATGTGTGCCAAAGCGGGCATTCCACGCCAGGACGTGGAGACGCCCGTAGGCCATCCCGGTGAGGGTAATGGCAATGAACGGCCAGAGAGGTTGGCCGTAGGTAACAAGTTCGGGAGTATTGGGCACGCGGTCGGTGAGTAAGCTGGGCGAGACTGACTCTGGGTATCCGCCGCGGATTGGGGTGTCCCGGGGATCGCGCCCGCGGCGGAGTGAGGCAATTGTGTGTTTCCAGCGGGTGAGGTCGGGCTTGTAGGGAGCTAATTTGAGATAGGGGAGCGCGCCAGGTCCGGATATCTCGTCATGCATGGGGGAGCTGAGACCGGGTTCAAAGGAAATTTCGCTTATTGGGTCGCGTTGGCCTAGGTGGATGATGAAGTTGCGCTCGATGTCGGCGAATTCGTGCTCCCATGGGAGACTTGGTGGTGGGTCGCCGATGCACAGATGTGGCCGTCGGAAACTAGTGGCCAATTGTCAACAAGATGAACTCGGGTGGACTTCGGCACAGAGTTGAGTGAATAGGTAGGTAGATACTTACCTGTGTTGGGTACATGCACCCTCTACAAGCTTCGCATGTATTGAACCCACATCGCATTGCACTAAAATCGTCAGGGACGGATGTCCATAAGGGTTCAAACACGGCTGCCATTTCTGGCCGAGATCACTGAATAAAGACATGGCGGCAATGAACTCTAGGTCTTGCGCCTCAGTCTCCTCGGGGAGCAGCATCTGCTCAGCCTCCTCAATATCGAGCGGCTTGTTCCACCAGAGCGTGTACGTGACTAGGGTCATGATGGCGTGAGCGAACACATAAAGTTCGAGGAGGCTTACTCCTAGACCCAGGCTGAGCCGAGTGATACACTGGACGCAAAACCAGCCAGCTATAAGAATTCTCATCAGCTATTGTGTTCTTCCACTCGATGTTTGACTCCGTCGAGATCAAAGAGTTATGTTTTACCTTGAATGCAAACCAGCGTCTTCGCAAAGACACTACCCTTGCTCTTATCCTGTATCTTCCGAAAAGGAATATTGGGAATCGTGTGAGGCGCCAGCTTCAGAATGTTAAGAAACCCATCAGCCGTGACGGTGATGCAGTCCCTAGTCCTCCCTCCAGGCGCCTCCTTAGGCAAATACTCCCCCAATTTTTCATGATGGAAAGCCAGGCCACCCATGGCCACAAAGTGACTGTGCGACAGTGTCCACGGGTGTCTAGCCTCTGGCGTCTTGCCCGAACTGTTCTCGGTGAGACAGGTCAACGGCTGCCAGCAACACCAAGGCCAAAATTCCGTCAGCATACAAGGTTCCCACAATATCGCCCTGAACTTGTGCATACCACTTCCGGATCACAGCCGAAACTGGAACTCGACCGTCTGCCGCTGCCTCCCACTTCCGGTTCCCCTCTCTCCGCGCCCCCCCTGTCACAATGGGGAAAGCTTCCCCCACCGCAGCCGAAATAAACTTCGCCGTCGCCAGCTGCTGAAGTGCCGTGAGGGCCACTATCTCCGGTGCCAGCAGCCTAATCAACACCCAGCGCGTCTTGCGTACAAATTGCGCCATCCGATAATCGCGACGGTGAGGCACCTTGAGGTGAACAGCCGTCCATACACAGAGCGCGAGCGTGATGGTGCAGGTGGATAGGATGCGGAAACTACCCCGTTCCGTCGGTTCGGGTTTCCAGATGGCAAGGTTGCGGGTGGTGGAGTTGTTGGGGCAGCTGCGGCTCATTGCTGTCACGGCGTCGGACTACTATATGCATGTCTTGAGGACTTGACTGAGATGCGGAGAGCGGCTGACATTATGTTTTGTGCCTCTAGTGGAAAAAGGCAAGTATGGCCGTCTGAGTTGAGTGTACCCTAGGTAGCTAGGTAGGTACGCTGGACCCGAGAATCTGGATACAGCGCCTATTGCATCCTTATACCTCATCGAGTTGCATAATATCCTGCGATGCAGAGACGGGTATTGGCGACCCGGAGGAATCTTTGCATCTGCGGTCAGCGCTTGCAGTCAGGCCGGCTTGAAACATTTGATATCATTTTGAGAAGGCAATCCGAGGTACATTAGCCGTTTGAGATTTGATGAGGCAAACCGACAACGCCGGCCATCAAAGGTTTGCCAAGGTCGTTCCTTCTTTTAGGGGCTGTTTCTGCAGCTTCATTGTGAGTAGTTGGCTAGGCGCCCGCGCCCTGATTTGTTAGATTTCCATGAGGCTGCCCCTATTTCGGCCACAGGGGGAAGCATAGAGGACCCAAGGATTACGGCGCCTACCACGCAAATCGCGTTGCAAGCAGATGCATGTTGATCGGAAAGCGTTGTATGACGGTTCAACATGTGTGTGAGAACTGGCTATTAGTCAACTACGGACGTGATACCAATAAAATATACTTATGGTGACCTGAAGGTGTTTGTTGCCCAGCGACATATATAAATAAATCTACGATCCAACACTGGTATGCTCATTCATCTGTGGTCGGATGGTGTAGTTGGTTATCACGTCAGTCTAACACACTGAAGGTCCCCAGTTCAAACCTGGGTTCGATCATCCTTTTTGCATTTTCCCATTTCAGAGCGGTTTTCTCCCCCCCTTCGTCCTATCCTAGTATTCTTCCTCCCTTAGAACGGGGGTTTACTGCCGCGACCACCCCTATCGCTGCGGCGACCACCCCCCCCCACAATAATACCGTCCTGCCAGCTGCATTGAAATTTCCGCATTTCCCATACAAAACAGCACTTGGCCGATGCCGCCGCCAGGACAAGGCACCGTCGATCGTGCAAGGCGCGCAACATCAATCCAGGGCGCTATCAACCCAACTTGCCTGCCGTCAATCCAACTTGCTGTCAATTCGCACCGCCCAATCGATTTGAAGCCGGCGCGCCGTCACAATGATCGCGGCGACTTGGATTGACGGCGACTTGGCCGGACTGCGGTGGACTGGCGCGGACACGGATCATGGAAATTTCAAAGATTTTCCATGCAAAAACAGGCCTGCAGCAAGCCCAGCCGTCTGGCACTTTCAGGGTGTGGGGAGGGTGGTCGCGGCAATAAACCCCTAATAAAAGGTGCCGTGCTTCTTACAATCTACCGTATTTGCGTTCTGTGAGCTAATAGGTGGCGGACGGGTTAAAAGGGTAGAGAAAAAAAACATACAACACCAGGGATTCGCTGGTCGTCACCGACCCAACTACTAGTCTGGCCCTCATTGGCTTATCTATGGGAGAGCGGACGGGATCCCGAGTTTTCCAATGGGTATGGTCGTATGTGACGGTTAGTTGTTGAGGACTTGCTTATAGAGCACGGGAACGTTGTTCTACCTGGTGTATCAAGTCTTTCAATCCGTGAAGCCTACGGTCGTGGCAGCAGTTGATATTGTAGTCAGTGAGGCTCAATTGGCTGCTGGGTTGCTTACCAAGTCTTTCTGCACTTGAATCGGAAGCGGACTACTCGGGACGCTTGACGACCCCGATGCTTCGGACTGGGAGCGGCGGCTGTGTGAACCACATGAGATGAACAGTCCCGACAACAACAATACCAAGCCTTTCAGCGGCCGCTTTTTAAGGTGGAACAGATATTCAACTTTTTGCGCGTGGACAGATTGTTAATCATGTGCTGACCAACCGTGTCTCATTTCAAGGTACCTTAGGTACACGCGGCCGGCCGTTGTTATTCCCAGTATACCCAGCCACCGGGCTTATGTTTTCAAAACTGTCCCGGATCGACTGGCTCCCGCTTCCCCTATATGATAAAATCAAAGGTACCGTCGCACAGCGTTCTTTACGCGGAAAGGAAAAAGCAGGTGTATCTGGGTTCAATGCGATTTGATGCAATCTTGGACTGCCTCACAACACGACATGGAGACTTACGTGGAAAGGCGGAATGCTATTGCGAGTCGGGACTTTATTTTATTTTATACGCGTATTCAAGCAAAAGCTTGCGGGCTTGGGGGGCAGTGTATATAAGCCCAGGCGGAAGATCGTCATGCAAGCCGCCGGGGCTTGAACACTGTCTAAAACTGGGGGTTCCGCCCCGCTCCGCGCAACCCTCGCAACATGACCCCCCAACTGCAGTGGCATCATCACACTGGAGCATAGGTACCTGTCAAATAATGTCCTGGAACGGTCTCTCGAGATACAAGCGCATAGCATCAAATTTTAGAAGCGTAGCATTTCCCCTCTCATTCTCTCATGCCGCCGTGGTCAAGGGTAGTAGTCTTGACAAGAAAGTTGAACAGTTTCCAGGTTCGGTTTTCAGGTTATGTCGGGTCGGTCTCGGTTTCATGTTTCTCGGACAAATTATCCTTCTCCGTTCCCGGGGCACATTGCACCGCCGAGACTGCAATCGGCCTGGTTCAAGTCCCGTCGTGGGTCTCGACCAAGAATCCGTTGCCCAATCGGGCGCCGGCAATTAACAAGAGCGCATTTCGGATACGACTCCACCAGAGACGCAGTCTGTGAGGTGGCTATGGGTGCAACCGCAGCCCGGGTACTGACGCAAAGCTTGCGCGTCTGTGTTCAAGGCGTGATGTCGGTGTCTGGCCGAACCAGTGATGCGGAGCTCCGGTTCTTTCATAGATTTGGTGATATAAGTCTGTATATGCTGCTGGCTTGAGACCCGACTTCAACTTGATATCCATCCCAGGACTGGAGCAAGACAGAAATTCGCATCATCAACCATCAAAATGAGATACACGACCTTCTTTTCCTTGACGGTTGCTGCCACGGTCACCTGTGCGGCAGCCCAAAACACTAGTGCCGACGCCTTTGAACAATGGTACAAGCCTGAGGCGGGTCACGGTAAAAAGACTTTCTCTGCATCACTTCAGACTGGAGAAGTCGTAACTAACATGCAAAAGTGCGTGGACCATGCCCATTCCTCAACACGTTTGCGAACCACGGCTTTCTCCCTCGAACTGGGAAATACATTACGCAGAAAGATCTCGCCGATGGTCTCTTCCGCGCCGTCAACTTTGATGCCAACATCTCGGCCTTTCTCTTTGAGTTCGCCGTTAGCACGAACCCGGAACCTAATTCTACCTGGTTCTCACTCGACCATCTGACTCGGCACAATGTGCTCGAGCACGATGCCAGTCTGTCGTATGTCCACCATATCCATGTCATTCTGCTTTCCGCCTGTTCTCCTTCCCTGTAAACATATCCCTAACGCGAAGTCCTTGCCACCCACAGCCGAGTCGATGCCTACCACGGTCACGCCGATATCTTTAACGCCAAAGCGTTTGACGAAACTCTCTCTTACTACAGCGACAGGGTCGACGTCAAAGGCGGTGCGGCAGCTATCATCGCGCGCATGAAGACATGCAAGTCTACGAACCCGACGTACTCCCTCTCGAACCTGGGCGAGGCTTTTATTATGGGAGAAACAGCGGCTTTCATCTCCATTTTGGGCGATGTCAAGACCATTACGGCAGATAAGAAGAAGGTGGAATATTTGTTCAGTAAGTGACCATACATCACCAGTCATGTCGCTCATTGACTGCAGTTATGAGAGCGAGAGAGCTGACAGATTTGTCTTTGTAGGAAATGAGAGATTGCCGACAGAACTGGGCTGGAAGAGGCCCGAAAGCGCGTTTACCATTGATGTCCTATCGGAAAAACTGAACGCAGTTGAGGATGAATATCACCGACAGTTGAACGCGACCAAGTCGACGAAGAGAAGTGCAGCGTCAGCGAGCCGTTTGTTGTTTGGACGGCATGCTTTGCTTTCTTGAGTGTCCGGATGTGGGTTGTGGTAGTGCTCCATGTAATAATGAAGAGTGGCGGGTTAGGATTAGGTACATGTAGTGCATGCCAAGAGCTGGGAGGTCCTCGGGCACCAAGTCACTTGTCTTGATCAACTGCAGTTTTTCTTCCCAAGAATTCTCCGCCGATGCTTTTCTAATTGCACAAAACTCAGAAAGTTGTCAAGCGTTTGTTTGTTTACGTGTAACTATTGGCCCCTTGGGCGCAATTGCTGTTCGAGCTCTACACGTATGCAACGGCTTTTTTTTTTTCTTCTTCTTTTCTTCCCCCCCAAAAAACCAGTACGTTTTGCCCAGTAAGTGACATCAGGATGTAGCAACCGTGCCTTGGCACACCCATTGCTGTCTGGTAGTAATTGCC
>Ga0247765_1001151_pt1 | contig 14395 bp, 16 predicted proteins | sample UWRJL106311C6_FD_179949 | JGI IMG/M metagenome (GOLD analysis project Ga0247765, IMG submission 179949) | Plant litter microbial communities from Arlington Agricultural Research Station in Wisconsin, United States - UWRJ-L106-311C-6 | ecosystem: Environmental > Terrestrial > Plant litter >... | reverse complement strand
CCGAACCTAAGCCACCATTGATGGCTGGGACTCTGCAGTCTCAACAGGTCGTACTGCTTGACCAGATCAGACCAGACCAGACTGGGTGACAAAAAGTCCGAACATAGGGGGGTAGTACCAGATTGGGGGGCATCAGATTTGGGGGGAAAGGAAAGTAATGCCTCTTCTCTGAGGCTTTTTTTTTTACGACAAGGTCACATTGACCAATCATGAAGGCCTGGTTAGGTTCATGTTCATGTTAGGTATCTCAATTTCCGTCGTAAGATCCTTCAAAAAACCAAAAGGGGGTATATCTCTGCATACCGATGTGTGGTACGGGAGCATACAACAAATCAATGCACATGTACATCAGATGTAAGCCGAGACTTTCTCGGTGAGAGACAAAAGGAACAACACGGGAGTCTGGAGTCTGGATTCTGGATTAGGTAGGTCAGACTGGACGGGATCAGTGGAGCTCTACATGTACGAGACCACCCAACGCTGATGCATTGAGGGCGGGAAGACCCGGGGGGGGGGTGTTAGTTTTGGGTCGGATCTGGTCTGGTAGAAACGCTGCACTGAGAGAAACATGAATACAGCCTTGCATTAATTAAACTCATTGACAGATCCGATCCGATTGATAACAAGTAGTTGAAATTGACTGATCTATCAAGATTCAAACTATCTACCTACCTACCTAGTCTAGGTGGTAAAAATATCATTGCAAGAGAAGTGAAGATCCCCCGCAAAATGCAGGGTTCAGCATGTCAATCCAATCCATCCAGAAACAGGGGCAAGGCATTCCTCATGAATAAATGTCCCCCAACCTGAACTGGACTGGTGGTAATGCTCATTGCAGAGTCACCAACAAGTGGCTATGCTATCAAAGAAACCCCTGAGCTGTGCCGTCGCGCTCATTTATGCAGGGCGCGGGCCGCAATTGATCCTTCCCAGCACAGAAGCTTTCACTCGCACGCAGTAATAAGACGCAGTACGTCCAACAAACTCCGTTCCAATTTCCTGGTTTCCACTCTCTCTCTCTGCCTTCCCGTCGGACCCCTGGTCCGAGCTACCAACATCCAGTCAGGAACAGGCCAAAAAAACCGACGCTACGTTGTAACGTTGTCGGGCCGCAGCCGCAGGCTACCCCCATCGGACTGGTCATCTGCATGTGTTGAATGTGGTAGGCCTGGCAGGCTGAATTGAGTTAAGTGTTTAAGGGGACTTGATTGGAGCCTACTGCAACCTGCAAGCGCCGAGGTTCATGTTCAATTCCTGACCTGGAACCGCGCATCATCCCAACCCGGATTGAGAAATACCTTACCTTACCTACCTTACCTGGATGAGAATCCAGTCTGGATTCCATTTTGCTTACATCCGTAGGTTTCCCCAACCGTGAAAAAACCCTCCCCCCCCTCCTTCTTTATGTCTCAGATCCGTCCGATAGCCGCGCTCCCCCGCCGAAAGGGTACTACTACTGCTACTACCAGGATCACCTGCCGGTGGTGGCGGCACAGTCAGAATTCCCCTCAAGTACTCCCTCTCATACTCGGCATCGTATTCTCCCAGTGCACCACTACCAGGCATCACCCCTCCTCCTCCCCGTGGTGGTCTCCTGATTGGGTATCTAGGACAAGGCTCACCTTCTCTCCAGATCCTGTATTCTCCAGCAGCAGGAGTTGGGGGAGGAGGAGCAAGAGGAGGAGAAAGAGGAGCAGTAGGATTATGTCGCCGCCCCAACATCACTCCATTCCCTTCCCCTTCCCTCTCATCTCCCCTTAGTCCACCACCACCTCCGTCTCCCCCCCTCCTAAACTCCCCAATCAACACACATTCCTCCCTTCCTAGCCCCCTTCGCTGCCACCACCACGGCCCCCATCTAACCGCAACTCTCTGATCCGCCGTGCCTAACCTCTGACCAAAGCGATTCAGAACCAAACTCCCTCCGACCAATCCACCACCTAGGCCTCTCCATCGACCCGGACAGCCTCCCGGGTTCGCACACATGGCTCCCCAGGCCGTTGCTGCACCCACCAGGGTATTGCGCGCCCACTCGCCACATGCGCAAACCCAATAAATTGGATCCAGAAATGCCGGAGAGGTATGGAGTCCCCCCACCGTGCGTGATGCCCGTGCAATATCGTGGCTGGGGCCGAGAAGGCAGTTGTGGCATCGAGAATGGCCGCATTCAGTGCGGAAACACATGGCTACTCCTCCGTGCTCCGGTGCATGGGCCGCCGCCGTGTTTGTGGTTGTTGTTATCCCTGGTTGGGGTGGCGCCGAGTGTCTTGATTTTCTCGTGCTCGTACTCATACTCGCGGGGCTAGGGGTATCGGCGACGGTAATAATAGTAGAAATAGTAGGGCTTGTAGGGCTTGTAGGACAGATAAGACTGGTAGGGCTGGTAGTTGTGCTCATCCCATGTCCGGGTCGTCGTATTCGTTCGGCGATCGTCGTCGTCGCCGTCGCCGCCATTGTAAAAGGGAAAAGATCTTGATCGTGGAAGGACAGCTCGAAACGGCCTGAAGAGGAGAGGTAGTAGTAGTCGTCATTCTCATTCTCGCGTTCGGGTTCGCGTGCTCGTTCTCGTTCACGCTCGCGGATGTGGTCAGAGTTGTTGAATGACCTGGAGTTTGAGAAGGCACGGTTTGTGCTGCTGGGTATATACAGGGGAGGGGGGTTGATGCCGATTCCAACGGGGTCGCGGTAGCCGGACCGGGCGCATCGACAGCAGAACCACCGGTTTATCTCGGTCAGCGATGGCCAGGCTGCGGCTGGATCCGAGGAGACGATGGGTGACTCGGATGGACAGAGGGCGTTGTCGACGCGGGGGGAGGGTAGACCTTCGGTCGGAAAGGTGCGATGGAAGCTGGATTCGGAGATGTTCATGGCGTCTTTTGCCCAGGTATGTCTTCTGCTTCTTTTTTCGTCTGATCACATCAGTGTGAGGAAGGAGCCTGCGAAATACGGGGGCTGCGAAAGGAGGGGGGAGGGGAGCTCTTCATAAATTCCCCAAGTCATGCCCGAGTAACTTTGATGGTGACACATGCTCGCGGGAGTTGAAGCGGGAGGCACAATGTGTGACCAGACCTGCTAATAGGCCTCGAAGATTGATGGACTCCGCCGACTTCTGATGATCCGGTTTGGTTCTGTTTATTAGGTGATCAAGCCAAATGCACCACTTTTCTCCCTTCCGCGCCGCATTCTAGCGTATCACAATGGGGCCATCTGCCGCACAAAGATCACAAGCATATCGACCTGGCACCCAGCACGCACCCGGCACCCGGCACCCAGCATCTGGGCACAGCGCCTCACACATGCTGCCACCCGACCACAGTTCGCCCCCTGAAAGATTGCTCGCGTGGCGCAGGAACTACTTTCCAGCTTGGCAACTATTAATGAATTATTTAGACTTGACAGCAGCCCAAGCGCACGGGTAATCTACACCCATTCGGGGGGGCATTTCCCGTATCGTCAAGTTTCTCAATGGAGAAATTGAACTACTTTCCGAGAAAACAGACGCACACATGTGTAGTGGCTTGAGGCTTTTTTTTTAGGGTCTTGCTATGCCGACAATGCTGTCGTCAGTGGTGGATTGCTGGCCGCCGATTGACCTCCGGGAAGTTAAACTCTCTGTAAAAGCCATTGGATTGGATCGTGGGTTTTGGATAAGAGCCTTGACTCAAACCTCGTTGTTTTTTGCCCCCCTCCCTTTTTCGAACCAACCCTTTTTGTGTGTTTCTTTCCTCGGGCAAAGAAAATGAAAATCAATGACCGACTTGCGACAATTCGATAGGACTTCCTCAGCAGCCCTGCACGCTGGGTCATCAACCACCCTACCCTCCTCCCCTTCTCCCCCTGAGATGTTGGTAGTAAGGAGTATTGATTGTTACAGAAATCTAGCTGCCTGTCTAGTGGTCCAAATACTGGTCATGGTGGGGTCGGTGGGGACCGGATTGTGACGTGATCATTCCATAGCTCCTTCCAACACACCTAACATGAACACACCTCGGACCTGAACCTTACAGAAACCCATACATCCTGTCCACCCTTCAAACCATTACAACCCCTAATGATCAAAGACACCACCGTGCGCCCGGTTCAAATGGCCATAACACTCGCCCCCAGTGCTAAAAGTCTCGAGACACTTCCAGCAGATATGTGTACGACATCCACCACAGGTCATATGGTTGCACCCCTCTGTCTTCTCAATGGACGTCTTACACTTTGGACAATCCTTGATCCCAAGCCTCTTCTTCGTCTCCTCCAACGCCGCGTACCCTCCTGATTTGACATCAACATACTCGGCACAGCTCATCCCCTGGTGGGACGCGTGACACGCGGTACACACCGACATCAAGCAGCTCGGACAAGTAAAAGTGGCCGGTACTGATACCTTCTTGGACGAAACGCGGTAGATCTGGTCGCAGTCTGGCGTGGCGCAGTACTGCAAGGTCTCTGGGCGGCGGCGCACATGAGATTTGAATGACTCTTCCAGAATCTTTTCGAATACGCGGGAGGAGAGGTGCGACTGGAGCTCCGAGAGTGGGAGTTCCTGCGAACATTTGCTGGAGTCACCGGCGCAGCGGAGCGAGAAGTCGGTGGCAGAGGATGCTGCACCGGCGAAGCAGAAGCGCTCAAAGCAGTCGGCGCAGTAGGTGTGACCGCATGTGGTTGTGATGGGGTCCTCGGCGGATGTCCAGCAGATGGAGCAGCAGATGTCTTCTGTTTCGGTGTCTGTCGGTGCCACGTCCTTCTGGTTGGCGACCATGTCGAACGCGATGCTGCCATCTTTGTCGGTGCCGGTGACGAGGATTCGCTTTGGAGTTGAGAGGTTGTCAAAGGTGACTTTGCGCCCGAGGGTTCTTTTCAGCTCGCCGAAACCTCCGGGGTGGACCCAGATCAGTTGCTCGGCGGTGAGGTCGATGGAATGTGTTGCTGATGTGTCTGCGTTGGCTATTTTGCTTAGGGACTCCTCGGCTTCCTTGCACTTCTCTGTCGGGCCAAACAAGTGGAGACACGATCGCCTGTTGTTCCTCACAATGGCTATGCCTAGTTCCTCTTCGATTTGTTTAAGCTTCAAGAAGACGGCACCGTTGACAGCAAAGGCTGGTATCCAGATTGCGTCCGCGTCGTTCATGGCCACCTGGCCAGCAAGAATCTTCTCAAGGGTACCCTTTGCCTCGGCAACAGCCACCTTGTCCTCCCCCTCAAGCCTCAGGACTCGGTGTCCGTTGACTGGGGATGCGTCATATTTGGTGAGGAAAACGTGTTTTCCAAGCCAAGAGGGGGTCTGGGCATCAATCACCGGCTTCACGACCTTGAATATCCGCTCTGGGACTTTGAACCGGGCAGAGTAGATTGCCTGCACATCCAGACGGAGCTTCGTATTGAACGGGAGCTGCCACCCATTCAGCTCAGCTGCCGCCTTGGATGCAAGACCTTCTTCTCGGAACCGCCCGCGAGCCTTGGCTCGCTTGCCACCGTGGGTGGCTGCGCCCTCCCACCAGTCTAGAGCGCCTATCTCGATGAGCTTCGACTTGACCGTGGCATTCGCCGTCGCCATGTCATAAACGAGACTCGGCTTGCCAGCCTCAATGTGAGACGGCCTGGCGGCTCGGGGGATGTTGCGGCTGACGTCGACTTTGCTTGCCCCGGCGGGAACCTCTGTGAGCATCACGGTCAAGCCCTGAGAGTTGAAGATGTCGTGGGAACCCTTGACACCATGGCTCTTGACCATACTGTCGCATATCTTGTATGTTCCAGCAGAGAAACCGGCATCGACCTTTGCAGCTTCTCTCTTGGATCGGAAGTTCAACCACACCGTTTTGAGCGGCCGGTGCCAAGAGCAATGCACTTTCTTGCATTCGACTCTTTGAGAGTTTGATCCTCTCGGCATTGTTGCGTTGACGGCGTCGACTTTGATCTTGGACTCGGGAGTGACGGCTTCGCAAAGACGCTTCGCGAACGTAGGATCCTCAACGCGAACATCGGCAGCACAGTGCGTCCCATCGCCAACGGGCAGGACCCTAATGTCCTCGACGAACACGTCAAACTCTAGAGTTTTTAGAAGCTTGGAAACGCTGGCCTGGTCGCTGTGAGGAGGCAACATGTTGATGCGGACCGCAGAGAAATCGGATTGCAGGGAGGCCTTGACAACCACGGCACCATTCCCGAACTGAACGACAGCTCCACCAATCTCACGAATCCAGGTGTCCGACTTGCCGTCTTCAGGCTCGTCCTGTATGAAGTAAAAAAATATTGGCATTAGTCCGCAAGACAGGGATGAAGCGTACAGCCACAGAGGTCTGGTACCTACCTTGTCTGCACAAGAGGCTTGAACTTCCCTATTACTCCCGTCCCCATCCTCCACATTGGCATCGGGATGAGCAAACGGACAAACATCACCCTTCAAACAGTTCCCCGAAGCGTAAAAGCGACAGGGGATCTGTTTTCTCGTATCTTCCATTCTGGGGGCTCGGTGTACGGGAATCGGGGGGATCTCTGGTCCCTGTCTTGTTTTCAACGTGGTTTCTGACACTGGCACTGAAACCTCCGAAATTGTAGCGTGGCTGTACGAGCATGCCTGGTCATTCCTGCAGTTCCCCTGAGCAAAAAACCTGCACGGCGTGTTCATTTGCCACCCCTTCGGTTCACGAGGCATCGCAGGGCGCCGAGGAAGTCGGGTCGGTGTCTGCTCCATGGTTCTGGGTTGGTGTAGTAGTATTTCTAGAACTCTGGAGGGGCTAGTATTTGAACATAAAGAAAAAGAGGAGAAGCTCGTGGGGTTGGGCGTGTACGTTGGGTAGGTAGGTAGGTAGGAGCTGCATTGAGGCCCACGACGCCACGTGATGGTTGTGTAACCCGTAGCAGGCTGCTGCATAGGCGTAATTGCACAAGGCTTGATACGACATTTTGTTGTGGTTTCCCGGGTAGGATTTTGTGCCTTGTTTTCGGTTTGAGCGGGGGTAGCCGCCGAGAAAGAAGATGCCAACGCTAATCTAGTTCGGTTGCCAGTATAGGTATCTACCTAGCTGAGCTCATCCCGAACAAGCTCTGTCAACTATTCGTTAATTCTGGGCTGCTCTGACGGAACATTGAAGTGCTCGGCAGCAAACTCTCTGGCCGTACGAAACTGATCTTGTCTGGTAGCAGACCCCGAACATGAAGCCGCCCAAGCTCCTATGCATCCTCAGCACGGTGATTTGAACATGTAGGTGTTGCCGTGTCCCTTTTCCCACGCAGTTGGTCGGGTCGCTCCCTGTGTATGATGTGACTTTCCATTCAATGAACAACTTGCGGGCTGGAAGTATCGGCAGTGGTCGGTGGAAATGGGAATGTCCCAACCACACAGATGGGACAGTCTGTGAACACACTGGGAAACTTGGTCGTTGTAATAGAGGCTGAAGTGGGGAAAGGGGGTAGCCTACAACAACAAAATGCCTTCACTTTCCTGCTCTGCCCTTAATCCACGTCCATTGCTAGAACGAAATGGACATCTCTCACAGACTCACCACACCTACCGAGCGCCTCCGACAGCTACAGCAGAATTCCCGATCTCTTTTGATCATATACATCACACCACGGATTTGCTGTGATTTTAACTACAGGGGTTTCATGCTTGAGGAACAAGTTGACGGACATGTATACAAGGACAGGCCGGTTTGACACATATGTCAAGGGGTGCCGACTTGTGCCGACCTTTGAAAAAGCCGTGATGTAGTCTCCTCTCTATGCCCACACTCTATACTGATCTATACTTCCCCCCGGGGCATCTCCCACCCCGCGGGGGTCTTCATTGTGATCTCCAGTCGACTCGCGACTGTGTGTTCCAGCCTCGCGGGTCCTCCCTCACCCACGAATGTTCCATTTCTTCCAAGAAATTCGTCTCCAGCTACTTGACCCCGACAACACCAAAATAATCCCCGAAGAAAAAGTCAAAGGTAAGAGATCTCCCAGTTGTTCTTGACCACTCTACCTTCCGTCATCAGATGTCTTTTCTTCTTACCCTCTTCTGTTCCCTCCTCGTCAACATGAAGCTCGCCAAATTCTGCCTTGTCCTCCACTGTAAAGCGTATCACCACGGAACTTCGGGGTGAGGGTTGGCGTCTATAACAGTTACGACACAAGGAGCCCTTGCTGCCAGCCATGGAACTCCCAGCAGGGTGCAAGTTCATCATATGAGAAGCGGTACTTGATGCTGACATGGTTATGTTTGCAGTCGCAATTCAAAACATGGGCCGAGTGCCCAAGTCGAGGAAGCGGGCCCCCCAGCCCAACCCAACCACCCACTGGGGGGGCGGAACTGGCGGCCGAGTTCACCCCCGTCTTCGCCGCCGGAGCATCCGGCAAACATGCGGCCATGCCGCTTAACCCACAAGCGGCGCCGTGGACGCCCCCGTCGGCGCCACTTGGCAATTCTGGGTAAGCATAATCAAATTCGGACTCTCTGTTTCCCAGCTCGCACATAGATACACAAGCTCATCTGTCACCCGACACTCCGCGATTGACGGGCATGATGGATGAGATGCCTTTGCAATCAGTGATAGGCGTGAAGTCCTTTGTTATGGTAAGGACGTGTGCAAAACAGGTATGATTGCCCTCATGCGAGTTGCATATTAGTACAATGACGGTCTGCAGCTGGTGTAATGCCCCTTTCTTTGTAAGAGCTGCGATGCGGACTGTTTGTAGTTGGCCTAAGGTACCTCTAGTTGCCTCTTTGCAAATGGGAACAATGTACCTAGGCACCTACCTTACCTACCTGCCCACTCTTGACAAAGATTTGAGCCAGAGCTCAGGCCCTGCTTGCTCCTTCCCTTTTAAAACCTCACTTCACCTCAGGCGTGGCCCACAAGCTCCTCCCCTCCTCATGCCAGAAACGAGAAATTCTCATTTTTGACCCAAACCTAATCTGAATCTTCTCTTCCCAGATCAACAACTTTGACCAATACACCAATTCCGAGCAGGTCATCGGTTTTGCGCAACGCTGCCAACATGTCTACGGAAATGTCTACCCAAGCCCAGAATGAGGCTCATGTCGTCTCTTTTCACATCGACGCCGATCTGTACGTTTGCGTCAATCAGCAGGGTCCGACCTACTTCAAAGTGCACTCCGCCCTCGTCGCCGCTGCCTCGCCCGTCTGGCGCACGCAGATCTATGGAGGCAAGTACAACCGCCCTGCCAAGGGCAAATGGATCATCGACATGAACAACGACGATGATTCGCAGTATGGCTTGGACATTGTTTTTTCGATTGTCCACTACAAGTTTCATGAAATTCCAACTCGTCCTTTGATTGAGGAGTTATTCGGTATTGCAAAGATTGTTTCCAAATACCAGTGCGAGCATCTGGTCACTCCCTTCATGAAGGGCTGGTATGCACCCGAACATGCGCGCGCGCTCTGAGCTGACTGCTTGCTAATCACACATCACATCGATAGGGTTGACGGCATTAACTACTACGTCACTATGGACGATTCTCAGAACAAGAATGATGATGAAAAGACGTTGTTCGTGTCTTGGGTATTTGGCGAGGCCCGCTGGTTCCCAAAGTGCCTCGCGCGGGTCGCCTACAAGGCCACAATCGACGACGGCGAGCTTGTCGACTCGCACGGCCAGAAATGGACCAACTCTGGCTTCCCGACCGTGATCACCGGTGAGAAATCTCTTCATCAGAACCCGAATTCAGGATTGCTCACACATTGCTAGATCTGATGAAAAGTGCCAGGGATCAGGCGCTTGCAAAGATTCTCCCTGCCATCGAGACCCCTTTCAACAAACTCCTGCACGAGCCCAAAACCAAGAACTTCTGCCGTTCTTTCGACGCCAGCGATGAAGAATTTGAACAGTGCCAGCTGCTGCAACTGGGATCACTCATGAGCGGCCTCACGGCGGCCAATGTGCGGCCTGTCCCCGAGGCGACCAGTTATCATGGAAGCGTTTACGATCTAGCAAAAAAGCTAAAGTCGATGAAAATTGTCCGCTTCAAATTTCCCGGCGTTAAGCCGCACTTTGATTTCCACCGAAGCTGCGGTATTCAGCATGAAGAGGCGATCGACAATGCGATGCCCTCTTCGATCGCCATGGATGAGCAGCTGACTGAGGAGCTTTGGCGCAGATCGAAGAAATCTGGCGCTTTCTCTACTGAGCTCTTCTCAGAGATCATCCCCATGATGAACGAGGATTTGGTTTCTTCTGTGGACAAGGAGCTGAAACAGAATGCCACCCACTACAAGCAGGCTGAGGATTTCGAGACCGCTCCAGACTACTATTCGGAGCGCGACGCGGACAGTGTGACCGAAGGAAAGAAGGACACCGTCAACCACCACAAGCAGGACGAAAAGGACGAGACGGATCTATCTGAGGAGGGCAGTGACTGCACCATCATTGATGATGAAGATACTTCTCTTTCGGTCGTAGAGGAGCAAGATGATGTGGTCGAGGAGAAGAATGCTGCGCTGATTGAGAAGGATGCTGCCCCAACTGAGGAGAAGGGTGTTGCTCTCACCGAGGAGAAGGATACTGCCTCAACGGAGAAGGATGTTGCTCTCATGGAGGAGAAGGGCGCTGCTCTGACGAAGGAGAATGATTCTGGACCCTCTGAGGAGGGGGGTGCTGCTCTTATGGAGGAGAAGGATGTTGTTCTCACGGAGGAGAATGATGCTGCTGTTACGGAGGAGAAGGATATTGCTCTCACCGAGGAGAAGGGTACTGCTCTTACGGAGGAGAAGCATGGAGGAGAAGGATGCCGTCTGGTCACCATCGAGGAGAAGGATGTCGCCTAGTTGCGCCGTTGTCCACTGCTCTCACTGTGAGCCTACCGAGCTAGGCTGGTATGGCTTTATGTTGTCATTTGGCCGCCTACATGACCACAAGGATTTATGATGGCACCGTAGGTCTCGCTAGCCCCTGGTCATAATGACAGAAGTAAATGACAATCATTACCCCGAAGTGACGAATGTGTGTCGCTGCGCTCAGCCATCCGTGAATGCAATCCAACACATGAAAATTTTTGTATGTGGTGTTCAGTAGGTATTGAGCAGAGCTGTGTTGTGTGTCCAAACAGTTGAGGAGCTGTTTGCAAGGCGTTTCGCTAAGCTATTCAGGCCACTACACACCTCTCGTATTTGTTCCCCAGCACTCGAGACACGCTCGAGCGTCCATTATTCCAGCTGCTAAGCCTCAGAAGTTGTGTGCATTGCAGGGAGTGCAAGATGTACGAACATGTTGGCTATTAGTGTTTGAGTATATGCTTGCCGGAATCGGTAGTTTACCTAGGACATGTTAACGGCGAACCAGGCTGTGAAGTATTTGATATTTTACAGTGGGAAATCTTTGGTTTGGGGGTTGTTGGATATTGATGTCATATTAGGGACTACATCACATCACATCACATTGATGGGGAAGGATGTGTTTTATATCCAGTTAGTCTTTAGGTCAAGCCAACTCTCTGGCGCCACGGCGGACATGACATGATGACAGGACATGGGGTGAGGTGAGGAGAGGTCGAGATGGGACTGGACACTGGAATCACATTGACGAAGTACGAATTACGGCAAAAAGGGGCGAGAAAAACAAGAAACAAGCCTGGTCGGGATGTGGATGTGCGTCCGGATCAATGAGCTAATGCACAAGCAAACACAAAGACAAATACAAACACAAAGACAAATACAAACACAAAGACAAATACAAACACAAAGACAAATACAAACACAAACACAAACACAAACACCTTTCGATGCCACTACGAAAAACAACAAGACAAACGAAAAAACGAAAACAAGGCAACATTGAATGGAATGGAATGGAAGTTGAATGAAAGGGAACAAAGAATTGTAAGAGAGATTTTAAATTTAATCCATTCTGATGTATGTCCGGTATCCGGACTTTGAAACATAACGTGAAATGGGAATACCGCAGCTCGAGACAGACTTCCCTCTCAAGTGCATGTGCATGTGGGTGTGTCAAATGACTAACATACCTTTTTTTTTTTTTTTTATTCTAATGAATCGCATCAGACCCCCTTTACATATGACATGCAGGTACGTAGGTAGTTTTCAGCAGAAGTATACCTTACAAGGGAATCCTTACCCGAATACTGCTCCGGGCCGAGCCCGAAGATTCATGGCTGTGCTTCTGATTTATGTTCATGTTCCTCAGACGACCGAGGTCAAAGTCTGAGATCGAAGGAGTCGTAGCCAAAGAGCTCAATTCGCTTGAGCTGTCCGACCAACGCGACATCCTAGTAGCATTTGCACAGCCACTAACCTTGGTAGCAGGTGTATATCCGCGTAGTGCGCTTGCAAAGCTCCCTCTCGACGACAAAGCCGGAGGAGGAGGGGCAGCAGTAGTAGCAGCTATTGGCGAAGCCGGCTCGCAAGGCGAGTATTCTCTGTACCTATTTCTAGTGGTGGTTTCATTAGCAGCATATCCTTCAGTCTGAAATACAGTGAATTTGTTAGCAAAAATATCTCCTCGGTCCTGGAGTTGCTTGCTCCAGAAATCCGGGTCGAATTCGGGATCGATCGGGAGGTTTTCGGGGATCATGGGATAGCGGAATTGTTTTATTTCCCCGTCCTCTTCCCTGGGAACCTGACGGTTATTAAACGGTCGATGCATTGGCGCCACAAAGTCTCGGGCTCCATAAGGCCGTCCAGACTCTCCAGCGGTTTCCCCTGCGCGCAGGTTATCTGACGATGCCCACCAGCGGGAGTAGTTTGAAGAGTTGTTGTTGGCCTCTGCCAAGCTGCGGGCAAATGTGAGTTGCTCGGGTTTCTTCTTCATGAGTTGTGATGGGGCGACGAACAAACCGTTCCGGTAGTTTTCATGCGCCAGGTCGTAACGAGCTTTCGTGCCCACCAACGGATCATTCAAATCAGGGATAGCAGCACGCTCGCGAGACGGTCTGGGTGTGGTGTTGCAGGGCTGAGAATAATAACAAGTCGAACCCGGCACCTCATTCAGCGCACAGGTAGACTGATTGAGATATCGCCAATTCGTGCCAGCAGCCAGGTCAAGCTTATATTCCATATCAGTCTGCACAGCCCTGAGGAAATCCAGCTGTGCAGCCTCCTCCTCAATGACGAGACCAGTAGCACCTTCAACATCTATAAGCATGTCAGCTTCATTCAAGAACTGAACCGTGTCTTCTTGCTCTTGGATTACCTCTGTCTGTTTAGTGAGAAATTCGTAAATACATTTTGACAGACCGTGGAACACGGAAGAGGATGGAATGAAACCTAGTGAAGACATCTTTGGGGGAGTTGAGCTTCGTCGAACTGTCGTGACTGGAACGTCGCAGCAATCGCACTAGGCAAGTACCAGAACCCCGAGATTTTCCTTGTCTTTTCCTTTGTCCCTTGGGTAGAAATGTTATGAACGCCAAAGTAAAAAGGGGACAGAGCAAACTTACAGGACGCAGATACCAGACCCTACGCGTTGATGCACAGGACTGGGGTCATTGTAGGAGTCAATGCAACCTGTGTTTAAGTATGAGGATGAAAACAATGAATTTTCATTAGCATTGTGTTTAAACACAAAGCGAGACTGGGGAATAGGTCTTTGAAATACGGACATTTGACAATGTCCCTGTCGTTCTCTCCCTTTGTGAAGTACCACGTCACGTGACTTTTTGGAGGGAGGGAGTGCCGCCCGCCTGGCTTGACGGTGGATCTTGGCGTTGACTCGTCTTGGCGCAATGGCTGGCTGACTTGAGACAACCATCATCAGCTGTGCCAACGGCCACCGTTCGGGCGTATGGCTCGGTGGGGACCCGCCGCGTTTGAAACAGACCGAAAAGAAGCTATCAGCGCCATCCGGATGCTATATTCAGAGAGCAGGCTATTTCATCACAGACAGGCAGATGATCACTCCAAATTCCTGCTCTGTGGTTAGCGCACACACGGCCCCCATAACACCAAGGCCCCGCAGTCACCTGCCGGCAGCTGATTGGGACATTCAGATTTTGGAGGGGCCGCGGCCTCGGTCATTGGCTGTATTGACTTCAGCACCGCCAGAAAATACCAGGCAGGGCTAACCCCAAATTGCGTTCCTGACGTTTCAGCACCGAGAGTGCAGTGCCCTGATTGGAACAGCAGATCAGGTTGCCATCCTGTTGACAACACAGCGTGTGTCGCACGGTAAAAAGCCATCGTCAAGCATGTGAAAGTCCAGCGTCGCACGATGAACCCGGACGACGCGAAAGTCTTGGTCGGGCAGCACATGCCTCGCCAAAGATAGCACCTGAGCTGGGCACGACCCAGGCCGGAGTGGCCAAGGAGTCTCTGGAATGAGAATGGCAACTTGAACGGATGTGCCCTTCGGCTTCACCCCCCCCCCCCCCCCACCCTACCCCCTACACCCCAATTTCTTAGTGGGGGCCCCCCGGGAGGGTAACTGTCGTGATTGCCCTCCCTCC
>Ga0247765_1001150_pt1 | contig 14488 bp, 1 predicted proteins | sample UWRJL106311C6_FD_179949 | JGI IMG/M metagenome (GOLD analysis project Ga0247765, IMG submission 179949) | Plant litter microbial communities from Arlington Agricultural Research Station in Wisconsin, United States - UWRJ-L106-311C-6 | ecosystem: Environmental > Terrestrial > Plant litter >... | reverse complement strand
ACATTGCAGATAGGGGTAATCGGATGCGTAGAACGCGATTCCGATGTTGTTTTTCGTTTTGGCGATGGTTTGACAGTTTGGGGGGGGGGTTTGGCGTCTTCCCGCGCGTTTTTTTTTCTTAACCTTATTGAGATATATAATTTGGTAAGGGAGATAAAGAGATTTAATAGCGAAAAAGAGGTAGTTAGAGGAAGGAAAAAAGTAGTTATTGTAAGGGAAAAAAGAAGACGCGAAAAAGAAAAACGATTAGTAAAAGGTGGAAGGAGAGGATGAATAGTACCAGGATTATAATATACTATAGCGAAATTATAATAAGGGTATTATAAAAATTAATAAAATTTATAAACGGGTAATAAGCTGCTTATAATCTGCGGAAATTATTAATCTCTTTCTAAGAAATACTTACGAACTCGTGGCGAAGTAATATTATATAAAAGCAATGTAAATCCCCCTATATACTATAATTAATATACTTTTATATTTTTATTTAGTATAAGTTAATAAAAATTATTAATAAAAGATTAAAAGTATAGTAAAAATATAATGAAAATGTAATAGGAAATAATATATATCTTATTAAATCTACTTTTTAAGTATTTTAGCTGGAATCCTATTAGTTTCGCCTGAGATTTTAAAACGTTTTTAAATAATAACGAGATGGTATTTAAAATGGTACGTTTAGTAGGGTGTTTTATTAAAAGTGGTTTAAATTATAGTAATAATGTAAAAAAGTTACGTAGTTATACCGCGAGAAGGAGTTATTGGAGTAAATAAAGCAGGTTTTATAATAACCTAACCTTATTAAACGCGGATTATTTAATTAGTAAGAATAAAATAGTGTTAAGATTTGTATAAGTATTATAATTAGTATATGGAAGGTATAAAAAACTTATAAAATAATTAATAATAATGGAAATTAGTTTGCGGGTAATGTAAATAACAAATATAGTAATAGTTTATTACTTAAAATTAGTAAATTAAGAAAAATTAATAAGTATTAAAACCGTAGTAAATATGTAAAAAGGTATATATAAAGATATATATTTGATTAAAATCCGTATAATGTTAGTAGCGGTGAGAGCCCGGAATTGCGAAAAGTAAGTAAAAATTTTAAAAAAGTAGTAAAAATGTGTAAAAAAAGTATTATTAGGTTGTAAATACTTATGGAGCTCTTAATAACTGCTAATATAAATACCTGTCACGGCACTAAACCGGGGCCGGTTCGGCCCGGAACTAGCAGCTATACGTAACCTCCCCAATACCCAGTATATAGCTTACCTCTCGGGAGCCAGTTCCCTTTGGCTCCCTTCGTATAATAATAAGTCTCTTTTCCCAGATTTAAGGTTAGTATTGTAATAGTTTATTATACCTACCTTTCGGGAGCAATAATCGTTACTGGCCCTTTTTTATCCCAGATTACTCCTTCTGCTAAAACCTATTAAAAAACGGTACCAATTTATTATAAAATCGGAATAGTAACTCAAAATATATACGAAACCAGATTGTATTATAAATATACCCCTAAAAATAACCTTAATAATTAGATACCTAGAACCTGCTAAATTTTTAGTTATAAAACCCCCCTAACCCCTAATAGACCCTTAATTAGTAATAACTATAATAATTCCAGTAGCTAATTATTAATGGACTTTACTGGAGTATACTAATACGTTTTATCCAATTTTATAACCCGCGCCCGGACCCGCCTAGGACCTATTACGCCTTGCCTAATACATATACTAATACTACGTTATATTTATAATAGCTAAATTCGGATTTAGGTTCCCTGGTCCCGACTTACCCGATTCCGACCCGTTTAGCCTTAATTAAACTAAATTTAAACCGGTTAATCCCAACCCCAATTTAAAAACCCCTAATAAATAATTTTAGGAATTAGTAAACGTAAATACTATTTTTACGAACTAACCCCAACTTTAATACCTACTTAAAAACGTAAAAAACCCCCAAACCAAAACACCCCTAAACCTGGTATTCCTAACCCGCTATACCCTTAATAAACCCAATAAATTAATTACTAATTGCCTCGTTTTCCTTAATATAATTAATAACGCTATTAATAATTTAATAACCTATTTACAAATAGAAACTAAGTAAATTAAGGAGGTAAAACGGTAATAAAAGGAATCCAAATAATTAAAAATTAAATTACGGGATTATTATAAGGATCTCCAAAAAGTTTTTAATAATGGGAAAACCCTTACGAAAATCCTAACGTAATAAAGAAATAAGGCTATTAAACGCAAAACCGCCTTTTAACTTACTAATAAAAAACTACAAATATAATTTTAGGAAAGTAAAAAAGTACTAAAATAAACGGAACGCTACTAATAAATATTTAAATATATTATAAATATTTATAAAACCGAAAACGATAACCTTACTACCCAAAATAATATCTTATATAGCTAAATACCCGCCTTTATACTAGGTTTATATATATCTAACTTTACAAAACGGATATTTAGTATAAACCTTAACCCTAATACCCAATAAGACCCCCTAGTATAAATACCCTTTATTATCGTTTACGAAACGTTACGAGCCCGTAGTACCAACCTAAAGTACTTTAATAACCAGACCTCGGACCCAAGGCGTTAATAGGAAAAATACGTTAATTAAAAATCTATACTCGCGAATAAACTTATACTTAACTAATACACCTACCCTAACTTACTTAACTACATTTTATACACCGCCTAATACCTTACAAGTAATACGTACGCTACAATTCGGGATTATATTAACGATATTTTATATAACCCAAATATCCCGGAAATATAGCTTTTTAACGATTAAAAGGATATTACAAAATACCTTAATACTATTTATATTATATACGATACCTATACCCAAGCCCTTCGTAACTTCGCCTTATTAACGATAAAAGGCTGGATTTATCCCAATTTTATCTCTACCCTAATCCGATTTGGAAACCTAGCTAAAAAAGATAATTACGAAAAGGTAAAAATACTCCGTAGTAAAATCGCTAAATTATACCGTAACGTAACCGTTAGTAATACCGCATTTCCCGCTATTAACGACTTTAACGTATAGGTAATCTTATTCCGCGGAATCTATAATAATATCTCGGATAATAACTACTATACCCGAATTAATACCGTACCAACCCCAACTACGAATACCTTAACTACTAACTCAAATACTATAAACCTTAGCGCGGCCGGTTTTAGGCGGGGGCAACTAATAGCGGAGGAACGGTAACGCTACCGTAATAATAACCTATATTATGGAAAACCAGGATACTAAACGCCTAGGTACCCGAGTAGGCCCCCAAACTCCTATAAGCTAGTAACAAATATTACTAGTACGGGAAAAGCTTAACCTTTAATAATTATCGCCGCTAAAGGCTTAATTAAGTTACGAGAAAAAGGGAAAATAAAAACTTATATTTACATTTTATAAAATTAAACCCAATATTTACTCTCCCCTTTAAACTTTTTACTTTAAAAACGTAATTAATTAACGCTAATATTATAATTAATTTAGGGTACTTTCCTTACGGATTTATTAATAAAACCTACTTAATATAACGTAACTTTACCTATTATAAATTCCCCCGCCCTTAGATCCTTTAACTTACAAATAGGACCGAGGCTGGTATAGTTACGGAATACTACCTCCTTAATTATAACCTAAAAAGATTTTATAAACGCCTTTTACTTTATATCTGGTTACTAAATAAACCTAACGCTATCCTTAGCCTATTATAGCTATATTACTATAACCTAATTATTAACTGGGTATTAAGATCCCTTACTATATATAATTATATTATTTACATTATAAATTATACTAGACCTAACCCGGTACTAACCCTAACCCTATACAAATCCGACCTAATATCTATAACCAATATTACCCTTTTTAACGCTATATCTTTTCTTTTTTCGGTAAAAGGTAAAGGTACGGAAGTTTTTAAAATATTATTTACCGCCCTTTACGTTATTATAAGTATAACCCTAAATACCCTACTAAACCAGCTTAACCTAGAATCCGCTAATAATATCGTCCTTACTACTATATTAATAACGCTTTAGTTTATCCTTTTTAGCGAAAAGCCCGCGAAACCTATTAAGTTACGACTTTATACCTTCTAAAGCTAGATTAAAAAGGCCCTATAGCTTTGGGTAGTAAAAGAAAAGGATATTAAAAAATATTTATAAAGTAAACTACCTATAACCGACGAAAAGATTAAAATATAATTACTACTGGAATATTATAACCTTATCCAAGCATTTTAACCTAACGAAGCCGAAACCCTACCACCCTACCGCCCCTTCGACTACTAAATAGAGATTATAGTAGGTAAAATATTACTAAATTACTAAACGAGACTTATATTAGTACCGAAACTCCGTATTATTAGAAAATACCTCAATAAATACCTTAATAAGGGCTTTATCCGCCCTAGTACCTTATCGACAACGGCCCCTATCCTCCTTACTAGGAAACCGGGAGAGGGGATTAGAATTTGTATAAACTATTATAAATTAAATAATATTATAATTAAAAATAAATACCCTATACTATTTATCCACGAAACGTTAGATTTACTTAGCCGCGCTAAATATTATACTAAGCTAGATATTACTACAGCGTTTAATTAATTACGTATTATACCCGGAGACGAATAAAAAATAACGTTTATTACTAGGTTCGGCCTCTATAAATACCTTATAGCAAACTTTAGCATAATAAGGGCACCTAGCTCTTTTTAATACTATATAAACTATACGCTATTTAATATATTTAATAAATTCGTTACAACCTACTTAAACAATATCCTTATTTTTAGTAAAATATAAGCGGAATACCGTAGGTACGTACGGGAAGTAATATAGTAATTTATTAAGGTAGGACTTACTATTAATATTAGAAAGTACAAGTTCGGGGTATAGGAGACTAAGTACCTTGGCCTTATTATTAATACCTTTAGTATTAAAATAGACCCCGAGAAAATTAGCGCTATTACTAGTTAAAAGCCCCCCGAAATACTAAAGGACCTTTAGTACTTTATAGGTTTTGCAAATTTTTACTAATAATTTATTAGGAACTTTTTAAAAATTGTATAATTACTAATTAGCCTTATAAGTAACGAAAAGTAACTAAGGGTACTTTTAAACGAAGTACTTTAAGTATTTTACAAATTAAAAACTACTTTCGTCTCGGTACCAGTCCTAAACTACTTCAACCCTAAAAAGCGAACGGTTATAAAAATTAACGTTTCCGACTAGGTATTTGGAGGAGTTTTCTCCCAATATAACGAAACTAGAGAACTTTACCCCGTTACGTTCTTCTTAACCAAATATATACCCGCGGAGTATAACTACGAGATTTACGATAAGGAATTAATAATTATCGTTAAGGTATTTAAAAAATAAAGATTAAAACTATAGGGTTTTAGGGACGTAACCAAAGTAGTTACGGATTATAAAAGCCTTAAGTACTTTACTACTACCAAGCTCCTAAATTAACGTTAAATCCGTTGGTTAAAATTCCTCTCCAACTTTCGGTTTTAAATTACTTATAAGTCGGGTAAAAAAGCTATAATACCCAACGTATTTATTCATATACTAGGCGATACCCCCAGGACCTTTGATACTACTAACGATTAAATCGTAAATAAATTCCGCACCCTCCTGCCCCCGTCCCTTTAGCAACCCGGTACCGGCTTAAACCCCCCCCTTAGATTACTTACCCTTAATATATCCCGCTATATTAATAAGTATATTAACGTAATATACAAGTCCTTTAATATAGTAAAAATAATTTAAGTCGCTATTAAAAACCCCAATTGTAAAAAATTCCCCAAACTAATTAAATAGGAGTTTAAAGCGGCTATAGCTAACTATATAATAATTTAAGGGAAGGTTTACTATTACGATAGGCTTTATATCCCCCTAATTAATAACGTTTAATTCCAGATCCTCTACTGGAGTTATACTATAGCACCCGCGGGTTACCTCAGCTGCTTTAAAATATATAATATCCTACGCAGGTTATATTTCTAGTTATGGATATCCCGCGATACCGCTACCTTTATTTAAGGTTGTAATTTATATACTAAAACTAAAAGCTTTAAAATTAACCTATTTGGATTTCTAGATCCGCTTTTAATACCTTTTTAGCCTTAAACCGATATCTCCGTAAATTATATTAAATTACTCCCCCCTTATAAATATAAGGGATTCGAATTTACCTACGTATTAATTATAATTAATTAATTTATAAAAATGCGCCATTTTATCCCTATACCGGATATAATAGCGGAGGGACTTACGGATATTTTCGTTTTAGACGTATACTAACTTTACAGCGTATTATAATTTATAATTTCTAATAAAAGTATATAATTTATCTTTACCTTTTAAAAAGAATTTAACCAAAGGATAGGTACTACCCTAAAGGCCTTAATAGTATTTTATCCCTAAATTAATAGCTAAATGGAAATTTTTAACGTAGGATTAATATAATACTTAAAATCCTTTTATTCCTTTTACTAAGATAATTGGGCTAGTTGGTTACTACTTACCGAGTTTACTACTAATAACCAGACCTCTAAAACTACTAACCTCTCCCCTTTTTCGCTAATTACAAATGGTACCCCATTATAGGAATAAAACCTACTTATAACTTAACTATTACTAAAACCCCCTAATAATAACGGGAATTCCTAAACGTTACTAACGTTACTAATTAAATCTAATAGGTTTATAAATAAGTACGCGTTTTTATAACTAAAACCTAAAAACGTTACGCGGATTATACGAATAGGTACCGGTCTAACGCTAAGATATTTTAAAAGGGGGATTTAATTTAGGTTAATACTAAAAACCTTAAAACTAGGCGCTTTTTAGAAAAACTTAACGATAAGTGGTAAAGCCTATATAAAATTATCTTAATTTACCCCAAAGTAGTAACCTTAAACCTACCTAAAAAATCCAGGTTTTTCCCTACCTTTTATACCTTTTTTATTAAATATTATTAAACTAGCCTCTAAAGATAAAAGGTTATTAATAAGATATATAACCGCCGCGTTACGGGCGTAATAGTAGTAATTAGCCCCTAAAATAAAGACGAAATAAAGGATAAGGATAAATAGTACTTTAATAGAATTTTTAGCTCGTATAATACTATTAGAGGATTGGAATATAAAGTAAAGTAGCTACTATACTAACCTACCTAGGAATTAGCGAAAAACCTTCGCGGGTACGATAACGATATTTAAAACTTTTACAATTAAAACCCTACTAAGTTAGGATCCCTAATCTGGTTTACAAGTAATATAGTACAAGTACAGCCTAATAATATAAAATAACTAAGATACTAGGGACGCCTTTGGAAACGGAAAACCGATACCAACCCTACTACACTAACGGATTACTAATAAATACATATTAAATACCTAACGGGGAATATTGGAGTAGAATTATACCCTTGATTATTTTAAATACCTAATTAAAATTATAAGTACGTAGGGAGGAACCCAAAGCAATAGGAACCCCCCTAAATACAATTATAACTAAACTATTATTAAACCTACCGTACCTAAAACTCGTACGGATATAAAACTATAAAATCTACTTTATTTAGGGAAACGGAAGTAGCCCTATTACCCTTTAGGTTTAAAATAGCCTTTATCTATCCCGAGAGGATAAACCAAGTAATTACTAATTACGTATAACCTTTATTTCTAAGTAGCAGGCGAAACGTTACTTTATCGTTCCAAATACGCTTAATTCGAAGCTAAATAGCTTTAAGCATAGTATAAACCGTAGCTAAATAGGGGAATATCGTCGTATAAATAAAATAACGTTATTCAATTAGGGCTACCTAAGCCTTCTAAGACTCCTTCAAATAATTAACGGATTAGGACCGGATTATATAAAAATAAAAACGAATATATACCTAAGTATTTTTCTTCGTACCAGTAAAATTATAAAACAAGCGATAATTAGACTTAGCCCTAAGCTACGTACTTATAAACGTTTTTAAAGCAATATTAATAACTAGACGGGATTTAGCCGGCTAGATATAGTTACTATTATTATCCTTTTCCTACGCTACGAGTTTAGCCTATTAAAAAAATTGGAAAAACTTGCGGGAGTTACAAGTTAGATTCGTATTCGGCTAAAGGGTAATTAGTAACTAAAGTATTATAAAATTAAGGGATATATATAACCAAGCAAACCTATTTATAATTATAATACTAATCGTAACTCTTCGATATAGCGGAAGTATAACCGTAATATAAAACTATAAACTCCCTATTAGCTAACGGAACCTAAGTATCCTAAGCAGTACGTAGGTAATATAGGTAGAAGTGCTCTTTTATAAGGATAGGGTTCTTAAGCTTCTTACGGATAACCTACGAAGCGTTAACGGAACGTAAGGAAATAGGAAACGAGAAATTTACTTACCTTATTAACGGCTTTAACTATACACACGCTACGACCCTTAGGGGTTAACGGTACAGTTAGCTTAAGTATTTTCAGTATTTTAAATAACTAAATAAGGAAATAGGAAATAAAAACGAAACGAGGGCGAAAGCGTAACGGAATACAAGGGGTACGCGTACGGAATAAAAACCAGCGTAAAAAAATTAAAGGAAGCGTAAAAGAGGAAATTTCCTAAAACGAGGCGCGGGGATTACAAAAGTACCCGCCGCCATTTAAAAAAGATACGTAATAAAGCGTTACGCAAGGTAACCCAAATCAGAAACGGAAAATATACGGATTATATTAAAATAAAATAGGGCCCGGCGCAGGAATATCCCGGGCCAAGCTGAACTTTAAAGGTAGTTAAGGGCAACTGCCGTTTAGAACCCGGGGTACTATTACGGCACCAAACCGGGGCCAGTTCGGCCCGGAACCAGCAGCTATACGTAACCTCCCCAGCACCCAGTATATAGCCTACCTCTCGGGAACCAGTTCCCTTTAGCTCCCTTCGTACAATAATAAGTCTCTTTCCCCAGACCTGAGGTCGGCACCGTGACAATACCGCTAATGTAGGAACGGTAGGGATTACGAGGATAAAAATTAGTAGGATTGTGAGAATTAGTAAAGGAGATAAGTAATAGAGGAGTATTTACGTAGTAATTACGTAATTTTACGCAACGGTTTTAATTTTTAAAAATAAGGTGTTAATATTAAAGTTGGAAGTTATAATATATAAAGTAATAAATAATAATAAAAAGAAGAAAAGAACGAGGGAGAGAACCCCCTTATTTATAGGTAAGAAAGGGCGAGAATCTACGTTTACGTATTGTATTTGCTTAGTAAGTAACGAGATTGCCCCGGTTAAACGAAGATGGAATATTAAATAAAAATATATTTATAACCTTTTATCCGGAATTTAATGAAGGTAAATTAATAATGATATTACTATAAAGGAAGGCATAACCCCCCCTTCTCCCTCTTTTTATCCGAATATACCGCCGATATTACGATAATATTGTTATTATAATAGCCTTTTTGTAGTATAAACGAAAGCGAATTAAAAACGAGGTAAATTGTAAAAAGAGAAAGAAGTAAATTACTTATAAAAGAAGGCTATTGTCCAAATTGCGGGTAAATTAAAAGCGAGGTAATAAATATAAAGGAAAAAACCCCCCCCCCTTTTACCTTCTAATGACGATATAACCGGGGTACTAAGGCTAAAAAAGAAAGAAAGAACGAGTACGGTCCGAGTTCGAATTAATATACGGGTACCCCCTATTTTCCTTTTTTTACAAATTGTAATAACTCCCCTCCTATTATATATCCTAGGTAGGAGAGACCCAGATTAGTAGATAAAAGGCTGGAAGTAGAGTTGGTTTAGGTACGATATTGTACCGATATCTATACTATAAAAGCACTTACGGTACCTAAACAAATAGATAGAGGGACCGCTTGCCCACTAGGGCGAGGACCAGAGGTCCTCTGCAGTGTAAGATTAATAATAATAATAATAATATTATTATTATTATTATTATTATTATTATTATTATTATTATTATTATTATTATTATTATTATTATTATTATTATTATTATTTATTTTATTATTATATTCTTTTATAATAAAGCCTTATAATTGTTCATTGGGTTCTTTAAAAAGGGGTATATTATTTATTTATTTCTTAATAAGAAACTGTCCTTTAAATATTTTTATATCTTTTAACCAGATTATCTTTTTATATTTCAGGCTATATATTTTATAATTATAATTATTTTCCCTATATCTGACTAAAATACCTTTTTTAGCTTATACTTCTAGTTTAGATCTTTTAGAACCTTTTATTTTATAATATATTATTAAGCCCCAGATCTTTATATTATTAATATTAGGTTTTTTATTATATTTTATTTTATATAGGGTTTTAAAATTCAGGGCATTGTAAGGTATTTTGTTATAAATATATACAGTAACTAGAATAGCTTTACCCTAAAGATATTTAAATATATTAGATTTTATAAATATTACTTATACTTTGGTTATTATAGTTCTATTTATTCTTTCTAGTAATTTATTACTTTTAGGTATATATAGTAGATTTAGTTATATTATTATTCCTTCTTTTCAGAGGTATTTATAAAGTATTTTGTATTTTATTTCGTTATTATACTGGAAAACTCTTATTTTATATCCTTTTAAATTATTCTTAATTATAGCTTTAAATTCTAGAAATATAGAATAAATTTCTATTTTATTTACTAAAAATCGTACTTTTAGGTATCAGGAGTTTTTATCAAAAAAGGTTATAAAGTATACTTTATTATTATATATTTTTATTTTAAATAAACCGTATAAATTACTAAATATCTTTTCCAAATAGTTATATTATATTTTATTATTTTTAAATTATTTATTTCTTTAATTTAGCAGCTTAGCTTATACGCAAATCTCATAGTTTAAGTAGTCTAAACTATCTTTATAAGTATACTTAAAGGTGGTATTTTTTATAAGATTTCTAAGGTTCTTTTTTATTAATATATACAAATCTTTTATATAGTATATTTATAATTATATTTATAGTATTATTTTCTGGTTCTACAGGTAAAAAGTATGAACCTTACTTAATATAAACCTTTATTATAATATTATTATTCTTTATAATTATCATCGTATTATTTCCACTAATCCAAAGGATATTAAATAGTAAAGCTATAGCAGCTATTATATTTATTCCAAGTTCTGGTATATAGTAGTATTTTCTTAATATTACTAGTTTATTAGTATCAAAAAATCGTATTATAACACTTCCTTTACCTTATACATCTAGGGTTTTTGCTTTACCCCAGCTAACACAGTAATTTATTTATTTATAAGAAGTAAACCAAGATTTATTAATTATTATATAGACTAATACCCCAGTATTAAAAATAAAGTTGTATTTATATACAATCTAATTATATAAATCTCCTATTAATTTAGTAACTAAATTAAAAACCTTTTCCAATTATAAACCAAGATTTAAAACTACTTAATTATTAATTATTATCTATATAAATTGGGGATTATAATTATTTACCTTAAGTATATTTTCTTCAGGTTAGCTTAAATTTATATCCTCTAATTCAATATCAAATTCTTCTTCAAAATTAGATTTTGTCGAAAAATTAATTTAACTTATTATTATAATAAATTCTTTCTTCTCTTTTCTCATAAAAGTATTTTTCTTTTTAAACTTTCTTTTAAACCCTTTGGTTATCCTTTAGCTTAGAAAAGTCTTTCCAGCCTTTAGGAGCTTTCTCGGGGTATAGAAAAGCACAGTCGGAATTAATATAACCACGTAATTTGTAATATTTACAGAATATTATTATAACATTTTTATTCTTCCAGTTTTTAACATATTATATAATTCTTCAACTCGAGACTTGGAGTCTTTTTACCTTATCTAACAAATTAACTATTAAACTTTCCCAATTATAAGCCTTAGGATCCACCCGTAGGCTTTAGGTAACCTAGCTTATAAAAACATTATATTTAGAATTAAGGTTTTAAAATAAATATACTATAATAGCAATTTCAGGTATAATTAGTTCTTAAACAGCTAAATTATCTAAAATAAACTTTAGCTTACTAATATAAACTTTTACAGATTTAAAATTAAATTAAGACGCCTAAAAAATTACTATAATAGTAGGTATTTACTTATAAAACTATTAACATTATAAAAATCTTTCAAAATCTTCCAGGCCTTAAAGCCGTTGGTATAAACTTGAATATAATTAGCTATATCGTATTCATATATCAGGATTATATCCGCGAAAGCCTTCTCTTAGATTCTATTCTATATATTATTAGCGCTTAGGATAGCACCTTTAAGGCCTTTACGTAGCAAGTACGCTTATACTATTATAACCTAACCCTAATAATTTTCAAAGCCTTTATTATTTACCCTAGCTTTGCAGCCATAATAGGCGAAAAAAGTAGTACAGTAAGGAGTTAAACTCGCTACCTTTCCAAAAGGAAACCACATGCCTAAATAAACATTATTACTAACTTAACCACATACGTTTGAAAACGTATTTGTAATTTACAATAGTAGTTATATCAAGTAGTTATATAATATGTAATATAGCTGTAAATGATTATAGGTATGAAAAGAGAAGGTTATATACAATATATATAGGGAAGGTAGCTTATAATAGCTAGTAGTTGAGATAAAAATTAAGGTAATTGGCGACGATAATGGTAATATTAGAAAATTGTAGTAGTCAGCGATAACAGTAGTGATATTGGAAAATTGTAGTAGTCGGCAACGACGATAGTAATATTGGAAAATTGTGGGGGTCGGTAACGACGGTAGTAATATTGGAAAATTATAGTAATCGGCGACAATAATAGTAACATTGGAAAATTATAGTAGTCGGCAATAATAGTGGTAATAATGATTGTGACCAAAGATTGGCTGGCTTACGCCAATAAAAAAATATGAAACGGCTCCGGGCTCATCAAACCCAGGCACTATAGTCAGCTTGCGTGAGGATGCCTGGCACAGCCAGCAATCCAACCACCAAGCCACCAAGGCAGTGTAAGCTAGTAGCCAGGTAGATCATGCAAAGAGGTCTATAAAAGGAGGGTTTCTGGCACTGCCAGAAAGCCGCAACAAGCAGAAGACAATACAATCCGCCGGGATAATAAAAGTTAGTTCGGAACATCCCCCACTTTTTTATAGGGAGTCCTTGCCAGGGCTCCACTGGGCGCCAAGAAGTTCCAGTACTTCAAAGACATAGTAAAATATAAGGAACATCTTGTATTAATACGGAATTCTACCCACTCCAGCCCAGATCACTTGTCTGAGTCTTCTAGGCATACCGTGTGCTAGTTGCCATAGCCATTCTAGATCTAAGGCATCCCAAGCCTCCTGAATAACTTGCCGTAACCGCCGCGGAGTTAGCCTCTGAATATCATGGTGGTGGTGGTGGTGGGGGGAGAGCGAAAGTGACCTCAAAAAACTGTAGATTTCAGCGACTGACCTGCGGAAGTTGGTAGGGTGCATCAGAATTTATTCGGTAGAAGTACCAAACTGTGGAATTTGCTAGAAAAGATACCTGGAATCCAATTGCGTAAATGGTGTTTTTAGTGGTGCTTGGGAAGGGAAAAAGTGGGACTTGTCACCGCGCTAACCTTTATTATCCCGGCGGATTGTAGAACCAACACATAAAAAACACTAGATTCAAGGTGCCGTGCTTCTGACAGGCCCCACTGGGCCCCACCCACGCAGATAGATCTTTGGCATCGCTGCCCCGCAGCGATTCCTCTCCTCCTTTCTTCTTCACCTTGTAATTTTATATGATTGCCATGTCTTCGATCCTACGATCGTTTTGGTGCCATCGCTGTGACAAGCGGAAGGCTTTGGAGGTACGATGACTGCCCAGGACAGGGTCAAAGGAAGCTAAGATCAGCAGACCAACCTGCTGTAATAAGCAGAGATACAGGGGTCTATGCCCTGTAACAGGGTGACTACAGTGGGCTTTGCACAGAGATCACGAAGATCAAAAGGTTGCCCGGAGGCTATATATAAACTATCTTGCTTTTTTTTTGGCAGAAGAAAGGAAAAGAATTGGACACCAGAAACACAGGAGGGGAGATGGTTCTTTATAGGGCCCTCAGTGGGTGTGGGTCAATCTTACAGGGGGTGAGGGCCCTAAAACACAAAAAGAAAGCCTATACTACAGAGGGAAAGGTGCTTACGTTGACGCTGGAATCCTTCGGATTCCAGGGCAACGAGTTGGCTGTACACCTCCACCGGGATAATAAAGGTTAGCGTGTGAATTCCTAACCTTCTCTAGAAGGGGCCTGGTCAGGTAACTTTTCTAGCAATTTCTATGCTAGGCTACCTGCCCAGCCACCACCAACTCTGGAAATCGAATCCTCAGAGCCCTGAAACAACGCAAACACCCTGGACCTTTCCTAGAGATTTCTACCAGTACCTCATTCACCTGTGATTTTGGCCCTGA
>Ga0247765_1001149_pt1 | contig 14493 bp, 10 predicted proteins | sample UWRJL106311C6_FD_179949 | JGI IMG/M metagenome (GOLD analysis project Ga0247765, IMG submission 179949) | Plant litter microbial communities from Arlington Agricultural Research Station in Wisconsin, United States - UWRJ-L106-311C-6 | ecosystem: Environmental > Terrestrial > Plant litter >... | reverse complement strand
AGTTGATAAAGCAGACTCCATTCCAATACAGTGACTGATTCTTGCAGAAGGGAAAAACCCCCTGCGAGCGCCAACTACCTACAGCGGCTTTTATGCGTGTGCTGACCTATTGCGTCACTGCTGCCCCGGCGCTGCGCAGGCGCTGCGGTGGGGTTTCGCAGGTCACATTACAGATACCCCCTAAGTTCTATTACTATTTAGGAGAATTACCCCCTGAAGAATACCTACGTTTACTAAAATTCAACCCCCTATAGTAATTATTACTACTAAATATACTATTTGTACAGTAGGTACGTAACCTATATAGTAGGTTAACCCTAACGTATAGTATACTTCCAATTACCTACTTGTGATCCCCCAGCTTTTTTAAGAACCCACTAACCTAATTATAGTAATACGTATAGGAGAGGCGGTTCCATTACGCAACCAGAATTCCAATTGGAAATCAGGTATGATATAATAGCTGATAATAACCTAGATATAGCCTCTGTAAGCTAAAACAAGTAGCCCGAAGAAATCCTACCTATTTAGGGCTTAGTATAGTAAGTTTCCAAACTTATTTAGCGTTTTAATAAGCTGCTAATAATATTAGAATAATAATAATAAGCCTGGAATATATTAAATATAAGTATTTCTGGGGCTTCCCAGAAGGGGGGTAATAACTTAATAGTAATTATTAAAGCCCTTGGAACTACCTATCCTTTAGTAATTTTAGCCGTTAAGGATAAGTTTAGCGCCCTTATAGTTAAAAAACTTACTAAATAATCCCTTTTCTTACCCAAAAAACAACGCCTATTAAAACCTAAGAACTATTAATAGTAATTCCAGGTTTTATTAATATAATTTAGGGCTTTTTAGATTTTTAATTTCCATTACAATTTATAGGTGGTTATAAAACGCTTTAATAACCCTTAGAAAGCCACCCTCCTGTTAACTCTCCGGAATATACTAAAAAAAGGCCCCCTTATTACTATAACCTACGAAAAGGACCCTAAATCTGCTTTTAATTAACTCCGCTAATAATACGCCCCAACCCAGGCCAATTTCCGCAATAAATTTTACTATTAATACCATTCCCTAACCTTTAATAGTAATATTATTATAATAGATTTTAACGCTATTTTTAATATTTTAATAAGCCATTTTAATATTTAAAAAATTGTAATTACGGAATAAAACCAAATTAATTACTATTTTAACGTTTTAAAACCCTAATTCCCGTAATAAGCTAAATATTCCAAAATATTATTACGACGAAATTAATAAATTACAAACGCTAATATTAGGTTTTAAAAGCTACTTAGCACCCTTATCCTTTTATATTTTTAAAAGGACCTATTTACTAAAACCCGGAACCCTAATACCTTTTTAATACGTACCTTAACTATACTATAGGTTAATTAAAAAAGGTCTAAGGAGCCTAAATAAGGTTCCGGAAAAGGTAAAAGCCAATAATAAGGCAAATTAAGAGCCTTATAAAGTAATTCCAGGCCTAGGGAAATTAGGAATTTAAAAAAATAAAGTAGTTTTAGTAATAAAAGGGTGTATAATAATAATGCCTTTAATACGGAAAATACCCCTAAAAGTATTAATAAGACCTACGAAACCAATACTATTTCCAATAATCAGGGGGAACCAGTCGCTATAAAGGAGGCCTTCCCTATTTACTATAACTTTAATTAAAGTACTATACTTAACGCTAAATCTACTAACCTTAATAATACCTTTAGTGAATTGGATATTTTAATAAACCTTAAACCCTCTATTAATAACCCCCCTAAGCCCTTTACAATTAACCTTTTTACAAGGGGTAATCTTATTAAATAGTAACTTTTTAATACTAATTTTATAATATATATTTATATTAATAAAGCCCTATTTATAAAGTTATATATTGGAAAACTAATTATAATACGTATTAAAAGTAGCTTAGTATAATCTTAAGGTATTGGAATAATTAAATTTAAACTTTATATTAATATTATTAGGGGTAGGCCTTAATATAATACTATTGTATTAAAGGAGTACCTTTATATTTTAACCTTCCCCATTAATATTATTAATAGCTACCACCTTTATAATTCAGGGGGTATACTTATTAAAAATAAACTTTACAGCGCCTTTAGGAAGCTTATTACCCTATTAAATTTTAAAAATTTAGGTTTTTATATCTGGTTATAAGGGTTATAACCCCCTAAAACCAATTATATTTAATAAAACTATAAAAGTATCTAATACTATTACCTATCCGGAAACTAACCTAAAGCCCCTACTATAATATTATTTATTATAAAGGGGGTAACCCCCTTTTTAATATACTATAATAGGGCCTAAAAGGGTCTTTTAGCGGTAATAATCAAGGTGGTTAGATTTTAGTACGTTTATTTAGGCCATATAAGGCTAGACCTTCTAAAAAAGATCGCTCTAGTTACTAAAAGGATATCCGATTTTAGTAATATACGCCCTAAATATATAACTTATAAAAATTGTAATACTACTAAACTATTACGCTAACCCTTTTCCAAGGCTGTTATTAACCCTTCTAATACGTTAAGGTAAATAGAGGGGGATATATTTGTAATTTACTTTATACCCTTAAATAATAAACCCTATAGGCTTATTTTAATAAACTAAAAGACTTGTTTTAAAATTATTAAGCTTTTAAAATCTAAAGATAAAGTTATTATAAAAGTAAAGGCTGCTATAAAGGAGATTAATAATACCTTTAAGTATTATTTAGTATATTTATATTATAATAAAGGTAAGGAAATTAGTAGGCTTAGGTTTTATTTATATAAAAAGGGTATTGTTTTTTCGGAATCTAATTCTTACGCGTATAATTAAAACGGTTTAATTAAACGTATTATATAGGTGGTTTTAAAACGCCTTAAAATTGTAATAATTGTTTTAAGGCTTTTATCTTCCCTATAAAAATACGTTATAAGCCCTATAGTTAAATTAGTTAATAAAATAATAAATATTACTAAAAAACTTACCCTATACCAGCTCTTCCTTAATAAGTTAGTATCCTTATAGGCCCCTTATATCCTGAACCTTTTTAATTATAAGGTTATAAATGCCGATTATATAATATTAATTCCCCTTAAAAAACGTATTTAGTCCCAAAAGCTTATTTCTAAGGGCGTTTAAGGTAGGTTACTAATTATATTAAATACCTAAACCTACCTAATTTGGCTTAGCTAACGGAAAGTTATTTAAACTAGCTTTATTAAATTATATAAAAACCCTTCTATCTACCTATAAGGGCCCTAAGGCCCAACCAACGCCCTGAACCTCCTAAATACTACTAAAGATACGAAGGACTAGTACCCTGATTATAATAGCTCTCCCCCCAAGGCGCTTACTAAATTCGCCTTATTAGTAGTATTATTACGTAAACTAATTTAATTACCCGTAATAACCCCTAAACCCTCTGAATCCCCTATAGGAGATAAACTTAAGCTTATTATAATAAAAGTCCTAATCCCATAAGCTACTAAAACCTAGTAAAAGGAATTTAAACGAGTAAAAATTAAACCTATAAATACTATAGCGGACCTAATTAACTACTTCGTTAACAAAATTACTAAATAAACTAAACCTAGTAGTTACTATAACCTTTTTGAATTTACTAAAAACTTGGAGCCTAAGTTCTTTAAGTAAATTTTAAAATACCCCTTAAAGAATTAGTAATTAGTAGTATATTTTAAAAAGATATAATAACTATTAACTACTAAAACCTTTTATTTTATCAAACGGTTTAAAACCAAAAAGCTACCTATTACTACTAAACCAGTTACTAAACTAAAAAAGAATACCCAGGGTAAAATTACTAAATTTAAGGTTTAATTAGTAGTTAAAGGGTTTTAATAGGCCTTTGGAGTTGACTTTAGGGAGACTTTTACAATTATTACAGTACCGTTAACCTAACAAATTATATTAATATTAGCTATTATTAAAAACTGGGAAATTAAATAAGTAGATTTTATAAAAGCCTTTCTAAATAATAAATTGGATATAAAGCTTTATATTAAGGTCCCTAAAGGCCTATACGAATTTAATCTTAGCAATCCTAAGGTACTAGACCTTTTAAAGCGGTATAATTAGGACCCCTCTAAAGACTAAGTTATATTACTAAGCAAGGGATTTTACAACTTAAAGCAAACCTTGTACCTTTAGTAATAAAAGGTTATAAAGCTACTAAAAACGTTAGATTATAGCCCTTTTACTAATAATGTAACTACTTATTATAATACAATTTATAAAATTATAATAGTTACTTATATTAATGATTATCTTCTTATCGGGTTTTTTGCAACTAAAATCAAGGTATTAAAGGTTAAACTCGGTTAAATATATAATATAAAGGACCTAAGCCCTACTTATTACTTTTTAAAGGTTGAGATTTACCGCGATAGGGTACGTTACTTTTTATAAGTTAATTAAAAGGTTTATATCAAATAGGCTATTTAGTACTTTAAATTTAATTATAACAAACTAACTACCCCTTTCTCTCCAGGATTTATAGGGCCTAACCCCTTTTTTAAGCCCCTAAATACTATTAAAATCTAATTATTTTAGCAATTTATCAGTATTATTATATACGCTATGGTTTAAATTAAGCCGGATATAGTATTTATAATATAGTAGCTTTCCCATTAATTACAACAGCCTATTATTACCTACCTTAAAGTAGCAAAAAAGCTTCTTAGCTACCTATTTTCCAACGTAAATTAGGATATTTATTTTAGTACTTCTACTAATCTTACCTTTATAGGATATACTAATAGCGATTTTACAGGGTGTAAAATTATTATAAAATCAATTTACAACTACTTATTTATAATAGGTAAAAAATTAATTAGCTGGAAGTTAAAAAGGTTATTTATAATAGCTTATTCGATCTTAAAGGTTGAGTTTACGGGGCTTATAAAGGGTAATAAAAAGGTAATCTGGCTTTAAGGGCTATTTTTTAAACTGGAATACCTTATATAAGGACCCGTTTTATTAATAGGAGATAATAAAGGCGTTATAAATATAATATATAACCTAAAATATTATAATTATATAAAGTATACCCTTTTAAAATACCAGGGGGTAAAAAAAAGCGTTATAAAAGGTAATATTACTATAATATACGTACTTATAAAGGAGATATTAGTAAATAGGTTAATTAAAGCCCTAACCCTAGCCAAATATAAAGAATTCCTTAAATTATTAAACCTCTTTAGGCCTTATAGATTCCAAAGGGGATCTATTTTAAACTAAAAGGTGTATTAGGGTTTAAGGCTATAAAAGGGGTATTAAAATTACAACTTAATTACCCTATAGCTACAATACCCTTAGGTACTATAACCTAGTTAATTTACTACCCTAGAAATACTACTAATTGTACTATGGTAAAATGTAATTATTATAATTATAAGGAGTTGGTATTGTGGTTTAGGGGGGTTACCAAGCCCCCTGGGCCTACTGGAACCTATTAAAACCAACGGGAAGTTCCGAAAACCTACTACCTATAGGTTTGGCCTATAAGGGTAAACCTACTACTATTATTACGTTAATATAGCTAACTCGTTACTTTGGAATCCTTTGGATTCCAACGCTAATATAAGTACTTTTCCCTTTATAGTATAGGTTTTCCTTTTGTATTTTAGGGCCCTTACCCCCTGTAAAGTTAACCTATACCTACTAAAGGCCCTATAAAAAACCATCTCCCCTTTTATATTTCTGGTATTTAATTCTTTTCCTTTCTTTTACCTTAAGTAAGATAGTTTATATATAGCCTTAAAGCAACCTTTTAACCTTCGTAATGTCACGGCACCAAAGGACGCAATGCGTAAACACCACAAAAAGTGGAACGTTGTGCAGTCAGGGCACTGCACCGTAGTCCTTCTACATCTAGTTGCAGCCACAGGCAGGCAGCATCACTGTACCGTGACACGTAATCTCTGTACAAAGCCTACTATAGTCACCCTGTTACAGGGTATAAACCCTTATATCTTTGCTTATTACAGCAAGTTAATCTGCTGATCTTAGCTTCCTTTAACCCTATTCCGGGCAGTTATTATACCCCTAAAGCCTTCCGCTGCGCCCGTTACAGGGGACTCACCCCCTGTAACCTCCTGTACTGGACCTCACTGAGACCAGTCAGGTCACACAATTAAACACATTTTATGTCTTAGCGTTTTATCGAGGACAATAAAAATGCAGGTTATTTAATAAAAGTAAAAGTACTTTTAAAGATGATAAAAGGTACGAGAGTTAAAGGGTAGAGGCTAAGTCCTTAGAGCGTTAAGTAGGTAATACGAAATTTTTTTATATAGAACTATTTTGGGCCTACCTAGTTAGAGTTGAAGTAGTTTAATATGTTTTGGCGTAAAGTACTGAAAATGGTACTTAGACAGAGTAAAGGTAAGCAAGCCTGAGCAAATCCTGAGTAGGGACTGAGCTGGGGTGAATAGGGTTATGTGGGCGAGGTACAAAAAATGAAATTTTGTATGCCCAGGCTCGTCTCATATAACAGGTAGTACACGACCCTAAAATCGACACCATGAATTTCCCTTTCCTTCTTTGGAACTGAGCGGTTGCCGCCTTGGCCTGAGCCAGACTGAGCTAGACTGAGCGAGAGGGTTACAGTTCTGGGCTGTGTTGATATAACTTTTTTAGCATGTCAATACTTCAAATTCTTTGTGTGACGCGCTTATAAGCGCTGGATCGATTGTATCTATCCTTGCTGCTTCAAAGCATAGCTTCTCGTTGTGTTTGCCAGCTGCTCGTCCTTCTTCGCTTGCAGGCCTGCGCGCGCGCTACAGCGCGTTACGTTATAATTTAGTGGGTGGTAGGGGGTCACGCGCTCGGAAATACAGGGGGTCTTGATAAGCGGAAAATTGCCTATCCAGCTGGGTGCCAAAATAAAAGCACTCACTACCTTGCAGTACAAGTGGCACCATAGAAAATCCTAGCAAAATACAGGTATTGGTAAGTACTATCAGCCCACAAGCTGCCCACTACCACCCAGTCATTTGACCTCTAGCCACTAACACTTTCTGCATCCTAGCTACCATAGAATCCACCAACTTGTTGATTATCTTCTAGTTGACGACCTTTTCCCAGGCCTCTAAAATCGACGCCTTTAGGTCTGAGCCAATGTGAAAATGCGCTCTAATATATTATTTAACTACACGCCAGCAATTTTCAATCGGCGAGAGGTCTGGGGAGCTAGGGGGGTTAAAAAAGTGCTTCAGGCCGTGCTTTTCTTTCCACACCTTAACAATATTACCCTTAGGTTGTAGCGGTGAAGAAGATGCTGGTGTGATGCTGGTAAAATTGTTAAGGGCCCTGTTAGGCAAGGTGGCTGGAGGGGGCACGTGCGGCTCTCTTTGGCGTGCCTGTTTTTTTGGCACCCAGTTGCTATCCACCACGACTTATTGGCGCGCACCCTCGATAAGATAAGCGATGGTGGGGCGATAGCGTTAGCGCTTTCCCCGCCTTTTCCTCTGTCCATTGCGAATCCTCCTCTTTCCTTCCGCTCCCACGCACCAATCAATTGCGCATCCCTCCCACGCACCAATCAATTGCGCATCCTCTCACACGCACCAATCAATTGCGCATCCTCTCCCATCGCATTTTCCAAGCCTCAATGCAGCGAACCATGGACGACCGATACAAGGATTTCCAGGCGAAAATGGCTGGAAACGAGAGAGCACAGCGCGAGCTCCAACGTCTCCTGGACAACTCGGACAAGATACCCGAGCAGCAAAGCGCTGCTGAACTTCTCCCCGTGGAGGAGATGGAAGAACGGCTCCAGTACATCAACATGCTGGAGAAGCATTGGCATGACAATTTTGCCCGTTTGTCACGGAAGCCCGGAGAAGCGTACCGTCGCTTCAACGACGCAGAGCTTTCGGCCTTGCTCTATATGGATACGGGTTATTTGCGTGACCGGCTCATGGAGTGGACCTCCACCGAGTCGCTCATTCAACGTATTCAGGGCATTCCGGTTGCCCTTAAAATTTGTAGGTACCCTGTGCCTCTTTATTTTCCAGCCTAACCGCGCCTGCAGTTGCCACCAAGGTACTTTCGGCAGCCGATGTAGAGGCATTACAAGCAATATCCGAAGAAATACCACCCCTTCGACCCCCCAGCGTATCATCTGCGTCGGGCGATGACGACGACGAGAAAGAAGCAACCGAGAAGCGCAGAAGTACTAAGTTCGACAGCTCTGGCAAAGCCCAGAGAAACAACTATTACGCCGAAAAACGGAGGTATCTGGACGGCCATCGGTGCGTGCTCACAGGCACTCGAGATGCACAAGTCTGCCACATTGTCCCCTTTGCCGCCAACGCAACAAAGAACGGAATGGACCGATGGCACAAGGTTATACTGGCCTCGATGCGCCTCTTTTTGCAGGAGAGACCTGGCGTTGATTTTGGCGCTGAAGCCCGTCTTCATTCTCTGTTTGGGTTCGAGCAGGGAGTCAGCGATCGACACTGGAACACCATTTCTCTCACGCCAACCATGCACGACTGGTGGGGCAGAGGATATTTTGGTTTGAAGTACATTGGCACGAATGACGCGAATGTCCAAGACCCCAACGCTGTCGTTACGCTGCGAATCCAATTTCACTGGATGCCGTGGAGACGCAGGGAGCTTGGACAGAAACCAGCACCCCTTGGACGAACCAAGGAGGAAATTCTTGCCGCCATCCCGACTTCCTGCGGCCAACCTTCGAGTTGGCAAGGGGAGCCTCTGGTAGCTATGTCCAGACCGGAGACGGGATTCAATCTCGAAACCGGTGATGTTTTCGGCATCCACATTCCGAGGCGTCACATGGAGAAAATGGTGGAAGCTTTTCGGATGCAGTGGGCTCTGATTAAGCTTCTTGCCATGGCTGGGGGCGCTGAGGTGGTTGCAGACTACCCTGACCACCCCGAATTCCTGGATGAGAACTGGGAACTCCCTGGTCTCAAAGCCTGGCGTTTGGCGTGCATGGCCGAGTGGGCAGCCGTGGCCGAAGAGGAAGAGCGCGCTAAAGAGGGCAAGGAATAGCGGTCCCGCCCTGAAGCTTCAGGCTCGTCCCCCCCCATGCAGGAAGCGTCAAGGGATGTTGCTGATGGCTCAGCTCCTAAGGAGGACAGGATTGAACCTGTGCAGCAGGTTCAGCAGGTTGATGGGAAGAAGGAAAAGCAGCCGGCCATCGTTGATGTTTTGAAGATTAGTGAGGATGCTACGGCTACCCTTAGCCACAAGGTCTCGAGGATGGACCTGAGGGAAAGCTTGCGGAAGGCTAAGGATCTGAAGGGCAGTCTGCGCAAAGCTAAGGATACCTTGAAGGGTAGAGCGACGTCGTTATTTGGGGGACCAAAGGAAGGTCAGGCGGCCTGATACTAGATACAGCTGTAGTGTAGTGTTATTTTTACCTAATTATGCATCGTATCCATCCACAGCCTGCAGGGCAGAACGGTATGGGCTGAGCAACGCAGCAGGAAGAACTGTGCGGGCAAGACTTATTGTCAGAATGAACCGAGTTCTGGCTAGAGGCCAATTCCACAGATCTAGCGATGGCTTTACGGATCCGGCCACAAAGGCGTCCCCCGGAGTTTCGAAGGATAAATAAACTAGTGGCCGCACCTTCGATCCTAGGAAGGCCACGCTTCCATTGATCTTTTGACACATACCTATCTTACACCTCCTGGTTATCTTACCTTTGCAATCCTTCTTCGATTACCCCTATCCCCAACGCCTCCGCGTTACATGAATGGCCCGAATCCTGGACCGACGGTCCCGAATTTTGGCTAGGATATACCAGTACATGCCCTAAGATAGTACACAATACCCTAGCTCGGAATTTGGTATGGTACATGGTATCCCAGCTCGCAATTTGGGATGGTACATGATATACTAGCACTAATGGGATAGTACATGTTAACCTAGGCCGAAACTTGGGACAGCACCGATGGGATGTCCTATAGTATACCACTACATGATGGGATGTCTATAATATACCGGTATATGCCCTGGGATAGGACATTGGAAGACTCTTATAGGCCTAACGGCCTACAGGGTCAGCTGTCACAGTAGGTCACCGGGGCATCACACCTCGGAAATAAGCGTTTGGCGTTTCTTGATAGGATGTGAACATTTCAGGATGGTCCGCTTTCGACAGGTGTAGCTTAGCCCCCCAGTATCAACGACTAGTAATAGATAAAATCATTCCCAAGCGGAAGGCTGGACGAATTGTCCACGAAGCTGTGGGTGGTGGCTATTACGGGTACGAATGTCCCAATTCTAGGCCCTTTGGCTAAAACTGCACTTTCTCGGAAGGCTATGCTGTTCAATGGGCAGATATTAGCCGAAGCTGAGCCGGGGCTGATCTGGACTGATCAAACGTGACGAAGAGTCACGTGACAATGAGCATGGGTAGTCGTCGATTTTAGGGTCTTATAACAGTGTATCTAATAGAATAAGTATGGCAGCACCATCGAGCATTTCATGATGCGGTTCAAGCGGAGCATTTCATGATGCGGTTCAAGCGATGCACTTCTAGTGATCGGCTCTTGTAATGGACTTGGTGAGCTTGGTTTCGACCAGACCATCCATTTTACTCTAGACGCTCCCAGTTAATAGCAAGTACCGCAGCCCGAGGTTCCGATGCAATTCGTGCATGTTGTTGTATCTTTTTCTTCTGTGCTGTCCGGCGTTGCTGAAAAATCAAACCTCATTAGGCAGGGCCAAGTGACGGAGATTGCAGGGAGGAGACACCGGGAGGCTCTTTCTCGGCTTTCTCTTCCATCGTGGATCGTGGACCCGGGATACCTTGTAGATCCCAGTGCCAAGACTTCCCCCGTAAGGTGTTCCCACCAGCCCTCATTCGACACGAGTCAAGTGTGATCTGATATAACCTTCCCAAGTTCCAGTCTTGGCCGAGATTGATCTGCGGGAACTGATTCACAATTTCACATGCTTACATGTAAAAACCCCACGTCTTGTGCATTTTAGAATTTAGATCCACCATGCGGATGGATGTGACATGTCTACCTAAGCACATAAGCCATTGCATCCCCGACGACTGGAAGGAAGCCAAGAGGACGTCTCCGCAACATGTTCCCCAGAATTGAGGGTTGCACCAAACCCACAACCCACTCCCGCATATTATCGGGTCAGTATCGCCAAGACGAGATTGTTGCCATTTCCTTGCCAATACCAAGCCTGGCATGGAACCTAGATATCTACACGTAGGTAGAGAGCTTATTCTTTGATCATAAGTTGGGGGTGGCGTTGGCCGTTCGGATGGGAGAAACGGGAGAAAAAATCCTGGGAGATAATGGTTCATCGTTCATTTTGGACTAGCTCTCAAGTCCTGTCAGGATCAGACTCGAGTAACATTCCCGAATCTCAAATACTGAACCAACAGCACCTGCAATGTCACGCAAGCTGAGTACTTAGGTAGGACTCCCACATGTTGATACCACGAATACCCCCTCAGCTTGCCCAGGTCCATAGCCCTGGGATTTTGGGGAAGGTAAAAACCGGGTTTCGGGAGCTTGCCACATTAAACTAGTCTGTTGATATGACCGCGTTAAAGTATTTCGATATCTTTGATCCGCCTTCTTGATGGAAACAAGCCCGTGGCTGTGGCATGCGCTAGTGTGGTAGCCATATTTGAACTCGAGGAAAGTCGATCGACGATTCCCCCTCAGTGTAAAGTTGCGGGCAAAACGAATTTTTAAAACTTGGCATAAGCCGTTGGATGGCGCTGGATGGAAGCCAAGTGTCTTGGGGGTGGGGCTTCGGTGATGGTTTTTGGCCTGGGAACAGTGGTGATGAGCCTTCTCGGCACGATTCGGCCGGCTGGGCATACGCAAAAATTTATACCAGCCAGGCTTTGAACCCCACGACACAGAGAGCAGCGGCGAAATGAGCCAACAATGCATGCAACTCGGCCGGACCCAGGTACTTGCCAAGTGTCCGCTCCGTGTTTCTATCTCGGTGGAGCGACAGTCGACCTTCCTAACCAGCAGAAAGTGCCAACACTTGGCAACCAAACATTTCGGTCTTTGCAAAATCACACCCTTTTGCAGCCCGTCTGCCCTTCTTTTTTCGGCTCCCGCATTTGGCAGGTCAAGTTTGTCGGCTGTTGCTGGCGTCTTGTCGGGTTGATAAAGGGTTCACCACCCTATCTAGTGCGTAAAGTGATTGTGGAGGAACTGGGGAAAAGACTGGAGGCTGATAGTATATTATTACCAATATCTGTCTCCCTTTGGTCCAGCCAGCCCTCGGCAGGGAATGAAAGTTAAGGCAAGGTAGCTTGCCGTCTTCCCCAGGTCCATCCCTTCTCATGACATACCTACCTACCTACCCACATCCACACCAGAGAACTTGTCACTGCCACTTGGAAACTCTGATAGTATCCCTACTACTAGGAAGTCACTGAGGGCCGCTCAAACTTTGTTTTGGCGCCTGTGCTATCAGGGTTTGAGTCGCCTTGTAACGAGGGGGGTCCGGTGCCGCATTTCCCCGTTTTTCCCCGCGAGAGTTCTCCTGAACATCATTTCGCTCATCGACAATCTGCTTGCCCGCAAGACACGGGCGATCGGTTCTTACCTACCTGCCTGCTGAGCTGCCTTATTTATCTGGTATGTTTACCCGTTGCGCGTCACCCTTTAAGGCGGGCGTCAAGTCAACAACAATCGACCCACAAATGTTTGGGTGAACATGTACCGGGGGAAAGATACTAACTTGAGCCAGTGGCGACCTTTTTCTTTTTTGAACGGAAAGTTTGTATCAGAAAATGTCTTCAGAAAAGGCGCGGCCGGTCAATACTACCGATGAGGCTCGGATATCGACAAGCTCACCGCAAGAAGGTACGGGCACGGAAGCCAAGAAGCCATGGTGGAACTCAGTGCGTGTTGCCGGCTCGGCGACACAGATCGTCATCGCCGCCGCTCTCGCCATTGTCATCGGCGTGGCCGTGTCATACTCGGTCGAGAACATCCCGTCGGCAGCATCAATCCTGGTCGGCATCCCCGGCAGGTTATGGTTGAGGGCATTGAGAGCCGTCGTCCTACCTCTTATCATCACGGCCATGATTCTCGCCGTCCAACGTCTCCGTGAGATGACGGGCAGCGGGAAAGTGCTCGCTCGTTGGACGGTTGGTTATTATGTGGCCACGACCCTTCTCGCCATCGTCATCAGCACCGTCTTGACGGACCTGGTCTGGGGTCGGCTCATGCAGGAAGTGGGCGAAGCGAGTCTACAAGTGTCCAAGGAGGACGCGGCAACCTTCAAGGACCGGGAAAATGTGGAAATCCCCGATGTTGTGCAGCAAATGTTCGACTCGTTCATCCCCCAAAACATCTTCCACGCTCTGGCCAACGACAGCTTGCTCGCCATTCTCATCACGTCGGTCGTTATCGGCTACCTCCTGAACCCAGGCTCAGCCATCATCAAGGTGCTCGAGGAGATTGAAGTGCTGATCACCACCATCATCACCTTCCTCATCAAGATCGCGCCCATTGGCGTCTTCTTTTTGATTCTGCCCAATCTCTTCCGGCTCGATATTCGCGACATTGGCGTCAATCTCGGCATTCTCATTGGCGGCGGCGTAGCCAACATGGCTATTCACCTTTTTATTGTGCTGCCCATCCTTTTCTTCGCCTTTACCAGAACTAACCCTTACACGTACTGGTTCAAATGCTCTCCGGCCTGGCTCACCGCCTGGGGATCTGCGTCATCGGCCGCCACTCTCCCCGTCACCATGAAATGCATGGTCGAGCGCGGCATCCCCAACACGGTCAACAAGTTTGCCGTCCCGCTCGGGTGTCTCGTCAACATGGACGGCACGGCCATTTATTTCCCGCTCTGCGTCGTCTTCATGGCCGTCACGCAGGGAATCAAGCTCACACCCGCCGACTACGTCATCATCTGTCTCCTCTCCACTCTGGCGTCGATTGGCACCACGCCAATTCCTAGCTCTTCGCTAGTGCTGACCGTCATGATTGCGGGGAGCGTGAACGTGCCCATTACGGGCATGTATGTACGTTATATATATTTCTTCCCTCCCCTCTTACTTCCGTCAAACTTACAGATGCTAATTTGGGATATCAATAGGGTGTTATTGTCGCCATCGATTGGTTCCTCGACCGTTTCCGTACGGCCGTCAATGTTAGCGGCGATATGTATGCCGCCAAGATTGTTACTGTCATGACGGGGATTAAAGATGACCCTGAGGATATGTATTCAAGTGAAGAAGAGGGCCGGGCTCAGGAGCAGGCTCATGATGGTTCACAGCGCGTTTAGAATGGAAGTTGCGTATAAAGTATGTTTTGGGTTCAATGTTATGAATAGTAATTCGTACCTCAAGTGCTTTTTTTTTTTTTGGGTACCTTGATGTTCCATGTTGATATCCATGAGTCCAATTCAATGGTTATGATCTTTTTTTTTATTATAATTGTTAATGTCAGTGCTGCTGGGCTGATTGCGTCTTCTTAG
>Ga0247765_1001148_pt1 | contig 14501 bp, 12 predicted proteins | sample UWRJL106311C6_FD_179949 | JGI IMG/M metagenome (GOLD analysis project Ga0247765, IMG submission 179949) | Plant litter microbial communities from Arlington Agricultural Research Station in Wisconsin, United States - UWRJ-L106-311C-6 | ecosystem: Environmental > Terrestrial > Plant litter >... | reverse complement strand
CTTTGTTTTTGCCTGCAGCAAACGGGTGAACTTGCCGGGCTCCCCCCCCCCCGGTCTGTTGCGTCTCGTCATCTTTCTCCCCCCTTTGGTGGTCTCTTACATACCACAAACGTACTAACACCGTCATTTCACAGTGGCTGTCCACTACCTAGATATTAGATAAGTAGGTACCTATCTTAGGTAAGGTTCCCAAAAGAATCCCCATCATTCACGCATGTATCCACCCCGTTAGATCCAGCGGCCACTCCACAAGCTCTACAAGCTAGATCAACTGAAAAGTGAAGGTAGACATCCCAGATCTTCCAACATGAGCCTGCCGACCAGGTTCTTCCCATACAACGGATTAATGCTCATTGATCTGGTTTAGAGAGGTACGGTAAAAAGAGCTAACAGTGAATTTAATTCACAATCAAGTGCGTCTTTCTGCCTTCTCGGGAATGGTTTCATAGAACTGGGGTATTAAGTAAGGTACCTAGCTTCTCGGTATCGAACACGCCAACTCTCAACCTTTAGCAAGACCAAACCGGGCACCGTGCCAGACCTTGCATTTCGGGGGTCCCTCTCCACATGACTAATCTACTTCTTGACTGGTTTCCAACATGAAAGCACTAGATAACACTAGTCTCCCGCCCTAACAAGGTGCTTAGATAGTGGCAATAACGCCCCGCTACCACTAGCACACTAGCAGGCTGTTAGCAGCATCACGACCAGCACAGCTCAAAACGGCAAAGTGTCCTAATTGACCCACCACACAGCTAAACTACCCAAACCGCTAATACAATACGAGACTAGACGAAACGAGACGCAACACACCTCGTTGCGTTTGCACCTAAGTTGATGTCGTCTAGATTGATCTACCCGTGTCGACTTGTATCTAGAGGCAGCAGGGGCATAAATCTTTAGATTTACATTACAGTTTCAACTTGAATCAGAATCAGAATTTGGCGTTGAATTTCCTTGTCATGAACGGAACTGGAATGAATGGGAAACATGACGTGAAAGATGGACATGACATAGCCTCACCCGCAAGACGCCATGAATGACAATCTGATTTTGCCTAATTCGATGATGATGGCAATGGCGATGGCTATTCGACATGGATTCGATGACCACCCGCAATCCGCAGCTGGGTCTAGATTGGACTCGGACTCCCGAGCATCGTCCGGATGCAAGGTTTGCAGGTGGGTTTTCAAAGTTCTCTAGCGCTACACTGTATGGACACAGCACGTGAAGCCAGCCAGCCTGGCAGAAGAGGAAAGAAAAGAAAAAGAAACATCTGTTCCACACACGCTCCCTGTGTGAGCCGTGTCTGACTCAACGCTATGAAGGCTTGTTCTGCACTCATCAGGATTCAGGATGGCTTCAACTATGGAGTTGTGGAAATGAACGTCAAGCCACCAGACCGGAGCGTTCAGTTCCCGCGCCCAGCGCCCGGGCGGGCAAACACGGTGCAAATAACAAAGTCAGACCGCTGTTACGAGCCCCAGTGAGGTCTAGATGGGTAATGGCTGGGGCCTGCTTACATGTGCTGCCCCAGCGGACTCTCATTAGTTCCGGCACCTGTCAACCCTTGTCGGACGGCGAGGCCGTCAGTGAGAGATGGTGAGGGACGTCTTGCTCACCGTGCTGTCAAGGTAAACATCATGACCCTGACCCAGCATGAAACCAGTCGTTAAGATACCTGATGGTGATTCCTGCAAGACTCGTTCCGGGTCACAAGGCAGCACCCTAAATATACTAGACCGGAACTGGGAAAGCGTGGTACAAATCCTCAATGACGTCCATGACTTTTGACGACCCAAACGCTGACTTGAACTTTCCCGCTTTAGAGGGGACCAGAAGGCAACTTCCGGACTCCACAAGACAACTTCCACAGTCAAGGTGCCCACTACTCCAACATTAAGTGTGCTGTCAAGGCAGGTAGGTGGGCGCGTACTTGCAAGCTCCCAGACTTCAAACTCTTCTGGCGTAGAAGGCTTGATCTAGCACGACTAGCGCTTGCCAGACGGGAAGCCTCAGGGGAAATAATCACTGGAAAATAAACCCCAGTGCTGGCTACCTATATAAGGACTTTTTCCCCCCTCCTTTTCCAACCCATGTTCGTTGCACCATTCACAGACTTACAAGCAGCACTTTGCCTTCAACACGATCTCACCATCTCACGACCTTGGACGCACCTCTAACAACTGTTTTGACTACTGTCGGTCGCCAAGCTGCAAGTAAAGTTGGCTATTTCTCCCAGTCGGTAAGTAGACATGGCCGCTTTATCTGTGTCGTTGTCGTCGTTTGTCATCATCGTTGCCGTTGTCGTTGCACCGTCGCTGTATACCTCCACCGTCTACTACACGCTGTCGTATCCCTACTCCCTTGAAACGCTCTCTTTTCTGACTCTCGTTCTCTCCCAGCCCCTCGTCTCGCACCACCACTCCCCAGTCTCTCACCCCTTCCCGGTAACACGATGGCTACCACCACCATCATCAACAACAGCAGCGGGACACCTCCCCCCGTCATCTTCCGGTCCACGGATACCGTGGCCATCATCCTCGCCCGCACCGCAGACCTCCTCGCCCGGGCCAATGCCGACCGACTACGCTGTCTATATTCGGGGCGAGACCCGGCCGCGCTTGTGGAAATGTGCCAACGGCTCGAGGTGATTTGTTACGAAATTCTCGGCGAGTTACGCGATGTCGCCAACAAGGACGGCGAAGCAGCACTCGAGAGCTTCACATTGGCTGATTGTCCCGTCGATGTGTGGATGTGCAATGAGGCAGGGCCGAATTCCGAGCCGGAACCCGAGACGGAGGCAGAGAAGGAGAAATGGGAGAGGATGAAGCGCTTGAGGCCTTTGGGCGCTTCGATTGAGGGGTTGATATCTAGGATTGAGGGGCTGTAAGCTTTTATTCTTTTCCGGTTTTTTTTCCCCTTCCCCCCCTTCCCCCTTTTCCCCCCCTTTCTTTTACTTTTTTGCCCCATTTTTCCTTGTTGAAGTCTTGGATTCATTGCTGACTTGTATGAACAGATGCGACGCCGTCTTTAACAAGGAACCCGTCCTGCCTTGCCCCCTGTGTTTGCGATAGGTCGACATGTTGGTGATTGGTTGTGAACAGCATTGGTTGGACGTGCACTGTGATTGTCCTTGCCGAGCTGTTCAATTTGAAAGTGCCAGTCCCAAATGGGATAGATTCAAGGCGTTTTTGATTTTTACCCTTCCACGACTGCGGCGACAGAGATACCCCATGGAAGGGGAGGCTGACTGACGGGTGTGTTTATCATTGGTTGAGTTAGTCTAGTCTGGGCTAGTCTGATTTCAAGGGCATGTTACAAGGATACCCCGAATTTTACTCTATACTAGTATAGCAAATGGGAAAAGATCATCGTATCAACTTTGCAATCTAACATGCCCTGTTGGAACAGTTTGTGCAGGGCATCCATGAAGAATAAAGTTATAAAAAAAAAAATAAAAAAAAAAAGAACGCTGCGCCCAGCGTCAATGGTGATTACATGTAAGCTGGGACATACGGCACCAGGACCCCCTACGCCCTGTTGGAACCCGGATGAGGATATCATATGTCAGTATCCGCGCCGTCAACTAGCCAATGAGGACCAACAAGATTATCGCAAAAAGTTGCCCATCGTTGGACGTTGCACGCGGAGTTCATATACGAATCATGCACGGAATTCATGCATCCCTGCCTCAGGCCGTGTCGCCGTGCAACACCAGCCAATCCCGATGAAGCTCACACTCAGCGCCAGCGGGATCAGAAGCAATTTTTTTTTTTTTTCACCGCCGTCCGTGCTGCTCGTGAGCCTCCTCCTCTTCACCTTGCCACCTACCTGCTTCATCGGGACTTCACCACCCTCTTCACTACCCTCTGCATTACCCTCTTCACCAAAGACCAAAAACTACCTACCTCACTAGAGACCAAAAAAAAAATGAATACTCCAATCCGTACCATTTCGTCAGGTCCGCCTACGCGTCGCAAACCCTCTGAATTCCTCCTCCCCGACGGACGCAAAATCCTCGTAGCTCTTCCCGAAGATATCGAAGCGCTCCGCCAACGCTACGCCAACAGCCATAATGCGAACCCGCCCGTGCAAGTAGAGGTCGTCGTGCACGGATCCGATGAGCATCGAGATTATTTGCATCTCGCGAGGACGCATCATGAGACGCGTCGCGCTCAGCTCCGCGAACGACTTGGGCCCGATGTCGTCAATGAGATTGATTCCGTCCGCACAGACCTCGATGTTGTGACTGCAGAGCTTCAGAAATTAGAAGCAGCGAATGGTGGCAACAAGTTGCATACCAACTTTTCGAGATTCGGGTTCGATGCTAAGTTGAGGACCTATTCGGATGATGATGAGAGTAGTACACCACCGTCCTTGTCCCTCACAAATACTCATACTTTGGGTGACACATCGTCGTCTTCGGTGGTGGTGCAGCAGGGGAGCTATTATGATAGCATGAGGCTGTTTCGACGACCGGCCATCAAGCAGTACTTTCATCGCGGACTTCTTTGGTAACCATATCTACCTACCTACCTGTCTTTTGGTACTCTGACTCTAACAGACTGACACAAATCAGGCGCGCTGCCCAAGAGACGCAGGTTATGAGTTTTGAGCTCTTTTTCGACTTGCTTTACGGTGCGTTTTTTTTTTTTCTTTCTTTTTTTTTTCCCCCTTTTTAGAAATAGTTGAATACTAAGACTGAGAAAAGTCGGAATAATCCACATCAACGGCGAACATGCCGCCGACCAAGTCCACGGCGCCGGCCTTCTCCGCTTCGTCATAACCTTCACCATGAGCTGGAAGATCTGGTCCGACGTGCAACAGCTGGTCAGCTGGTTTGAGACCAACGACATCCTCCAGCGGCTGCAGATTCTTTTCCTCATCGCCTGTCTGCTTGGACAGACCAACAACATGATCCAAGTCTTTTCTACTTCGGGGGATACGTTTACGCAGTTTGTAGGCTTCTACCTGACGGCACGACTATTCATGGCGGTATATTTCGCCGTGGCGACCTATTATCTGCCGCTGGTCAAGGGCATGATGCTTTGTCAGATTGTGAATATCCTTGTGGGCGCGGCTCTCTGGGTTGCCGCCGCCACTATCGATTCTTCTTCTGTCTCTGGGGGAGATCACTCTGCGGTTGAGACAGCAGCAGCAGCAGCACATATGATTGCCGGACGTGCTGATACTACAGAAATAGAAACAAGTGGTGGTAGTGGTAGTAGCCAAGGAACGCCCAGCGGTCGTCGACTGGCTTTAATCTTTGTCGCCCTGGCCGTCGACATGTTTGGAAACACCGTGCCCGTGGCGATTTTCCGCTACGGCAGATCACGCACGACGCCGCTCGCGCAGCGTTTCAACCGCTTCTTCGAGTTCGTTCCGGCCATCAATATCGAGCACAAGGTCGAGCGCACAAACGCCTTTGTCTCGCTCGTTCTCGGCTACTCGGTCATTAGCGTCATCTACCAAAACGCAGGCTCCTTTGCGCTCAATGCTTTTCTCGGAAAGGCCATCCTCGGCTTGATCCAGGCTTTTGCTTTCAGCTGGCTGTATTTTGAGGTCGACGGCGACAACTTGGCCATGCATGCTATCCGTCGGCATCCTGAATGGGGTGAGTTGTACTCAATCAAATCCCCTCTCCTAAACCGTCTGGTGTTTTTTTTTTTTTGGTGTGAATTTTTCGCTAATAAAGTCCATGAAACTAGCCATACTTTGGCAGCATATTCACATCCCCTTCGTCATGGCATACATCCTGGCTGCCACTGCACTTTCCAAGCTCGTCGTCGCTATAGATTGTCCCAACACTCAACTCGCTGACCTCACCGAGCACTACCAACACCGGTCCGCCAATGTTGTCTCGCTCGGTTTGCGTCTTTACTACTGTGTGGGATTGGGAATCGCCTTGTTTTCCATGGGCGTCATCTCCCTCAGTCACGAACACAAGGTGCCCATCGGCATGTGTCGACTGCCAAAGTGGCTACGGCTCTCCAACCGTGGTGCCATCTGCATCGTCTTTTTCTGCCTGCCCGCTGCGGGTGAAAGACTAAACTCTCTACACCTCGTGGCCTTAACAACGTGTCTCACCACGTGGGTGCTACTGCTCGAACTGTGGGGCAAGTCGTGCCGCAGTCAACCCTTCTTCTTCGGAGCCGGTGAGGGGAAATGTGAATACACAGCGCGGTGCGGCCAGAGGCGTCTGGAGGGGGCGACCAAGAGTGACGGGGAGGTGGATATCGTCGAACTCGGAAGAGGAGAAAAGACGGCAGTCACAATTCCCTGATCGGTTCCTTATAGTAACCAGTGAGGAAACTCAAGAAGATCGCTGCTGAGTGTCGGCTCTTTGTATCGCTGCAAGATAAGTTCCATAATACCAAACTCATCGTCTTTGAGCCCCTCCTCGCGGAAGCTTTGTATGTGACCTACATACTTGACGTGGTATATTTTATAGTCGGGACCTAAACTGCGACCTCGAACTGGCAAATATAGACTGAACAGGTCTGTCCGGAAGCCAACGTCGAAATACTTACGCATCATGAACTCGAAAACCCTCAGCTGTGGCGGTGGCGACCAAAAGCCGTCGCGATGGTTCATTTGCTGGCTCATGGGCTCGCTTGAACCTCGATGACGCCTCTCCAAGATCATTCCCAAGTCGAGAGTAAGAGTCCAAGGTCCGATTAGGCCCCTAAAAATGTCAAACTCGTCAAGACCCGTACTGGATGGCTGCGAGAAAGGTCGACTAAAGGGCAATCCGTCGTCGATTGTCACTACCCAGCCGGGGTAAAATATCCCAAACATAACTGCAGGCACCCTCCGCTCTGTGAGAATATCGCAAGGGCTTTCACATTGGCGATGTGGCCAAAAGTTGCCGACGTATTTTGCTTGAATCTCGTAGGCTAGATACACCCACATCAATTCCTGCAGCCAGCCTGTCTGCTGACTGTCAAGGTGCTGTGAGAACAATGGTTTGTTGGTCAGATGATCTACATCCGCGGGGTCGGCAAGCAGGTACACGTCTCCCCGGGTTAGGCCAGCAGGTCGTAACCGCTCATTGTCGACTGGAATCGCAGTTGTCTTGAGATCGTCGAGGAGAAAGCGCGCCAAGTCCCCGTAAACCGGCTCTGACTTTTCCGGGCTGGCTTCAAAGTCGTAGATAGGAAAACTGTCAAGGTATCTGCAGTCCTCAAGGCTCAGCTCATCCGGGAAATCCCCGGCGCCAAGATCTCGGTTCATAGTGCCAACGCGACATACAAAGCCGTCTGGGCCGTTCTTGGGGGCTTGGAAAAAGGGCTCGAGGTAGGCTGGACACAGAGCGGCAGCCATCAGAAGAAGCCGGTAGGTCGACCTGTGGAAACGCTCCCGCAACATGTCGTCTCCAGTGGCTTGGTCGAGAGCTTGAGATAAATTGTCGTCATCATGGTCTAGCAGCCATCCAGCATCCTGTAAGATATCGCCAACCGCCAGGTCTTTGTCAAGAAAGGGGTAACTAGCGCGGAGTTCGAGATTTAGGACGTAATGACGTAGTCCCAGGACATCTCGCATCTCATCGACTGTCGTCGGATTACTACGGATGCTTAAGGTTTCGAATGGAAACGGGTTCGGTGGTGTTTTCTTGGCGAAATATGCTTCAGAGACAAGTTTTACTGCTCGAGCCTAGGTAAGTTACAGGACAGTCAGAAATACAACAACGGGTAGCGGTAGTAGGGATATGTGTACAGCCATGAGAGCTTGTTCGAAAGCTCTAACGTTGGTCTGGCCAATGGACCGGAGAATACTCGATGAATTGACATGCCAAACGGAATTGAGGAATTTGCACGTCGATGAGAAGGCGGCGGCATCGCGGAAAGTTTCGCATTCGCCAAAAATGGATACAATCACCTCCGATGTGCCTGTCAAAACTTCAATTACCGCCATTGCAAGTGAGATCCCGCAAGGTGGTCAAGAGCTTGCTTGCGAGGTGGGGTGAAGTCGGAGGGCGAAGTCGGATAGGCTCACTTTTGAGGAGTGATAAGTGGACAATGGGGCCTAACTAAACCTTGATCGGTTGGGTGTGGGTCGGGGCCCGTTCATTCCACCCGCCCCCTAGCCTAGCTGAGAGGCTGACATCATCCCGAGAGCAACCACGTTGACAGGAGGGACTAGGCCAAACTCTCAACTACCTTGTATGCCGCCACTCAGCACTGCAAATTCGAAGATATCTCGGCATTAGCAATCTCGGGAAAATCTTTTTTTTTTTTTTTTCGATGCTAGGTGGCGAGGCTGCCCAATCCTTTTACGCCCTCTCTCCTCATCGAAAACCCCAGACTGACAAAGTGGGAAGGAGCAATGCGCTGCGCCATGCCAAGTGAGTGAGAACGGCCGGTTTTTTCCTGGCATAGGCCTTTACTAGGTCGAAAAGCGCGAACGGCCATTCAGGGGCGTTTGTTTCTTCAGTAAAACCCTCGTTTACGCTATAATAGCGTAAACCACATTTTCCCTCAAAGTCGTCTGGCTTCCACCGGTAAGCTAGCGTGCCACTATTCTACCCGCGACAGAAATTTAACTTTTGGCCATTTGACCCATCAGAAGGTCAGATGCTTTGGTATCACGAAACCAAGAGAGAAAACCAGGTTAATATGCGGGTTAACTAAAATACAGGTACTTCCAGCATATATAGGGCGATGACCAGCTTACAGGTCGCTGGCTTGCCGTACTGCCTTGTTAATTAAGATTGCTGGCATCGTCAGTGGCATCGTCAGGATGAATAGCCCTACCCTGGGGCGACTAATCTGGTGGCCTTGATGGGTGGTGACGGCAGCGACCTGGTTGGTTGGGTGGGGTGACCAAAACTTCCGTACTGCAGAAGAATCACGTCATTATATAAAGGTTTTTACCTACCTAGTTACTTGCATAAAAAACCCTTGAACTGTTTACCGGTATGACGAAGGCTTGGTAGTAAAGCAGCTTTAGTTTAGAAGACAGTTGCCGAAGAATCCGACAAAACAAACGCCCTGTCAACAAGCTGAATCACACGCTCGGTTCACGCCAATTTGATGCCGGGCTGCGATCAATTGTGTCAGTGACAATGCGTAGCAAAGCCAAGTTCGGGCCGAGGGGTGCACTGAGCGTCATTCTGGCATGACAAAGCCGCCTTCTGGTGACACGTAAGAAGGGAGGTGGAGGTCAGCCTCATTCCATTTTAAAGTGAAGCTACTTCAATATTCCCCGTCCAACTCTTCTTCCTCTTCTTCTTCTTCTTCGACTTCCCTAACAACTACGTCCTGCACGTGCCCGTGCTTTTAACTAAAACGTTGACGCCAACGGCTTGCTAACCTCCTCCTCTTTCACCGTTGCTACGTGCATGTACTCCGGTTGAGGGGTAAACCTACCTACCTACAAGGTATCTATCTCAACTATTGACCTAGAGCGGTTTCCAGGTAGGTAGGCAGCTTCCAGATTCAACCGACTGGTGACTGATTAATTGTTTCACTCATGCCAACTGCACGACTGCCATGTGAATGGAAGCTCGCGTCCCTGGAATATACGGCCTATAATTTTATCCCAGTACCCAGGTATTGAGCAATGGACTCATGCATTATGTGGGGGACAAGGGGTAGCCTGTCTACTTGAAAGGAGATGAAAGAAGAAAAAAAGAAAAGAGAGAGAGAGAGAGAGGGAGCGAGAGGGAGCCCCATGACCGCACGGCATTCAATTGACAGTTCGCGCGGGACTGGAGGATACTATGTTTGTACCTGCTGCATTGGTTTCTGTCTTCAGAGCGAAGTCGCGGCAAACCAATGCTCATTCGGCTAGACTACCTAGACTAGACTGGTCCCCCCACGGTGACTGTAGAGAGACTAAGGCACCTAAATATGCTGTGGTGTAACCTCGGCTCACCTCTACACTAGTCCAGTCCAATGTGTGTAACGAGTCATGTTACCCAATTGAGCAAAAATGCCTGACAAAGAACCGAGACAGAATATTGGGGCGCTAGGGACACTTGGGAACTTCCAATTTGCTGTACAGCCCTGGCACAGATTAAACCCAGTTTCCAACAGACTTTGACCTTCAGTTGCTCCCCCTACTGACGGGGAGGGTTGCCATCTGCGAGTTCAAATCTCTCCCTCTATACCACTTTGTTCATCATTCTTATCAGAGCAGCACCCATTTGTATCAAGTTTGAATTTGAAACTCCGGGACACGTGGGGGTCAGCACACGCAGAGGCAGGGCACACGCACATGCTTTGACGTTGGATGCACAGAAGAGACGGAGGGACCGGATACGGAGGAATACGGAGGACCGGAGCGGGAAAGTGTGTTCTAATTGATTCGATGCAAAATGTGTACAGGATACGAGCCGCGAATTTTCACATTCCTTCCTTCCTACGAGACTCCTACTCCTATTCATGATCATACTCGTACTCTGACCCATACTCCTATTCATACTCCTTTAATCCCTAAAATACAAAACGGGTTACCTAAGGTGACAAAAACCAGTACAAATCCCCCCCCCCCTTTCAGCTTGTGGTTCTCAGTCTTAGTCTTGGTCTTGGATGAGTGAGAATAAAATCTTAGTGTTACTGTAGGTCCTAATTTCCACATAGAATTATAAATTTCCGTTTCTCAGAGCCGTACAAAGTAAGGCAAAATCCACCCCATAGCCCACCATTGCCGGTACCGGTACCGGAATGTACTCCAGTCTGGGACTTGACTCTGGTCTTGGGTCGTATTCTTTCCACAAAAAGCCAAGCACGCCAAACCAGATCGACGCGGGATGTTTTGCAAGTCTCGGTCCAGTCGGGTCGGTTCGGTTCCATGACGGTGGAGGCACTGAATCCTTCGAGGAGAGGACACATCAGGAGAAGGCGACTAGCCCCGAACCAGACTGGACTGGGACGGGAACCAAGCCGACTAGAGCTATGCTAAATTGGTGCAAGCGACGTTGCAATGTCGTCGAAGTTGAGTAATAATTCATGGTGGGAGCCCATAAGGGTAGGAACCTAGAACCTGGACCCTGGACTGGAAATGGGAACCTACCGAGGCACTGGGGGGTAGCCACCCCAATGGACACCTAGCTACCTATGTATAAAGCGGCCTTGCCGAGTACTCATCATAGTTTGGTCCCTACTCTACCCCTTTCGCTCTTATAGGAAACCTACTTCTCGTAGTGCCCCTTCCTGTCTCAGTACTAATATCATTGACATACATGACCATGGCCTCGAATCAAAAAGTCGCCATCATCACCGGTGCCACCGTATGTCCAGTCCCTTCCCTCCCCAGTTCTCAACATCAAATGAATTCCACCACTAACCCCAGAAACTCCAGAGTGGCATTGGCTCTTGGTATGCTGCCCATCTTCACTCTCTCGGCTACCGCGTTGTCCTTACCGCTCGACGCACCGATCTTGGAACCGCCGCCGCCGCCGCTCTAGACCCGGCCTCTCGCACTGCCATTTTCATCCCCAGCGACGTCTCCTCCTACACTTCTCAAACCACCCTCTTTCAAACTGTCTGGTCCACGTTCGGGCGTATCGACGTATTCATCGCCAATGCCGGCATCATTGACGGCGATTCCAAATACAACTTCTCCCTACGCGATGCCCCACTCGACCAAATGCCCCCAGAGCCCAACACGACTTGCACGGATACGGATTTCAAGTCCATCATATACACCACCACGCTCGCTCGACATTTTATGCGTCACAACAACGCCGGCGGAAAAACCACCCCTCCGTCTCAGCGAGGAAAAATCATCATTACCGGTTCCCTCGTCGGCATCTACCCCTGTGCTACTTTTCCCGAATACTGTTCCGCCAAAGCCGCTGCTCACCAGTGGGTTCGAACCGTCGGCCCCGTCCTCCGCGCCAAGGATGGAATTACCCTCAACTGCGTTATGCCGGGGGGCATCGAAACGGATGCCATGCCCGGGTTTAGTGTGGCGTTTCGCCCGGAGCAAATGACGGGGAGAGAGACACTTTTCGCGGCGTTTGATCGGTTTGTCGGGCATGATCAAGAGTTTGCGAGGTCCGGCGAGTTGGTCGAGGCAGCGCATGATCGAGTAGTGGAATGGGGGCATCCGCCGTATAAGAGTGGGCCGTTTGCGAGACGGACGGAAAAGGTCTATGAGCCGTGGTTTAAGATGCTGCACGGTGAGGAAAGTGGCTTGACCGGGACGCTACGGGGTCCGCCGACCCAGGGGGGTAAAGTGATTGTGGTAACGGGCGCGACGGGGAGTCAGGGGGGGGGAGTGGTGAATGTGATGAAAAAGGTACCGGGGTGGAGGGTTAGGGCAGTGACGAGAAATGCTGGGAGTGATGCTGCCAAAAAGCTGGCGGCCGAGGGGGTCGAAGTGGTCGAGGCGAGTTACGATCATGTGGAGAGTTTAGTGAGGGCGTTTGAAGGGGCGAATGCTGTGTTTGCTGTGACGAATTGGTGGGAGCACCTGTTCCAGGGCAAGACCCAGGACGAAGCAGGTGAGATTGAGGAAGCGCAAGGCATGAATCTGGCGCGGGCCGCGGCGGCAACTTTCACGCTGGAGAATTATATCTGGTCGACCACGCCGAGTGCCAAGCGGACAACTCTGGGCAAGCTGCGCACACCACACATGGACTACAAGGCCAACGTGGACGCACGCATCAAGGCCGAGCTGCCCGATTTGGCTGCCATCACGACCTATCTGTACTTTGGCTACTACCCGCAGAACATGGCCTTTTTCCCGCTGCTCAAGCCCATCCCCCATCCCGGGAATGGCCAGTGGATCCAGACGGTTCCGAGCAGACCCGACGCCAAGATCCTTCTGTCGGGCGACATGACGGTCAACCCGGGCATCTGGGTGCGCCAGGTACTAGCCACGAAGACCAAAGCCCACGGCAAGTACGCCAACGTGGCTCTGGAAAAGATGTCGTTCGGCGACATGATGCGCATGTGGTCCGAGGTGACGGGCAAGAAGGGAGTCTACGTCGAGACCACGGCCGAGGCGTGGAGCAACATGTGGGGTCCTGCTGGGCACGAGCTGGCGTTGCAATTCAAGTACGGCGAAATGTGTGATCCGTGGGAGGAAAACGACCAATTCATAAATCATGTCGAACTGGGCATTGACGAGACGGAGGTGGTTGGATTTAGGGGGACTATTGAGGGCCTGAAGCATTTGTTCTCGTAGGTCTTTGGGATGCCAATGTCGAAGTTAGTATTGACGAAGTGACGCGCGCGTGACTTGCAGTGGCAGACTGCATCAGATGAGGGCCCGTGAATGGTGATAGCTTTGGGTTCAATTAGGAAGGAGCCTTTCGGCCGCAACCCGCGTTTTCAGGTTGTCTAGTCTCAGGAAGGTGCCCCCCACGACAGAAAATCGAACACGTCGGTTTCAAAACGCAGGGCATCTGCTCTCTTTCTCTCTCTCTCTCTCTCAAAACTATTTTCCGGCTGATATTGATTGGAACATTAGAGCTAACGGACCAATGAAACCCCCCACGCCGTTCTTGCGACCCTTAAATGTCAAGGCGCGCCTCACTAGCTAGGTGCAGTTCGGCAACAAGGTTCTCGTGGTCAAGGTCCCCTACCTGGGCGTTGATCTGGGGCGGGACTATTTTGATACATGCATCAAGACAACGACTGATGAGACCAAATGCGCGCATGACAAGTCGATCGACTTGGTATTCCATGGCCTCGAATTAGGATTCGAGCAATTTCAGATTGCCCCAGGACACAAAGACAGCTTGTTGACAGGCGAGCAGATGGTCAACAGGCTGCGCGCGGTCAAAGAGGACTTGGACCTTGACCGGCAGCGTATCTTTCTCACCATCTCGTTGGAGTACTGGAACGACACGCCTCAGGCCTTTTACGATGCCTTTGTGAATGCCCCAGGCACTGCCGATCTGATTGTGATGAGGGAACCCTCTGTGGACAGCCCCCACCACTGGGGGGCGTTTTGGTCGGTGCTGGAACGACTATTCCTCGCAGGAAAGGTCAAATACATCGGCGTGCGCAATTACGACATTGCCGATCTCGAGGTGATGAAGGCACACACAAAAGTCTTGCCACACGTCAACCAGATAACTGTGAGTTCTTTTTTTTTTTTTTACCCTTCTTACCTACACGACCTCTCTCAGTTCCTGGACCGATTTGACGGTTGGATGTAGCTTCAGCCTAGGCACCAAGAGCGGCAGCTGATCAGGTACTGCTCCCGACTCAACATTTTGGTGCAAACAACCGCAACCGCCTACAACGGTGAACCACCTATCAACCACGAAGCCGTGCTTGCCAAGCTCCGCGTCAAATACAACGCGCTAAGTCTTGTCATCCTCATTCGTTATGCCTGGTCGAAAGGCTTAGCGGTGATGCAACACGTCTCAGAACCCTCTGACTTTGGCAAGATGATCTTGGCCTTTTACCTTCGCTTGGACCAATTCGACATAGAGACCCTTGACAATATAAAAATTGCCTAGCGCTGTATTATATGATAGAAGGGTTTTGATTAAGCAAAAAAAAAAAAAAAAAAAAAAAAAAAAATATGTTTAGGTG
>Ga0247765_1001146_pt1 | contig 14535 bp, 13 predicted proteins | sample UWRJL106311C6_FD_179949 | JGI IMG/M metagenome (GOLD analysis project Ga0247765, IMG submission 179949) | Plant litter microbial communities from Arlington Agricultural Research Station in Wisconsin, United States - UWRJ-L106-311C-6 | ecosystem: Environmental > Terrestrial > Plant litter >... | reverse complement strand
GGGCGCAGCAGCCACCGAGGCGGACTCCGGCGGGGCGGTGACGGGGCGCGGTGCGCCGGCACAGCCGAGCAGGGGGAGCAGGCAGGCCAGCGAGGCCGGTAGGCTGAGTCGTCTCATCGGGCTCCTCTCGATCTCTTTCTAATACCGCGCCGCCTCGGCGATGGTCTGCACGTGGACCTCCACCGTCTCGGCGATGACCTTACCGTAACCGCCCGCCATCACCACCGCAACCGGCAGCCCCGCGCGGCGGCAGCGCGCGAAGACCATCCGGTCGCGGGCGAGGAGGCCGGCGCGGGTTACCGCGAGGCGGCCCAGGCGGTCCCCTTCATGGGCATCGGCGCCGGAGACGAAGACGGCGAGATCGGCGTCGAAGGCCAACGCGCGGCCGAGCCCCTCGTCCAGGGCCGCCAGATAGGCCGCGTCGCCGGTGCGGTCGTCGAGCTCGATGTCCAGATCGCTCTTCTCCTTGTGGAAGGGAAAATTGTTGCGGCCGTGGAGCGAGAAGGTGAAGACCGTCGGATCCTCGGTGAAGATGGAGGCCGTGCCGTTCCCCTGGTGGACGTCGGTGTCGATCACCACCACCCGTTCCACCCTTCCTTCGGCCTGCATGGCGCGCGCCGCGATTGCGGCGTCGTTGAGCACACAGTAGCCCTCGCCACGGTCGCGGAAGGAGTGGTGCGTGCCGCCGGCGAGGTTGACCGCGGCGCCGCTCGCCAGCGCCTCGCGGCAGGCGCCGATGGTGGCGCCGGCGGAGCGGCGGGAGCGCTCCACCATCGCCGGCGACCAGGGGAATCCGATGCGGCGGATCTCGGGGCGGGCCAGCTCGCCGGACTGCACTCGACCCAGGTAGCCGGCGTCGTGGACGCGCAGGATCTCGGCGTCGGTCGCGGCCTCGGGGACCGTGAGATCCTCCGGGCGGAGGGCGCCGATGGCGAGGGCGCGCTCGCGCAGCAGGCGGTACTTCTCCATGGGAAAGCGGTGCCCTTCGGGCAGAGGGAGGACGAATTGGTCGCAGTAGAAGGCTTTCACTTTGATAGTCTCGCTCCCGCGACAGTGTAACCGCGGAGGAGAGGACATGCTGGCCGAACGCATCCCCGACATTCAGTCCGCCCTGGCCGAAGCCGGCCTCGACGGGTGGTTCTTCGCCTGCTTCCAGCGCAATGACCCGATCGGGCTCGACCTGCTGGGGCTCAACGACGAGTCCAAGCTGGTCACCCGCCGCTGCTACTACCTGGTGCCCCGGGAAGGTGAGCCGCGGAAGCTGGTGCACGCGCTCGAGCCGGCGATGCTGGACCACCTGCCGGGCAGCAAGTCGGTCTACCTGACCTGGCAGAAGTACCGCGAGGAGATCGCCAAGCTGGTCGGCGGCTTCGGCCGCCTCGCCGCCCAGTACAGCCCGAGCAACGAGCTCCCCTCCGTCTCGCGGCTCGACGCCGGAACGGCCGAGCTGCTGCGCGCCGCCGGGGTCGAGCTGGTCTCGTCCGCCGATCTGGCGCAGCGCTTCGCCGCCACCTGGAGCGACGAGCAGCTCGCCGGGCACCGGCGCGCCAACGTCCACCTGCACCGCATCGTGCTCGAAGCGTTCCATCGCGTCGGCGAGATCCTGCGCCGTGGCGACACGATCGACGAGTACGCGGTGCAGCGCTGGATCCTGGACGCCTTCGAGCAGGCGGACCTGTGGTCGGAGGGCGATCCGATCGTCGGCGTGAATACGCACAGCGCCGACCCGCACTACCAGCCCGGCCCCGGCCACAGCTCTCCGATCGTTCCCGGCGACTTCCTGCTCATCGACTTGTGGGCCAAGGAGAAGCGTCCGGGGAGCGTCTACGCGGACATCACCTGGTGCGGCGTCTGCGCCGCGGCCCCCACCGACCGGCAGCACGAGATCTTTTCGCATGTGGCCGGAGCGCGGGACGCCGCCTGGGAGCTGGTGCGCAGCCGTTACCCGCATCAGCCGGTGCACGGCTTCGAGGTCGACGACGCGGCGCGCGGGGTCATCCAGAAGGCCGGCTACGGCGATCTCTTCTTCCACCGCACCGGGCATTCGATCGGCACCTCGGACCACGGCCAGGGCGCCAACATGGACAACCTGGAGACCCATGACACCCGCCGCCTGATGGCGATGACCGGCTTCTCGATCGAGCCGGGCATCTATCTCGCGGACGAATTCGGTGTGCGTCTGGAGATCAACGTCGCCCTGACTCCGGAAGCCGCCGAGATCACCGGCGCGGAGCCGCAGCGCGAGCTTCTGCGGCTGCTGGCCTAGCTTGGCTTCGACACCTGATCGTCCAGACCTGCGCGAGCAGCACCCGGCCGGCGAGGAGTGGCGGGCCGATGCGCTGGCGCGCAGCCGCCACAGCCGGCTGGACGAGGAGGTCCGGGTGCCGGAGGGGGTGTTCGACGAGGAGAAGGCTCTCGAGCTGTGCGGCGAGATCTGCCGCAACGTCCTCGGCGACTTCTCCCCCGCCCTCCTCCTCCTCTCATCGCTCGAACGGCAGCGCGTGCAGACGCTGCTCGCCTTCGCCCACACGCTCTTCGACTTCGCGCGGCAGCACGGAGTGGAGGGAGAGAAGCTGTCCCAGATCAACCGCTGGGAGTTCACCCTGGAGACCGCCCTGGGGGGACAGCCGGTGGGCCAGCCCATCTTCGTCCGCATGGCCCGCGAGCAGAAGCGCCGGGCGTGGCCGACCGAGGCGCTCGACGAGCTGATGGCCTGCGCGCGGCGGCGCGCCACCCGCCCTCGCCCAGCCACCCCGGCCGAGGCCGAGGCGAACGCCGAGCGCCTCGCCCGCTGCCTGGCGACCGCCCTCCTCGGCAAGGCGCCGCCGCCCGAGGTCAGCGCCTTCCTGGGCGCCCTGGTGCGCATCCGCACGCTCCAGATCCTGGGCACCGAGATCGACCGCCGGCGCTACCCGCTCGCCGAGAGCGAGCTGCCCGACGACTGGAGCGTCATGGGAGGACAGCCGGACCCGCAGCGTCTGGCCGCCGTAGTGCGCGAGGAGTGCGCCCGCCTCCGCCCCCGCCTGCTGCGCGCGCCGCGCGGCTTGGTCGAGCTCCCCCCAGGCTACCGCCGCGGTTCGATCTTCTGCCTGCTGGCCGGCCTCCGCCTGGTCACCGGCATCGAGGACAGCGAGGCCGACCTCCTCACCGCGCCGCCCCAGATCAGGCTCCTCGCCCGCCTCGGCCTGCTGACGCGGGCGCGCTGGTTCGGATAGGTTCCTAGGCGGGCTCGACGAAGATCTTGGACGCCGCGCGGTTGCCGAGGCTCAGCAGCTCGTCGGATTCGAGGCGGAGGTCGACGGTGTCGGCCGCCTCGTCGCGGTGCTGGACGCGGAGGCGGCTGCCCGGCTTGAGCCCCCGCCTTTCCACGAGCTGCAGGAAGTCGCGGCTCTGATCCGCCACGCGCGCCACGCGCAGGGGCGTCCCAGTCTCGCAAGTCAGCAGGCTCGGCAGGACCGGCGCGGCGACGACCCCGTGCACGTCCGGAATCGGGTCGCCGTGGGGGTCGACGGACGGGTAGCCGAGCATCTCGTCCATCCGCTCCATCAAACGGTCGGAGACGGCGTGCTCCAGCTCCTCCGCCTCGGGGTGCACGTCGCTCCAGTCCATCCCCATCACCTTCACCAGGAACAGCTCGATCAGCCGGTGACGGCGCAGGACGTGGGCGGCGAGCTGCCGTCCCGACGGAGTCAGGCGCACTCCGCTGTAGGGCGCGTAGGCGACCAGGCCGGAGTCGGCCAGGGTTTTCACCATGGCGGTCACCGTCCCCGGCGCCACCTTGAGAGCGGCGGAGACCTGTCCCATGGAGACGAGGGCCTCGGAGTCGAGCTCCTGCTCCAGAAGAATGCACTTCAGATAGTCCTCGACGGTGCTCGTCGGCATAAGATGATAAGACTACCATTCGGCTTCTTTCGAGGGAGGTATGAGATGCGACGTTGGGTTCTCCTCTGGGCCCTGACCGGCCTGACTTTGACTTCACCGCTGGCGGCGCAGGATGCGATCGGCCCCATCGAGCCCGACCGCCCGGACTTCACCGAGGGCACCGGGATCATCCCTGCCGGTCATTACCAGGTCGAAGGCGGGGCCACGTTCGCCCGCGTGGAGGAGAATGAGACGACCTCGCTGGGCGAGGTCCTCGTCCGCATCCCTCTCGCCGAATGGCTGGAAGCCCGCCTGGGCGTCGGCTCGTACAGCTGGAGCCACGGCGGCGGTCCGGATTTCGAGGGCTACGAAGACCCGGAGGTCGGCGTGAAGGTCCACCTCGCCGACAGCTCCGGGGGATTCCCGGACGTGGCGCTGCTCTTTCTGACCACGGTCCCCGTCGGTGCCCGGGACTTCACCGCCGACGCATGGCAGCCCACGGTGAAGCTCGCCGTGGGGTGGGACCTGACGCCCCGCTTCTCCCTCTCCTCGAACCTCAACGCCTCCTATCTGGCGGAGGGCGATGACCGCTTCTCGCAGATCGCGGCGAGCCTCTCGGCCGGATTCTCGATGACCGAACGGCTCGGTGCTTTCCTGGAGGCGTTCGGCTTCTCCGAGGAGACCGCCGACGGACCGGGCACGGCGTACGTCAACGGCGGCTTCGCCTACGCGGTCTCGGACGACCTGTCGCTGGACATCCGCGCCGGCGCCGGTCTCAACGACGCCAGCCCGGACTACTTCCTGGGCGCGGGGGCCAGTGTCCGCTGGTAGCTCATGCTGGTCGCTCAGTAACTCTCGCCCGGCCTGAGGGTGATGACCTGGGTATTGATGCCCAGGTCGCCCAGAGCCTTCTCCAGCTTCTCCGGCGTGCCGGTCAGGATGGGGAAGGTCCCCCAGTGGATGGGAATCACCTTGCGCACGCCGAGATAGCGGCAGGCCCGCGCGGCCTGCTGGGGATCCATCGTGTAGAAGTCGCCGACCGGCAGGAAAGCCAGCTCGGGGCGATAGATATCGCTGAAGAGTTGCATGTCGGAGAAGAGAGCGGTGTCGCCGGCGTGGTAGAAGGTGAAGCCGCCGGGGAGCTTGACGATGTAGCCGCTGGCCAGACCGCCGTAGACGATCTGATCGCCGTCGGAGAGGCTGCTCGAATGATCGGCGCGGACCATGGTGACGCTCAGACCCAGGACGTCCTGGCAGCCGCCCAGGTTCATGCCCGAGCAGCCCTCGACCCCCTTGGAGCCGAGCCAGGTACAGATCTCGTAGCTGGCGACGACCTTCTTGGGCTTGTAGCGCCGGGCCAGCTCCACGGCGTCTCCCATGTGGTCGGAATGAGCGTGGGTGATGAGGATCGCGTCCAGGCGCTCGAAGCTCTTGAGCGCTTCGGGACAGGCAGGATTCCCCTGGACCCAGGGATCGATCAGAACGACCTCGCCTCCCGGCAGGTCGCAGCGGACAGTGGCGTGCCCCAGATAGGTGAACTTCGGCCGCGGGTGCTGGGTCATGACTCTCCCTCCTCTGGTTCGAGCAGCGAGATTCTAACCTCCGGGCCGATAAAAACGAACGGCCGGCATGCGCCGGCCGTTCTCTGCCTGCGAACTGCTCCCAGGCTCAGACTTGGAACTGCTTGAAGAAATTCTCGCGCAGCTTGGTATTGAAAGCGTGGTCGGTCAGACGGTAGTAGATGGTCTGGGCATCCCGGCGCGGAGCCACCAGCCCGTAGGCCTTCAGCTTCGCCAGGTGCTGGGAAACGGCCGAAACCGAAACCCCCAGCATCTCCGCCAGATCGCACACGCACAGCTCTTTCATGTTCTCGAGCAGATAGAGGAGCTTGAGACGGGTCGAGTTCCCCGCCAGATTCATCAGCTCCGCGGCCTCTTCGATATCAGGCGTCCCTTCCAGGTTCTGCCTGATCTGGGCCATCTCTTTGGACGACATGCTTGGCGCCTCGCCTTTCATACACGTTACCTCCAGGGTATGGACGTTAATTCATCGTTCCATCTTCCCCACCTCTGCGCCATGCCGAGGGGGGGATTTCAATTCGTTGCCTGTTTGTAGCTGCCTCTTTGTAACTACGTGTCCTCGCTAGTCCTATCCGGGACAGTCAGAGACAACGAAGTTCATGGCCGCGAGATCCGGGGCCTCTCTCTTCTGTCATCACAAAGTCGCAATGAGGGAGACTACACAGCAATGTTGAACAATCTCGATTGTACTCATAGTCACACCCGAAATCCAGCCCCCCGAAAAAATCCTGCGCCTCTTTGTCCCGTTCGGGACGCCAGCCGCACCTATTACAGTGCTCAAAACAGGCCCTCCTACCATTTCATTCCTCTCTTCAAGGGTGCCGCACCCCTTTCTCGGCTGTCTTATAATGCCGCTCTGAAAGGAGGAGGCCATGCCCTCTCAAGTCACGATCGAGTACTGCACCATCTGAAACTACTACCCTCGCGCCGCCGGTCTGGCGGAAGAGATTGAAAAGAAGCTCGGCACCAGCCCCCAACTCATCAAGGGGACCGGCGGAGTCTTCGAGGTGAAGGCCGACGGCGAGCTCGTGTTCTCCAAGAAGAAGACCGGCCGTTTTCCGGAGCCCGGCGAGGTCGCCGCGAAGCTCGAAGGGAAGGCGGCCAGCCCCTAGCGTGACCCTCGCCTTTCTCGTCAGCCTCGGTCTCGGTGCCGGCCTGCTCGGGCTGACCCTGAGGACCGAGGAGCGCCGGCGGTCCGCGCCCGCCTTGCCGCTCGCCTTGCCCTCGCTTCCACTGGGTCCGGCGACGGTTCTCCTCCCCGTCCGGAACGAGGAACAGAACGTCGAAGCGTGCCTGGCGGGTCTCCTGGCGCAGACCGCGGCGCCGTCGGTGCGGGTGATCGACGACGGCTCGACCGACGCCACCGCCGCTCTCGTCGCGCGGCGGGCGGCGGCCGAGCCCCGCCTGACCCTGCTCTCGGCCGGCCCGCTCGCCGAGGGGTGGCCTGGCAAGCTGCATGCCTTGTGGGTGGGCTCCCGCCCGCCGCATACCGTCGACACCCCCTGGCTCCTCCTCACGGATGCCGACACCCGCCACGCGCCGGAGCTGCTGGAACGCGCCTTGGCCGCCGCCGCGGAGCACAACCTGGACGCCGTTTCCGTCGCCGGCCGGCAAGAGGCCCGAGGGCTCGGCGAGAACCTGTTGACCCCGCCGGTGTTCGCCTTTCTGGACACCCTGCTCGGCGACTGGCACGCGGCGGCCGACAGCTCCGGGCCGGCGGTGGCCAACGGTCAGTTCATTCTCGTCCGCTGGGAGCTGTGGCAGGAGGCCGGAGGTTTCGCCAGCCTGCGGACGGAGCCGATCGACGACGTGCCGATGGTCCGCCGTCTCCGCCACCACGGGGGGAGGACCGGCTTCTTCCGCGCTCCGGACCTCCTCCGCGTCCGCATGTACCGCGGCTGGACCGAGGCCTGCCGGGGCTGGCGCCGCAATCTCGGAGCCCTCTTCGCCGCGGCCCCCGCCACCGCCCTCGCCACCTTCGCCGTCCTCCTTCTGCCGCCGCTCGCCCTGCTCCTCGCGTTCGCCACCGGCCACTGGGTCGAAGCCGCCCTCCTGTGGAGCGCCGGCGCGTCCGCCTCAGCCCTCTTCCGCTCCGGCAGCGGTCACCGCGCGGCCTGGGGCCTCCTCTATCCGCTCGACTCCCTGGTCCTCGCCGCCGTGCTCGCCCTCGGCATCTACGACCGCAGGCGCGGCGGGCTGGTGCGCTGGAAGGGCAGAGAGATGAGGGTCTGACCCGATCTAACCTGATCTAACCCAGCCGCGCCTCATACCAGCAGCGCTGCCCCGCCGACTCCTCGACCGAGACCGCCAGGATGTCGATGCGGGAGCCCGCGAGGTGCGGCGCCAGCTCTTTCCAGAGCATCTGCGCCAGCAGCTCGATCGAGGTATTGACCAGAGGCAGCAGGAGGACGTCGTCGGCCGGGAAGCGGTAGACCCGGTCGCCGCAACGGACTTCCACCGCGCCCTCCGGCTGCGACCATTGCAGGCGCCGGCTCTCGGCGGGCAGCAAGGTCACGCTGTCCAGGCGGGCGCAGCGGCTGCGCAGGATTTTCTTGAAGCTCTCCAGATCGACCAGCAGCCCCTCGTCGTCGAGATCACCGCCGGAAAGCTCGACGCGGACCCGGTAGTTGTGGCCGTGGAGGAGCTCTGCGCTGCCGTCCGGGAAGAGGGTGAAGTGGGCGGCCGAGAATTTGAAGTCCTCCTTGGCGAGGACGATACGGTAGCGGGGCAGGCCGGGCTCGGAGGGTGACATCGGCGAGGATTCTACCTGGGAAAATCGCTGGGAAGATTGCTGGAAGACTGGCCGGAGCTGCGCCGCCGCAGCTCCGGCCTTCGAGGGTTTACTTCTTCTTCAGCCGCGCCGTGTCCTCCACCAGGCGGGCGAAGTCGAGGATGTCCAGGGCCCGGGGAGAGTCCACGCTCTCGGCGGCGACCCGCCGGGCCTGTTTGGCCAGGACGTCGAGGTCGACGTCTTTCGCCCAGAAGGAGCCGCGGAGGACCTCGGCCAGCTCGGCGACGAGAGCGGCGAGACGGAACCGCGGCGAGGCCATGTCCCAGGACCCGGCGAGGTCGGCCACCCGCAGCTCGCGGGTCGTCTCCCGGATCTCCCGGGTGTCGGCGGCCCGGAAGCGGAGATGGAGGGTGGCGATCTTCTGCCCGCCCGCCGCTCCCGGCTTCAGCTTCACCTCGTAGATCGCCGTGACGTTGTGGCCGGCGCCGATCTCCCCGGCGTCGACCGAGTCGTCGCGGAATTTCTCGTCGGCGATATCGCGGTTCTCGTAGCCCAGCAGGCGCCAGCGCGACACGACCGCCGGATTGAAATCGACTTGGACCTTGGCGTCCCGGGCGATGGTCTGGAGGGTGCCGGTCAGCTCCTCGACCAGGACGCGGCGCGCCTCGTCGAGATCGTCGATGTAGGCGTAGCGGCCGTCCCCCTTGTCGGCGAGCTGCTCGAGGAGGGCGTCGTTGTAGTTGCCCATGCCGAAGCCGAGGGAGGTCAGCTCGATGCCCCGGCGCGCCTCGCGGCCGATGCGCGCCAGGATGGACTCGGGACCCGTGCTGCCGACGTTCGCCACGCCGTCGGTGCAGAGGATGATGCGGTTGATGGCCCCCGGGCGGAAGGCGCGGCCCGCCAGGTCGTAGGCGAGGGCGAGCCCCTCCTCCGCGTTGGTGGAGCCGCCGGGAGCGAGCCGTTCGATGGCCCGCCGGATCGCCGCGCGGTCGCTGCTCGGCTCGAGGAGGACCTGGCCGCGGTCGCCGTAGATCACCAGGCCCACTTTGTCGGAGCCGCGGAGCTGGCCGAGGAGGAGATCCAGGGATTTCTTGACCAGGCCGAGGCGGTTCTCCCGGTCCATCGATCCCGAGACGTCGACCACGAAGGTCAGCACCGCGGGCTTGCGGTTCTCGGCATCGACCTCCCGGGCGCGGAGGTTGAAGCGCAGCAGGCGGTATTGCGGGCCGGCCGAGAAGGGAGTGGGAGCTCCCTCGGCGCGGAGGGCGAAGTCGCCACGGGCCGGCGGCGGGTCGCCATAGGAGAAGTAGTTCACAAACTCCTCGACACGCACCGCCTCCCGAGGCGGCAGGTGGCCCTCCCGCAGATAGCGCCGCGCCACCGTGTAGGAGCCGGTGTCGACGTCGAGCCCGAAGGTGGACAGGCGGTCGTCTTCCGTGTCGATGAACGGATTGACCCCCGCGCTCTCGAAGAAGACGTCGCCGTACGCTTGGTCGTTCGGCTCCGCGCTGCCGCCCGTGGATGGAGCGGCGGCGTTTTTTTGAGGAGCTTGCGCGGAGATCTTCGGGGCGGCACGGCGGTCGCGCTTCTCCTTCCCCTCAGACTCAACGAAACCCGGCGGGACCGGACCTGGGGTTCCGCCCACGACTCCGCTGATCACACCGCCCGCGACACCGCCGGCAACGCCGCCTTCGACACCACCTTCGACCGCCATCGGCTCGGCCGCAGGAGACGGGCTCTGCTGCCGCATGACAGGCGGAGGGGGCGGAGGAGGTGGTGGCGGCAGGATCTCCTGTGGCACCTCGACGGGCTGCGCCGGCTGGGAGAGAGACCCCAGCGACCTCTCCTCTTCCTCGTTCGCATCCCTTGCCGCGCTTTTGTCGTCTTCGACCCCCGCCGCGTCCTCCCGCAGAGCCAGAGGTGGCGCGCCCGGCGGGGCCGGAGCCGGCGCAGCCTGAGGGGCCGGAGCAGTCGTCGCCGTCTCGCTCTTTGCACGCTCTTGCAGAGCCAGCTCGGGGGAAGGCGTGCTCTGCATCAGGTGCAAAGCCAGGGCGCCGCCGCCCAGAGCCGCGGCCACGGAGGCCGCCATCAGCCACACTTTCCGCCGCGGGGGCCGCTCGGGCGTATCGATTCTCACCGGCATCGTCGGAGCCAGCGGCGCCACGGGGAGAGCCGAAGGGATTTCGGCCTTGATCTTCTCCAACAGGCCCTGCGGCGGCTCGACGTCTTCGCGCTCGGCCAGCCGGCGGGCGATCTCGCTCGTCTTCAAGGGGCTCATCGTGCTTCCTCCTCGAGCGCCGCCGCGAGCGCCGCGAGCGCCCGCTTGAGCCGTTTGCGGATGGCGACCGTGGTGACACCCTCGTGCAGGGCGATCTCACGCACGGGCAGATCGCCCCAGAACAGGGCGGTCACGGTGAAGCGCAGGTCGTCCGGCAGGGCGAGCACCGCGCGCCGCAGGCGGTCCCCCGCCATGGACAGTCCCACCGACACATCGGCCGTCGGCGCCGGATCGGCGACCGAGGCCTCGTGCTTCTCGTCGAGGGGGACCAGCAGGCGGGGACGGCGGAGTTGGTTGAGGAAGGTGTTGTAGGCGATGCGGCAGAGCCAGGTGGAAAATTGCGCCCGGCCGTCGAATCCGGAGAGGGAGTCCCAGGCTTTGCGGTAGGTCTCCTGCGTCAGGTCGGCCGCCTGCTCGGCGTCGCCGCACAGCCGCCGCAGGAGAGCAAAGACGACACGGTAGGTCCGCTCGACCAACCGCTCCGCCGCCTCCCGGTCACCGCCCGCCAGGGCAGCGAGAAGCCGCCCCTCCTCCCTGCCATCCGTTCGGTCGCGCAACGTGTCCCCCCACCCGTGGGTCAAGGTCGCTGCTCTCGTCGTATCCATGGTAATCCGTTAGACCCCGGAGGAACGTGGAAGGAAACCGGCGAGCGCTGAGGTACCATCAAAGACAATGCCGAATCATCCCGCGGCCCCCCTCCGGATCTACCTCTCGGCCGTCCCCGGAGACGCCGACGCGGAGCGCGAGGCCCTGGCGCGCCGCCTCCCCGCGCTCGGGAGCGACCTCGGAATCGAGCTCCGTCTGATCGATCCGCTGGCCGGCTCTGCGCCGGACGGCGAGAGCTGGGACCTCCCCCGCCGCTTCGAAGCGATCGCGTCCTGCGACGTCTTCCTCGGCCTCGTCGTGCCCGGGGACGAGATCTCGGAGAGCGAGATCCGCTTCGTCCTGGACTCTCCTGAGCCTTCCGGACCGCGGTGGCCGAAGAGCTTCTTCTACCTGCGCAGCCCCCAGGAACTGAAGCCTGACAACGCCTCGCTGAGAGATCTCCTCCGCGCGAGCAGCCGCCCGGTCTTCGAAGGGTACGGCGAACCCGAGGCGTTCGTCGACCGCGTGCTCGCGGATCTCCGGGCCGAGCTGTCGAAGCCCCTCCCGCCAGATATCCTAGAGGGTTCCTTCTCCGTTTCAGGCGCAGCGGAACCTTCACTCCAGCCGACCGAAAAGCCTCTGCCGCTCCACGAGGACGTCCGCTTCTCCGTCTACCGTCCGCGGGTCGTCGCGCCGCTCGAATGGTATCCGCTGGTCGTCTTCGCCCATCTGGACGAGATGTCGAACGAGCTTTCGGACGAGGACCGGGAAGCGATCCGTGAGATCGAAAACCAGGCCCGCGAGGCCTTCGCCGAGGTGCCCCAGGGGTTCTCCGGGGAGAGCGAGGACAGCTCGCTCGCCATCCCCGACGAGGCGGAAATCACCTTCGTCCCCGAGATCCCCGGCGTGCGCTTCAATCCGCCGCGGGCGACCTTCCTCTGGCTCGAGCCGCTGCACCGCGAAGACTTCCGCCTGCAAGCCTCGGCCGCTCTCGACGGCAAGACCGCCCGCGGCCGCCTGAGCGTCTTCTGGGGCAAGATCCTGCTCGCCGAGATGAACCTCAAGATCCTTGTCGACCGCCAGGCCGCCGCCGTCTCCGTTGAAGCCAGAGAGAGCCCCGGCGAGCGGGAGGACGCCCGGCCCTATCAGAACATCTTCGCCTCGTACTCCCACCGGGACACCCCCATCGTCGAGGAATTCGAGCGCTACATCCGGACGCTCGGGAACCGCTACCTGATCGACCGCGAGACCCTGCGAGCCGGCGAGGTCTGGGACGACCGGCTCCAGGGGATGATCCGGGAAGCCGACGTCTTTCAGCTCTTCTGGTCCCGGAATGCCATGCAGTCACCTTTCGTCGAGAAGGAGTGGCGCTACGCGCTCTCTCTCGGCCGCGACAATTTCATCCGCCCGACCTACTGGGAAGACCCCCTTCCCGAGCTGCCGGAGCGCGGTCTGCCGCCGCAGGAGCTGAAGCGTCTCCACTTCCACCGCTTCGCCGGCGGGCCGCAGCCGGCCGCGGCCCGAGCGGCGCCGAAAAGCGCTCCTGCTTCTCCCCCGGAGATCTTCGACCCGCCTCCCCGCCGCGGCAGGAAGCTGCTCTGGGCAACCTCGGCCGCGGCCGCGCTGCTCCTCGTCTGTCTGTTCCTGCCGACGATGTACATGGCGCGAGAGGCGGCTCCCGTTCGAGCGGTCACCGCCGGGCCGGTCGAGATCGTCATGGCGACCGGGCTCGCTCCGGGCAAACTCGTGACCGCCACCTTTCCCGTCGAGGGTCTGCCTGAAGGGAAGAGCGTGACAGTGCGGTGGATCGGCCCGGACGGCGCGACTGTGGCCGAGGAGCCACGCATCGTCCCACCCGAAGCCCACCCCACCTTCGAGCTGACCAGCGACCTGGCGCCAGGAGACTACCAGGCCGAGGTCTGGATCGACGGCCGCCGCGTCGCCGAGCAGCCGTTCACGGTGAACCGATGATTCAGAGCTTCGACTTCTTGCGCGCCGTCTCCACCGCCCGCTCCATCGACCGGTAGACGGCGAGCTTGTCGCGGCGCTTGCGGTGAATGCCGGAGCGGGCGATCACCCGCATCGGCTGCGGCTGCACGCCGGAGAGGACCACGAACACCCCCAGCGAACGCAGGCGCTCCAAAGCCGCCTCCAGGCTGACCAGGCCGGTGGCGTCCATGGCGGGCACGGAGGAGAGATCGAGGAGGACGACGTTGATCCCCGTCGGCGTGCGGTGGAGAGCGCTCATCGCCTTCTGCGCGGCGCCGAAGAAGAGCGGACCGGCGATCTCGTAGACCAGGACGTCCTTCGGGAGGCCGGTGAGGAGGGGATGCTGATCAACCAGGCGCACACCCGAGACCTCGGCCATGCGGCGCATGAAAAGGAGGGCGGCGAGCATCACCCCCACGGTCACCGAGACCACCATGTCGAAAACCACGGTGAGCAGGAAGCAGGTGAGGAGGACCAGCACGTCGCTCCGCGGCGCCACCCGCAGGGCATGCACGAAGTGCTTCGCCTCGCTCATGTTCCACGCCACGATGAGCAAGAGGGCAGCGAGCGAGGCCATGGGCAGGTAGCCGAGGACCGGCGCCAAGGCGAGCACGGAGAGCAGCACGAAGGCCGAGTGGAAGATCGCCGCCAACGGCGAACGCGCCCCGGAGCGCACGTTGGTCGCCGTGCGCGCCAGCGCTCCGGTGGCCGCGATGCCGCCGAAGAAAGGGGCGATGAGGTTGCCCGTCCCCTGCGCCATCAGCTCGGCGTCCGGATCGTGCGAGCCGCCCGTCATGCCGTCGGCCACCACGGCGGAGAGGAGCGATTCGATGGCACCCAGCATGGCGATCGCGAAAGCCGGCGGCGCGAGGTCCCGCAGCAGCTCGAAGGAGAGGCCGAGCGGTCGGCCGTCCACCCCCGGCAGATTCCACGGGAGGACCGGCAGCGGCGGGATCTGCGGGATGCCGCCGCTGAACCGGCTGCGGATGGTGGCCACCTCGAAGCCGGGCACGAAGTGGGACAGGAGCACCGCCGCGATCCCGCCGAGACTCAGGGCGACCAAAGGCGCCGGCACCTTGCGCGTGATCCGTGGCCAGAGCAGGAGGAGGGCGAGGGTGAAGACGCCGATCGCCAGATCCTGCCAGCGCACGGTGGGAAGAGCGCGCCCCAGGGCTGCCGCCCGCTCCAGATACCGCTCGGGCATGTGGGCGACGGTGAGCCCGAGGAAGTCCTTGAGCTGGAGAGTCGCGATGACCACCGCGATGCCGGCCGTGAAGCCGGTGGTGACCGGATAGGGGACGAACTGGATCAGGCTGCCGAGGCGCAGCACCCCCATGAGGATCAGGATCAGCCCGGCCATGAGCGACGCCGTCACCAGGCCGCCGAGCCCGAACCGGGCGGAGATCGGAGCCAGGAGGACCACGAAAGCCGCCGTCGGTCCCGAGACCTGGACCATGGATCCACCGAGGGCCGCGATGACCGCTCCCGCGACGATGGCCGTATAGAGGCCA
>Ga0247765_1001145_pt1 | contig 14541 bp, 13 predicted proteins | sample UWRJL106311C6_FD_179949 | JGI IMG/M metagenome (GOLD analysis project Ga0247765, IMG submission 179949) | Plant litter microbial communities from Arlington Agricultural Research Station in Wisconsin, United States - UWRJ-L106-311C-6 | ecosystem: Environmental > Terrestrial > Plant litter >... | reverse complement strand
GTGCTACTCACGGCCATTAATGCCACAGGCAAGTAGGCGATGGTGAGGTACGTTAGTCGTTGGACCGTGGCGTTTTGAGTAATGGAGAGCTCAGCTTGTCGGAGGGATGTGCGGCTGTCTCTCATTGTCAGGATGGCGGATGTCTAGATATATATATATATATTCGTGTCAGTCGATTCAAGGGACCCTGGACTAGGAAGAGGCAGTAAGGTTTTCGGTGTGTGTAACATACCGCGTCCTTGTTACGGGTGCCAATCTCTATCCTCCGCTCAAGTTTCGCATTAACCGCCGATAACTGAACCAGCTTGTTCTCGAAATCATCCACGTACTCTTGGTACATTCTCTCCAGCGCAGCATTGCGATTTCCCGGGCCCTAAGAGCATGTTAGTTTTTTCATGACCCTTCATATGTTCGCCATGATCTTTTTTGGGGGTTTTTTTTTTTGGAGGGGCTCACGTCTCGGGCTTGCTTCATGAGTTCTTCCTTGGCATCGAGAAGACTCCCTAGAGTAGCACTTAGGCTGTTCTGCAGCTTGTACAATGCTTCCAAACTCCAGACGGCCAACTCGTACTCGAGAACATGATCCTGCTGGCTCGATATGTCTGCGTCGGTGTTAAGGAAAGCAGGCTGAACCTAAATTAGCAGGGGGGGTTGCGGCGCGGTGCGGTACAGAGGCGCGCAAGAGCAGTGGCAGCAAACTTACATCGAGTTTGAGGACAGACGCCAGCGTTTCGATGGCTTTCTGGTAGTCCTGTGCGATTTCCTGGCACATCTCCCCTAGGACTAATAAGAAGACGAGACATCGCGCCGTCTGCGGCTGGTTGATGAACTTTTGCCATAGCTTGCGCACAGCTTGAACGATGAGACCCATTTTTTGGTCGTCCACAGACTCTGAAACAACGGTGCATTTGCTGAAATCGCCAAAGGCGTTAGTCGATATGATGATGGACGATATCTGTAGCTCGATAGCCAGGTTTTCGTCGATTTCCCGGTACTTAATCCAGGCGTCTCTCATCCGTAACGGGAGGCGGATGGGGTCGTCGTCTGAGACCTCCACCCGTAGAGCCGCTATTTCGCCCTTGCGCGTGGCTTCATGAGGCTTCCTTGTTCCTCCGGCCTTTGGCGGTACATTCGACCCTACTTTCCAGCCCCTGAGTGTAATGCCGGCAACCCAGGTATCCCGCCTCTGACAAGAGAATCTCGAAAACCGCAGGATGTGGTTGGCCACAACGGCAGCCGACTCTGAATGCAACACGTACACCAAGAGCTCCAAGACTATACTTGGGATTTGCGGGTTTAGCTTTGATGCGGTAGTGGCTGCTGCTGCTGCTGCTGCTGGCGTTGTTGTTGTTGCACTGACATTCAAGCCATGTCGAATTTTGCTAATATATATCCAAAATTAGAACCCATATGACGACGATAGGTGTGTTTCAAACTTGTGATTTGTTCTTACATAAATCGATGCTGTACTTCTTGATCAACAAGCTAGTAGAACAGTCAGCCAAACCAAACCGAAGAATTGGTGGAAATTGAAGCTCTTTGCGTACACTGTCGTAGAGAGCCCACGTAAGATCCTCTTCTAGTTTCTCTTCCTTCGTCTTGGCCAAGTCATCGTATTTGAGGTGGCGCATATCCCAGGTAAATCCTTCACTATTCTCTTCACGGCCTTTGGCCACGAGATCCAAGACGGAGATGCACTGCAAGGGCAGTACTTGTAGAATGGTATCCCGGTTGAAAGCGAAATTCTCTCGCATCATTTGCTCGGGGAGCCGCACGCCACCATGCTCCAGAGAGGCTGGGATAGGGGTGTCCCCGATCAATGGCGGCCTGTACAGTTCAGGTGTGTCTTCGAGCGAGTTGAAGAAGCCGATGGGGTGGTATATGCGTGGCGGGCGAAATGACATCCATTTGATGGGAGGCGGGGGATCAGCTTCGTTGGTCGCCTTCTCAAAGACCTCAAATGGGCCCTTCACCATGGCTTCCATGCGGCGAATCTCGAGGTAGATCTTGGCTCGATCTTGGTGGGCCCTATCTGCGTAACGCGCCGCAGTCTCCTCGACTCTGACGAGAGCGCGTTCTGTGTTTGTCTCGGCTGTTGGAGGTTTATTGTTATCTGATGCATCTTGTTTCGTATCAGTGCCTGCCTCGGGCTTCGTGGCTTGGACAATCTTCAGCATCGAGATGAAGGTTGATGCCACGACCGCTGTTCCTTCTGAGCGAAGCCACCCCCTGCGCGTCTGAGTGTGCGCGCGCTCCCAGCAAGGAACCAGGGTTCCCTCTGCGTTGAGAAAGTTGAGAATGTTACGCTTGTAGATGTTTGCCTCCTCCATGGCTTCTAAATTCGCTGCGAAGTCGCCCTCCATCGTCAGCACGGCAAGGCGGCTATGGTGGCAGAGCGCGTGAATCTCCCATGGACCCGAGACAGAGCCAAATGTACCTGCGGGCAGCCAACCTGGGCTAAGACCGCGGGTGTAGTCTCGTTCCTTGACGCGTTTCATGGAGAGTTTCGCGATCGCTCCGGGGCATGGCTGCTTGAGACCAGCATGGTCCTCTAGCCCCAGCTCGTCAGAGACAAAAGACAGCCTGTCAAAGATCTCGTCATCCGCTACATAATCTCTCCTGGAGGAATATTTGGCCGCAGCCGCCACCTTGGCAGCCTTCTCCAGCGTGCGCAGCTTGGCCTCGTGGTCGGGCTCCAGCCAGCTTTTTGGCAGTATTCCGCGATTGCAAAGATTCAGCAGGGATGCGTGATGAAACCATAGGAGAAGCTGTGCCTCGTCATTACCGTCCAAGTTGAAGGATCTGTCCGCTGGGTGAAGTCGCATGAATAGGTGACTCTGGGAGAATTCCCATCCTTGGGTGGCGCCTACCCAATCCTTGCCCTTTGCGAAAGCCTTCACGACATACCAGATGGTTGTGAGCACGTAGAGGTAGTTTGACTCCTCCGATATGCTGTGATTCGGCATCAAACCCACCAGTGAGCTCGGCCTCTCGTCCAGCAGCTCCTTGGCCAGGTAGCGAACTACGCTTTCAATCGTCTCCAGGATGCGTTTCTGTTGGAATTCCTCGATACCTGGAGGCGATGTAGATCCATTCGCGGATCGCTGAAAGGAAGAAAGGAATTCGTAAACCTTGACCAAGAACCGAACCTTCCAGCTATACAGAGGTGAGGATCATTCTTTCACAGCTGCCGAGGGTGGAGACTTACAAGAGAGACTTCAGGTCTACACTCTCATTGACGAATAAATTGCTCACGACAGCTGCGTATGCTGAGGGTTTCGAGGGCTTGTCACGGAACGGAGTAGGGATGACGTCAACCTGTAAGATTTTTTCGAGGGATCGACCGATCATGCTGAATTCTGCAAGGTCTAACACTGGCGCGGACGTCGCTCGGTGCTGAAGAAAGATGTCTTCCCATAAGGAGCCAGTGCCGTTTAAGCTTGACGGGCTGACGCCGACATGATCGAAGAAGTCCCTGGATGTCGGCAGTCCCGGCCAGTTACCACCACCAGCTTCACCCCTTCCTTCGCCCTCAATGAAGCGGATGCTGGCCACGACGGTCGCGCACCTCAGCCCATCGTCTCCGTCAGCGCGATCCAGCTCGCATATAGTATTGTAGGCGGTGAGCTTTGTTCGTCTTTGGACATGCCCAGTCCCGCTATCCCAGGACAACTTGGACTTGACCATGTGGAGGGGCTGGGGGGTGCCGTCTGTGCCAATCTGATGCAGCCGGGCCTCCAATCCAATCTTGCGTTTCTCATCCCAAAAACGGAGTATCTCAGTCCCGTCATCGACGTGCGCAAACTTATCAATGACCTCGTCTGGCTGCTCCTCCTCTTTGAACATTTTAATCCTATCGGTGGTAGGACCCCTACCCTGCGGCAACACAGGCTGGTGGTTGTCGGCTGCAAAGGTTGCTGAACCCTTGGTAGCTTCCGTCTTCCACCCGCCACGTTTTGTGGGGACATGGTCGCCTTCATTGAAAATCTGGAACCAAACTGGCCCGCCCATGGTGATGACGACTTTGTTCTCACGGCGGTGGGGGAATTTAAACTCGCCAGTCTCCTCGACGCAGAAGTCCAACCGGCCATCCTCCTCGAGGCGTAAGACTTGGTAAAAGACATCATCCTTGACGCACGAAAACATCTGACATGTACCAACATGTCTCTCCTTCACTTCGTCCGGACACGTAGTCTCGTGTGTGTCGTCTTTATCGTCTTCTCTGGCGCTGGCTTTCTTGGGGTTGGCCTTCTCATCCAGTCGCGCCTGCTTCTCGTAATTGGGATGGAGATTGAGGTAGTACTCGGTTACGGGCCATCGGTAGTTGAAGCATCCCCTGCCGATCATGGGGCCAAGTTGAAAACTGGATCCGTTGCTGGCAACCAAGGCGCCCGACTTGTCTAGCTCGTCCTTCTTTTGTGTCTTATCTTCGTCTTTGGACTCATCGATAATGATCTCCTGGCTCTCCGAGTCATATGCATAGGGAGTTCTCGCTACCTCGAGCCCGAAAGTGGATGGACCGCCGAATTGGATCTGTGCGCGAGAAAGAGAGGCATACAAGGAGGAGGCAAAATGGCCCCGGGCCATTATCATGCCCTTACCCTTGTCGCGGGACGCCTGTGATAGGTAGAGTAACTCGCCGCCCCCATTGCAACAACCTGCGAGTCCGCCCTGGCCCCAATCAAAAGGGCAGGCGTGAAGATGCTCAAATTGTGCATAGCTGATATAGTTCGGCCCTGCAGTCACCAGGGGGTTAGGCGACCTGCTATCGACACATGCTCTTTGGCGCTTGTTTGGCAGCCATGAGGCAAATTAAATGAGAGAGTGTTAGCTACCACTCACCTCGATAACGCTTCTTGAGCCAGTTGAAATTCTTGGTGTTTTGGGGACTGTTGTTTGCAGCCGGAGGGCCAGTCCCTTGCGGCGGGATCGCACTGTCTCGGCTGAAGGAGCTGCCTTCACCTGACGACAGAGTCTCCATCGCCCTGGGCCCTTTTTCACAGCTGGGAGGTGTCGCTAAGAATTATCGGCTTGGTCAAACTGCTGCGCAGGATATGCCGACCATCGATGAGAGATGAGGGCGGAGCTGAGGAGAGTTGAAAGGCTGCCAAGGAGCGGTGGGGTCTGGCTGGGGCTCGATGTTTAAAAATATTCGCGCATCTGGCGCTCACAGCCTTTCCCCCATTATTACGGAACCATGCACACCCATTCCTTGCATCTGTCAAGGGTGGTTGCTGCAGGTAGCCGCCCATGACAGGCCAGAGTTGGTCAATCTTCAAATTCAAAAGCCAATCATATACGGCTCAGCTCTGCATTGTAGCCAAAGAGGCTGCGTTCTGGAGTGGCCAATTTCTGCGCGGGCTCGATGCGTCTCCCAGCCGTAATAAATTGCCGAACCCTGCGTCTGCAAGCAGTTGGGGCTGCAGCCTGTCTGTCGGCAGCAAGTTTGAACCTCAATTCGTCACACCCTCCCAACCCCCCCTTTGGCTTCCCCATTTCTCTTCGAGGTAGGGCCTAAAAGCCCCGCTTGGGGGCATCATGGGCATGGGCCAAGCAACGGAGCGATCAGCGGGCCGTATTGCAAGGGACGTGCGGCTGAGTCTCGGCGATCAACTGTTGTGACTGGCTGTGATTGGGCGGGCTTTCATCTTCTTGACCGTCCACATTGAGGTGTGTGGCCCAATCCGTATCTGGTGGCACGACCAATTAGAAGCACGGGTGTGAAAAGCATGTCGAGCAACAGTCCCTTCTACCTAGCATTCCTAGCATTCCAGTCTCATTTATTAGGCATCCTGACCGAACGGCGCACTACTTTGAGGTTGGATGGGGACAGGCTCTTTGGCTCTGCGAAGGAAGTCGAGTTGCAGATTACCATCTGACACTCGGCGAAAATGATGCGGACAAGTCGCATTGGAGTACATACGCATGACTGACTTGTAGGCATTATCGCGCGTGAATAAATTTAAATCACATTGGCGCCAGTGCGTCCCAATTTTCTTGAACTCACCTCAGCTCAGTGGACGCTCAGGTGTGACACTCACCCCTGCTCAGGTATTGCGACTATATACGTCTATGGCTGAGAATTACAAAGTAGGATGAATGCCGAAAATTGCATTGTCAATATCATATTCTTATCAACCCTTAGCTCTCCTCCCAGAGACCTCTCCCATCATAGATCTCAGCCCTTATCATCCCGCACACACATGTCCAATCGAACGCTACTCGCTGTAAGCGTCCACTCTTTTCATCTTCCCTGTGCTGTTCGAACGTCAAAAGTGCACGTGGTTATAGTTTAGTTTTTTTTTTATTCTCCTGGCCTTGGAGATGGCGAGTCCCGCAGCGGGTGGGCGTGCTGGCATTTCGCAAAGGGGAAATTACTGGCTTGCGATACTCCCGAGTTGCTCTGGCAAGCTGTCTTGGTCGAGGATTTGGCTGAACCGAATTTTATTTGGGTCTTTTAGTTGGCTATCTATTTTTATAAGTTAGCAAAGTTTTCGTTCGCTCTACCGATATGTAGTACTCCGTGAACGAGTATAGCCCAGAAACTTGGTACCGTGGCCAAGCCCCCGGAAGGTTGGTCAAATCCACGCCTGGGCCGGTGCAGCTGTGTAAACCTCTTCTGCGGAGCTGAGAAGTTTCCCATGGCTACGATTTGCTCGGGCAGCAGGCTAGGTGGAGGGGTGCCCATTTGAAACTTGTTCTTGAGCCTTGATGTTGGTTTCTTTAGTAGCCTCACGGAATCAAGATTCTGAGTCCACACGGCCCAGTTTAAATCGGACCAGTGATCAAGCTACCTTGACTTCGGTGAAACTTTGCCTTTGGTAGAGGAGAGGTGACTTGAGATGGTTTAGTCTCGCTCATGATTGCTAACGTTGAACGGGATGTTACGGTGAAGACGGGACTTGAGAAAGTGAGGAGAGAGACAAAGTGCGGGGTACCATGCTCTGCGACTCGTGGCCAGGTCGTGTGCATTCACACATACTAGACTATTTCTAGAGACAAAGCATATTCTATATCTGTTAGATACACAGCACTGAACAAAAAAAAAAGTTTCAGACACACCTCAACTTAGTATTCCCATGTCAATCTCTCACCAAACTTTTTCAAGAATTGTTAGCCCCACCCCCAATTTCAACCTCATTTTCATGCCACCTGGTTTTACACAACTGTGTAGCCAAGCCTGCCGGCTATTCAATACCCCACCCTGCAAAGATTCAGCCAGAGCCTTGTTGTTGACGTTTTGGGAAACGATCGGCAGTGCAAGTGCAGACAACCCCAACGATTCGACAACCTATTCCAAAGTCGACGAATATGCTTTGAGAGCGAGAGTCGAGGGGTTAAATATGATGGCCGTGTTATAGCCAATAGAAGAGACATTGTAGCTAGGTGCGGGGCGCTGTGTGTCACAACCAAGAGTGAGTGAGTTTTCTTCAGTAATGCCACTTCACTTTAACTCTTGATCGACATTCATTTTTTTTTTTTTGTCAATTACCATGAGTCTGTTATCGAGAAAAACCCAAAGGCGTCTAGAAGCCAAAAAGCTCATCAGCCAAATCACCGTCACTCCGCTGTCTATCCCTGAACCCGTGTCCGGCCCGTCCATCCCCCTCGACGCCTATCTCACCTCCATTGGTCTCTCTCATCATGAATCCGCCATCCGCGCTTCCATTGCCCAAGGCGCTCACGATATCCACACCATCCTAACCTCGCCCTTGTCGCCCTCGGAAATCCACCGTCTGTCCCGGAATATCGTCTCTACAAATCCCCACGCCCGCATCCCCATCGTCACCAACATAACCTGGTACCTGTTCTGGCTTGCGATACAGCGAAACCAACCTTTTGTCACTGGCGCATTTCTTTTGCTCGACCCGTCGACTCGACTCTCGTCTTTTTTCTGTGGAATCGGTACGCCGCGAAGAAGTAGCCACCTGAAGCGGTATACTACTGCGCAAAACACGGGGGGGATTGACCTTTTTCTCTCGTCTGACTCTGCCAAATCAGACCTGAATAAAAAGGGAATAGTCCCTCTGCCGCATTCCCATCAACATATTCTCTACACTGCCCTCCCCGCCTCTTCTTTTTCTTCTTCTTTTTCAAGTTCCAGTACTAGGACAGGGGCAGGGACAGGGATAGGAAAAGGAAAAGAAAAAAGGAGATATACCGACCGACCGCCCTCTCTCTTTCTGAAACCCGAAAAGAACGGAATAAAAGGTGTCCGCAACCTTGCCCGGCATTCCGCGGGATATCTCTCCTCGCTTAAGCGGAGATATACCCTCGGTGCGAATGAAGTTGTGGGGATGCAAAAGGAGCGGATTCCTACGGGTTTGGTCTCAAAGTTTACGAATTTGATAGAGGTAGCAGGATTAGAGAAGAAAGAAGAAAAGGAGATTATAAAAGAGGTGGGAAGTGCAGCGGAGGGAGAAGGCGTTGCGGCAATGTGGGCGTTTTTGACCCATAAGTTGGGTGTTACTTCTACTCCCATCACGGATACGACTACTACGGACACAACTACTACGGATACGGCCACCACGGATATGATCACTACGAATACCTGTGCGGATCAACTAGAAGAGGAGGATGAAGAAGAAGAAAGAGATACTGAAGAGATAACAGGAGAGGAGAGGGTACTTCCCGAAAAAGCAAGGAAAAGAATGCAAGAGTTTCTAGACTATCTAGAAAGGGAATACGATTTTGTACAGTACCGGTTTGGAAATGAAGTGGTAATCGATCTAGAGGCCGTGATGGCGGGACCGCTTCCGGTGGGGGATGGGGTGAGTGGGCCGTCGACGGTGTTGTCGGCACTGAGAGGATGACGAGGTTTGTTCAAAGAGCAAACTTAGAAATCTAGTGGTAGTCAAAGTCTAGAACTATGTCTAGAAAAAGGCCTTGGAGTTATCGGGGCTAGTTTTCAACGCTATCTCGAGACAATGTCACCGGCAGCACATGATACCGAGCTGAAGCCAAAAGAACATGACCAGAAAGTTATCCAAATCCTTTCCCTAATAGGTACCTACCTACCTAGGTATAGGCCCAAGCGAGGTTAAGAAGAAGGCGCCAGCTGTGTAGACGCATTCTCCCCCTGGCTCAAAAACACCACCAGAACCGCCGCATACGCCGCCGTGGTGGCAAAAATGTCCGAACGCTTCGCACTGGTAAACAAGGCCAGGAACGCCGCAAACACCACCACAAACGCGGTAACCACACCTAAGCGCACCGTCGCTTCGGCTTTACGCAGGATCCACAAAACCCAGACGGCGACAACGAGAAATATCAGGGCGGAAAGCATGGTGGAAAAAGTCACGATGCGGTGGATGATCTTTTCCTTGACGACGGAAAACTCGTCGGATGCAGGGTGTTTTAGCTGTGCACGAAGTGAACTTCAAAGTCAGTTTCTTTTTGTATCGTCGATGATCAATGAGAAAGAAGCAGAAAGTAAATTTGCGTACCCTAAAAAAACTACCAAGCACACCCCACTGCACGATCCATCTCGAAAAGCGGTCCTCTTCGGCCGGCGCATGCAAAGTCATGGTTTCGCTTTCATAAGGAAATTTCGTTCCATCCGTATTGTTTAGAAAGAGGGTATCCAGAACAGATTTATCCATAAACGGTGCCTCTCGTTTCGATGATTCCGCACGGGGCCTGAACCAGTTCTGCACTGCTTGAAAGGTACGATTGGCGGGAGGGGCAATGTTCATTACGTCGCGGTATCGTAAAATAGCTTCCTCTGGACAGACAAGTATATGTCAATATTAGTCGAGTTCAAGTATTGCTCAACTTGTAGACGATACAGATAACTCACGATACTCCTTCATAGCCGCGTTCATGGCCACAGATGTCTCCCACTGGGCCTTGATCAATGCTGACGCCACCTTTAAAGCTGTCGGATCTGTCGATACAGACTTGTCCTCCTTCACTTCTATGTTGGCAGCACCGGGCTTCTTCTCCTTTGCGGTTTGCTGTGTCTCTGATGTAATGTCCTGTCCTGGATCGGTCTTCTTTTTCATTTCCTCGCTGGAAAGCTGCTGTTGCTCCGAAGGCGCCGACGTGCCCTCAGAAGATAAGCCCAAAATTCGCATTGCACTCTCTTGCTTTCCCACATGATATCTTTCTTCCCATTCCCGCAACGCCGAGGGAGGTATAGAAAGCGAATCCCCGGATGTATCCCCGGACCCGTCCCCAGACCGGCCCAAAACACAAAGACCCTCCCAAGACTTGGCCGCACGCTCAACATCAGGCAGGGGACTCGCGCTGCTGCCCAGATACTTTTCCAACCCGGTACTCTTATTCTGCGCAAGATAGTCAAGTGTCTGCTGGTGTCTTTCCAACGCTGCCACGCGGCCTTCCAACCAAAGTAGATTCCGAACCGAAGCCGTATGGAAGCGTCGAAAAATAATGGTGGTCATGTCACAATCGCTGGCGAGGAATTCCGCTGTTCCCGAAAACCCTCCCTTTGGCGGAGGGGGTTCCGGCACGGCGCCGGATTCTAAGTTTTCATCCGTTCCCATGGCGAATATATATTGAGGAAGAAAAAAATTGATGATAGGTTTCAGAAAGTGTGTTACGGTTGGTGGATGGTTAGATCAGGTCAGTCTCAACATTAACAGTAGTTAAGAATGATTACCCCTCATCTAAGGTAGGGCTCACTCACTCAAGCTGGAATCATGAAATGGCAGGCTACCTCTCTCGCGTTACAAATTCGCCGAGAGATGCATAATGGTGGTGTGACTCAACAGCAGCCCAGTCCAATCAAGCCCGGTGCCAAACATGCTGTGCAGCTGCACCTCCTCCAAATCGGGCGGGCTTGCGGCAATAGTTTTTAAGCTAGGGTCTGGTTTTACCTCAAGAACCCGGGGCGTTCAGAGCTCAAATGCGGGGTGCGGGCTTCCTCAACCTCAACGGTCTATCTTTGCTCGTCCTTTTCTGTAACTCAAAAGTCAGCCATGATATCCGGCATATCTCTTCCCGGGGGATTTGAAGTAGCGTGTTGCAGACATGACAAGGTGAGACGCCTCTTTTCTCTCTCACTGACTAACACTCTTTGTGAGGTATGTCCTCGTTAACCTCAATCCAAAGGCACATATGTACAGCGACCTCAAAATCCTAGGCTGTCTACCGCCGCTACGCGATCCCAAAATGAGTTTCTGCAGAATTACCCTCAACGGACTGGATCACAGGGTGCTTATTGACAACCAAGCGAGCGACAACATTATGAGTCTGAATTTCGCAAAGACGCATCACATCTTGGTCGAACCCGCCTGCACCGCCTTCATTCTGGCCGATGGACGGCCGCACTATTCTATCGGCAAGGCATCCGTCCACTGCGTCTTTGATTCTGGTGAAAAAATCTGTATCTTTCACGTCTTCCCGCAGACAGTGTTCCCTCTTGTGCTGGGTCGGCCTCTGCTCAGAGAAATGGGCCTTTTTGGACCTGGCCATCCACCAGATACACCGGTGCAGATTCGACTCGATAACCACACAGGGACTACCAATGAGGCTCTCGCCATTTTGGACCGGGGTTCAAGCGACAATATCATGTCTCTGTCTTTTGCCAGACGCCATGGTTACCTCGCCGAGTCGAGCCATCTCCCTGAAGAGGGCGAGTTGGTGAGTCTAGGAAATGGTATTCGAATCCGCACATTGGGTACCACCAAGGCACGTCTACAACTTCCCGTCTCGCAAACGAGAGGAGAAAAAAGTGGAAACCGACACCGTCTGCTTGGAATCCAATTCACAATTGTCGAGGGTTTCCCGTATGACTTAGCTCTAGGCAACTCGTTCACGCGGAAACACATGCACGACACAGCGTCATGGGACTGGGACTGGGAACAACAAAAGCCCTGCGAATCTCCCGTCGCCGAGCCAGACGTATCCGAAACTGGATTACTCTTTTTGTTTTTCTTTAGTAATAAGGGCGACAGGAATAATAAACCAGGTAAGGCATTCCCTACCCCCTACCTAATACCTAGCTAGGTACATGCCTACCTAAGGTACCTAAGTGACAGTATCGCTTACTCGATAAAACGCACGTAGGGCTGGCTTACCGAATCAAAGCCTGGTTCACTCGAGACGACGAAACAACAGCCCCAAACGGCAACATTCCACCTGCGCATCTGAGACCAGATCCGTCTTCTCCCGCCCGGACCTCGGTGTCTCATAGAGATGCCGGAACCGGCGACTTTGTTGTGACGACTAGAGCAATTCCCGCTGTTCAGCCCATCGAGCGCGTAGAAGCACAACAACCCGTTCAGGCCGCACCAGTACAGGTGCAAGCACAGGTACAAGCACAAGCACAAGCACAACCCGCAATCCAACCAGAGCCAGAGCCAGAGCCAGAGCCAGAGCCAGAGCCAGAGCCAGAGCCAGAGCCAGAGCCAGAATCTGCTCTCCCCGAAACCGAGCAGTTGGATCCATTAGCGGCGTACCCTAAACTACCTGTCTTGATATCAAAACAGCGCAGGCAGCCTGAACACGAGCGTAAGCACGAGATTCTTCATCTTCTTCCCCAGCCTGAACCTGAACATGAAGTAGATCCTCTCAAGACAGCCCTGGCGATAGAGCGAGCAGTGCATATTCCGGATCGGGCTGTAAACATGGATGTAAATCCGCCGGTGCGGACCAGAACCTTGTAACAAGCGCAGCCAAACGGGGGTGGGACTGGACGGTGTGAGAACATTGCTATGTACCATACATACATACATGTAGCACAGCCAGCCTTCAATCATGTATAAGTGCCTACTTAGGTACCTAACCTAGGCAGTCTGCTAGTTCGTGGTGGATAGGTTCATGTCAACTGATAGGAGACAGAGAGAGAGAGAAAAGGACATCAACTCGAAGTATCTGGGCCCCGGGATTCCAACCAGACTCCAGCCAGTGTCCTCTATCCCACGCAGCTACTCTGCAAAAGGAAAATGCAAGACTCTAGAGTATATAACGGCCAACGCTAGAAAATGCAAAGGCCGGGAAAGCTAGGGCCATCAAAGGCGAGGCATGCTAACTACTGCACTGCACCAGACCCGACTTCAAGCCTTTGCCAATTTACCGTTTATGGAACAATGGTTCTAGTATATCTACAAGGGAATGTAGCTTGTAGGAAAGTTCATGGAGGTAATGGCGCGCGGTTCAAATCAAATCCCAACGCCAAGCCGGGACATCTCAATTAAACAATACTTCAGGGGTTCATCCATAAACACAAGTATCGAACCGCAAACTCACCAGTCCATTAGTTGGCTATCAAATCTTCACATTAAACTCAAGTATATCTTTTAAAAGGAACCGAAATCTAATTCAAAATTACCCATAAACAAGTCGGGCCCGGCATTCGCAAGTCTAAACCAACAGAATCATAAAGGTATACATCAGGTAGAGTTTCCAATTTTGTCTCGCGCTTGTTGCAGCACCGACAAAAACCATGTTCTGACGCTCAACGCCACCATGCCCAACATGTGCCCCCGCCTGCGTCTCGTCAATTGAATCGGAACCTCCCGACGATGCAAACCCAGCATACCTCCCTGAGCTCACAGATCTCACAGAACCGGAACCCGCAGACGACGGCACTGCTGACGACCCTACAGAAAATGGCGTTACAGAGGATGAGCTCACAGTGGAAGAGCCCGCCTTCCCAAAACCCTCGTCAGAAACACCATCCGGGCCCACAACGAACAGCTTCTGCTTCACACTGCTTGAGCTCCGAATGATGCTCTTCCAATCGCCCGAATAGTCGCTATACACATAGCTCGCCGCCGGATACGCATTCTTAATCGAAACCCGCTCCACATACATGGTGTACGGCCCTTTGTCATAGTCGGTCACTCCGCCCGCCCACTGGATAGTTCCATTGGCATTACCGGGGTCTCCGCCCGCCCAGATCCCCAGCTTCAGCCGTGCCGGCGTCTGCGGGAAGTTGTAACCCCCCAACGCCTCACCATACTGCAGAACCCGGATCGGCGTCGAGTCCACATACCAGGTAATAGTTGCCGGCGTCCAATTGATGGTGTAATTATGCGTAATCCATTGCGTGTCCGGCAAAGGCGTCTTACCGCCACGGTCGTACGACGTAATGTTCCCTTTGCCAAAGTAATTGGTCTGCACTTCGGAGGGGAACCCGCCCAAAAACTCCCAGTCGATCTCGTCGAGGTCGTCCGACTCGAGGACGGCACAGCTAACAATACCGGTTCCGGGAGCCGCACGCATATGCACTTCGACGCGCCCAAAGAAAAAGTACCACGCCGTAGCCAGCGTGGGGGAGTCGCCCTGCTTGGCGACGCTGAAGCCTGCTCCAGATCGGTTGAATGCGATGGGGCCGTAGCCGATGGACGCCCAGTTTGCACTGTCCGTGCCGCGGGTGAAGTCAACATTGTAGTTGGAATACGGTAGTCCTGGGTTTGGAGGGCACTTTTCTGCGACAGTACGTCAGTTCAGGGTCCGGAAGAGACGGAAGCAGCCAACACAAATTGGGCACGAACTCTCGGTGGGATTGCAAGCCGTGTAGGTTTGTGTAGCCCCCAGAGAGGTCAGGGCCAGCACACCCAGGGCAGTGACTCG